>Ga0307477_10002136_pt1 | contig 15552 bp, 11 predicted proteins | sample atmos_gasesECM2C_FD_203316 | JGI IMG/M metagenome (GOLD analysis project Ga0307477, IMG submission 203316) | Hardwood forest soil microbial communities from Morgan-Monroe State Forest, Indiana, United States - atmos_gasesECM2C_515 | ecosystem: Environmental > Terrestrial > Soil > Temperate...
CCATTCAAACGAAACCAATTCGGAGGAACAATTGGTGGACCGATTATCAAAGACAAGTTGTTCTTTTTCGGCGATTACCAGGGACTGCGGCAATCCCTGCCCCTGGGCTTGGAAACTGCAACTGTCCCGACCGACAAGATGCGCAACGGAGATTTCTCCGAGCTGCTAACCTTGGCCACGCCCGTTCAATTGAAGGATCCAATCACCGGTCTGCCCCTCGCCGGAAATCTGGTTCCGTCAGGCGAGATCATCGCGCCCGGCCAAAACTACCTGAAGGCCTTTCCTGGAGCCAATCTCACAGGCGCCGCTGCGCTCTGCGCGCAAAGCAATGCCCAGGGCGTTTGCATTCAAAAGAACTTTCTCACGCAACGGCAGAATATTCAGAAATTCGATGATTTTGACATTCGGTCGGACTGGAACATCACGCATTCGGATACGTTGTTCGGACGCTACAGCTACGCGAAAGACAACGAAACTACTACCTCGCGTCTGCCCACCTTGCCCGCCGGGTTTGGCTCCGGTGACCAATTCACCGATGCCAAGTCCTTCGCCCTGGGCGAAACGCACACATTCAAGCCCAATCTATTAAATGAGTTGCGTCTGGGTTGGATTCGCAGCCGCCTGGGCTTCACGCCTCCTTTCGAAAACGTCCCGCTATCCAAGAATCTGGGTATTCCAAACGCCAACACCTCAACCCAATTGGGAGGGGGTGCACTCATTGGAGGCAACAACAATCAAATCGAATACACCGGCGACTATGGACCGTACCTGGTCCCGGAGCAGACTTGGCAAATCAATGACGGTTTGTCATGGATCAAAGGTAACCACACCATGAAATTCGGCGTCAACCTAGTCCTCCGCCAAGTGAACCTATTCCGGCCATTTGCGGGAAAGGGTTTCTTTAATCTCTGGGGCGACGGCGGCGGCAGCAGTCCGACCGGTTACGAGGTTTCCGATCTGCTCGCAGGCTTCGTGCATAACTATTTCGTTGGCCCTGCGTTGGGTTTCTCCCACACCCGGAACTACGAGACGGGGTACTACGCACAAGATGACTGGAGGGTCAGCCGCAGACTAACTTTGAACCTTGGGCTGCGATATGACCTGTACACCTGGCCCTACGAAACTCACAACCTGCAAGCGAACTTCAACCTTGCCACCGGGCAGCTGGTTCTCCCCGGAACCAACGGCTACCCCAAGAGCTTAATTAACACTGACACTAACAACTTTGCCCCACGAATCGGGTTCGCCTACAGTTTGAGATCTGATGGCAAAACAGTCATCCGTGGCGGCTACGGAATCTTCTACTTCCTGGATCGGGGCGGCATTGACAATCAGTTAGCGCAGAATCCTCCGTTTTCTGGACAGGCACAGTTCAAGTATGAGGACGGATTTCGCTTCAATCTTGGCGGCGCGGCCCCCAATAGTTCACCAGGTGTCAATCCCAATCCCACCAACGTGAATCCCAACGGACTACCGGGCAAGGGTCCGTTGAATGTGAATCTCGCCGCGCCCACGAATGTGAGCGTCATTGCCTATCCCAAGAATGACGTGAATTCTTACGCTGAACAGTACAATGTGCAGCTTCAGCACGAACTAAGCAACAACACCTCCCTGAGCCTCGCTTACGTGGGAACCAGGGGTGTCACGTTGATGTCGCTGTTCAACCTGAACCGGCAAGAGTACAACACAGCCAGCGGTACGTTTCCGTTCGTGGGTCTCGGCAACGTAAACACGAACATCGCCAACGGCACTTCGCACTATAACGGGTTGCAGGTGGACCTGCAGCGCCGTCTCTCGAGCGGAGTGCAATTCAACGCCGCGTATACCTGGTCACATACCATCGATGACTCGCCCGGCACGCTGGATAGCCAAAGCGATTACATCGATCTCTTCAACTTCCGCCATGAGCGGGCGAATTCCCTGCTCGACGTCCGCCACCGGTTCGTCCTCAACTCGATCTTGGAGTTGCCTTTTGGCCACGGGAAAATGTGGGGTGGCAATTTCAACGGATTCGCGCAGGCCATCGCAGGAGGATGGCAGATCCTTCCCGTGCTCACTCTGCAGAGTGGCATGCCTTTTGACATTTTTGACAGTAAGAACTCGCCGCATACACGGCCCAATCTCATCGCACCGCTCCATCAGCTGAATGGCATTGCCAACACGGCTGCCAGTAAAACTTGGTTCGACACTACCGCCTTTGTGGATCCGCCGTCGGTCGGGGGTGTATACGTTGCCCCCGGAAACACGCCTCGCGATCCCTTTAACGGACCGGCGCGCAAGTTCCTGGATTTGACCGTGGCCAAGAACTTCAAGATTGCCGAGCGGCTGAACACCGAGTTCCGCACAGCCTTCTACAACATAACTAACTCCCCTCAGTTCGGCGCACCTACCGGGGACTTTAACAACGGTAACTTCGGCCAAGTGAAGACCATTATTTTGAGTTCCGAGCGCCAGATTGAATTCGCGCTTCGCTTGAGCTTCTGACGAATGTTTGAGGAGGGAACGGAGTTTGTTTTGGTCCCTCCTCTTGCATGCTTCTTTCGCTTTGATTGTGGACGGCCGCAAACATCCAAAAGACCGGCGACCTGCTATCTTCGCGATTTGATTTCCTGATTTCTCTAAGGAAAATGGTTCCGGCCACAACGTCAGTCCGAGCGCGACGCGCGCTGACATCCTTCCTGCTGTTGGTCGCTGTGTGCAACCGTGCCTCGGCAGGGCCGACTGTCAACAAGCTGGAGCCGCCGAACTGGTGGGTCGGATTGCCCAGCCCGATGCTGTTGATCAGCGGTGACGGACTGTCGGAGGCCAAAGTTAGCACAGAGTCTGCTGACGTAAAAGTCATGCGGGTTCAGGTAGAAGGCACCGGCCACTATCTTTTTGTGTGGCTTGACACCGGCCGAGCGCGCCCGGAAACCGTGAACTTGATCTTGCAGACGCCTGAAGCTTCTACGACTTTGCAGTTTCCCTTGCAAGCTCGAAAAAACACCTCCGACGGTTTTCAGGGGTTTGGCGAGGATGATGTCATCTACTTGATCATGCCGGACCGATTCGCCGACGGTGACCCAGGCAATAACCGCCCTTCAGGATCGAAGGCTAGATACGACCGCACCCAAGCCAAGGCTTACCACGGCGGCGACCTGCTCGGGATCCGAGAACACCTGGGTTATCTCCATGATCTCGGGGTGGACACGCTCTGGCTCACCCCTATCTGGAAGAACGCGAACTCCGACTATCACGGTTATCACGTGGTGGACTTCTACGCTACCGACGATCACATGGGGTCGTTGCAGGAATATGAGGCCCTGGTTGCCGATGCACACAAGCTGGGAATGAAGGTGCTGATTGATTACGTAGTCAATCACACCGGCCCGGAGCACCCGTGGATCAAGCACCCCCCATCGCCATCCTGGTTTCATGGAACTCCGGAAAACCACCTCAGCCCGGTCTACACCTTCTCGGCATTAACGGATCCTCATGCCACACCTGATCAGAAACGCGGAATTCTCGAGGGCTGGTTCGCCAACATGCTGCCCGACCTCAACACCGACGACCCGCTAGTGTCGCAATACTTGCTGACGAATGCGCTCTGGTGGACCGAAAGCGCGCATCTGGATGGTTTCCGGCTGGACACATTTCCATATTCCTCCCGCAGCTTTTGGAGTCAGTGGCTATATCAAGTCCACCAGGTCTATCCCATGGTCGACAGCCTGGGAGAAGTTTCGGACCGCGACGTAACTATTACCTCGTTTTTCGACGGTGGCCGCAAGCAGTTCGATGGCGTAGACTCTCGCGTTTCTACGATTTTTGACTACCCGCTCTACCACGCTCTGCGCGATGTTTTGCTCCGCGGACAGCCCGTGCAGCGAATGATTGACGTCCTTCAGCGTGACTGGCTCTACGCCCATCCTGAGACGCTGGTCACTTTCATCGGTAATCACGACACCAGCCGCTTTGCAGGAGAGCCGGACAATTCAAAAGAAAAACTGAAAGCTGCGTTTTCGTTGCTGTTCACTTTGCGGGGCATTCCCCAGATCTATTACGGCGACGAAATTGGAATGCACGGAGGGGACGATCCTGACAATCGGCGAGATTTCCCCGGAGGATTCCCTGGTGATCCGCGGAATGCTTTTGTCGCTTCCGGCCGTACCCTGGATGAACAGGAGATTTTCGGTCACGTGCAAGAGTTGCTGAGGTTAAGACGGTCGCATCCGGCTTTGCGCCACGGCCACCAATGGCACATTGCCTGGGACGATGCCTTTTACGCATTTGTTCGGGAAACCTCCGAGGAAAAGTTGCTGGTTATTTTCAACAATGCCGTTGCACCTCGTGACATCACCCTAAAGATCGAAGGAGGGCCACTCCAGGACGCACGCCGGTTGGACAAATTATTCGGCTTTGGCCGGGCACAAGTCCAAGAGGAGACTGTGCTGATTTCCATACCGGCAACCAGCTTGAGCGTGTACCGAGTGCAATGAGACGCCGCTTGAGAAGCAGCGTGCAAAGCGCTGACATGATGTGAGCGCCGCGTGGGAACCAAGGAACGAAATTCGCTGTCCAACTGGGGTTCACGATGTCTAGAAAACTTTTCACGTTTCTGGTCTTGCTCTTATGCTTTAGGGCATCTTATTCACCGGCTGGCCCATCATCGCCCCAAAAAGACGATGCGTCCTGGTGGCAGCATGCGGTGTTTTACGAAATCTATCCGCGGAGTTTTGTCGACAGCAACAACGACGGCATCGGCGATCTTCCGGGGATCACTTCCAAGCTCGGCTACTTGAAGGATTTAGGAATTGACGCCATCTGGCTTACACCGTGCTATCCCTCCCCACAAGTAGACTTTGGCTACGATGTTTCCGACTACGAGAACATCGATCCGGTTTACGGCACGCTCAAGGATTTTGATGAACTGGAACGAGAAGCGAAGAAGAAGGGGATCCGGATCATTATGGATCTCGTTCTCAATCACACCTCCGACCAGCACAAATGGTTTGTCGATTCGCGATCATCGCGTACCTCAGCCCATCGCGACTGGTATATCTGGCGTGATGGTGGCGGACCCGGTCAACCTCCCAACAATTGGGAATCGATTTTTGGCGGTTCAGCTTGGAAGTTCGATCCAGCCACCAGTCAGTATTACTATCACCGTTTTTATCCCGAGCAACCGGACCTGAATTGGCGAAATCCCGCAGTCGAAAAGGCGATGTTTGATGTGACCCGCTGGTGGTACACACGGGGCGTGGCTGGCTTTCGCCTGGATGCGGTCAGCAATCTGTTCGAAGATCCGGCCTTACACGACAACCCGCTGCTGCCGGGAGTCAACAACTTCGGGGATCCAAAAATGGAGGACCGCTACAACGACAATCTTCCTGAAGTGCATGGCGTCCTGCGCGATCTGCGCAAGGTGGCAGACGAACATGACGCCGTGTTGATTGGGGAAACCTGGGCGGGCACCGCCTCGGAACTGAAGCAGTACTACGGAAACCATGAACCAGAATTACAGATGCCGATGGACCTGGCTTTCACCAAGATCCCCACGTTGTCCGCACCTGCATTTCGAGAGCACATTGCCGCACTCGACTCCGCCGGAGGGTGGCCGGTGTACGTTATCAGCAATCACGATATTGTTCGCTCTTACGTCCGGTACGGCGACGGTCAGCATAATGACGCCATCGCCAAGCTCATGGCAGGCCTTTATTTGACGCTCCGTGGCACGCCTATCATGTACTACGGCGAAGAAATAGGAATGCAGAACAATGACCCGCTTCGGAAAGAAGACGTCAAGGATCCAATCGGAAAAGTGGGATGGCCGCGAGAGAAAGGTCGGGACGGCGAACGCACTCCCATGCAGTGGGACGACGGTCCTAGCGCCGGTTTTACCCGCGGGACGCCTTGGCTACCCGTTGCCCCTAGCTTCAAAACCCACAACGTCGCCGCTGAACTGAAGGACCCTGACTCCGTCTTTAATTTCTATAAGCGGCTATTGACCGTGCGACGAAACAACCCTGCGTTGCTTGACGGCGGCTACACTTTAATTAATCCGGACCATCCGCATGTTCTGTCCTATCTCCGCCGCACTGCAACCCAGTCCGTGCTGGTTGTGCTGAACATGTCAGCGACTCCCCAAACGGTTACCTTCGATTTTTCGCAGCAGGGCCTCGCTTCTGCGAAGTCACATACCCTGCTCAGCACGATGCCCACAAAGGAAGAGCCTGATCTCGCGCACTTCTCTTTGGAGCCTTTTGCTGTCTACATCGGTGAGGTGGTGCAATGATCTGCGATGCTTGATAGGCCCCTTGCGATGTCGTCCGCTGGCTAACGCGAAGGCGAGGCTACATTGAGGGCTTCTTCTGTAGGTTCCAAACTCAGGGAAGATGCAAGCCGAGCATAATATCCTTTGCGCGCACGAATCTCCAGTTTTTGTCCCGTCTTTCGCGCATCAATCTTGATTTTTCGATAGCGGCCGTCAGGCTTGAAGTCCGCGGGCTTGTAAGAAATCGCATACCGGCTGCGCAACTCTTCGCTTATCTTGGCAAAAGCTTTTTCCACGTCCTTCGGACTGGCGGGATGCAGCACTCGCCCGCCGGTCTGCTCTGAGAGTTTGCGGAGATTTGCGTTCCCGGTGTCGGCCAGGTCTCGCTCCGCGATCGTCTCCGGACGGTAGTTCGTACTGATTGCGTAGATGGTAACCCCGGCTTCCTGGGCACCCGCTATGGCATCGTCCAAGCTAATGACCCCCGCATTATTTTGGCCGTCGGTCAGAACGACCAGTACTCGCGCAACCACATCTTGTTCCGGCCGGTGCAGTAGTTTCTGGCAACCCCGATAAACCGCATCGTAGAGCGCTGTGCCGCCTCCGATGGTCAGCCGAGCCACACCTTTGGACAGCAGATCCGGATCATTGACGAAGTCCTGCGTTACCCTGGGATGATCGCTGAATCCCATCACAAACGCCAAGTCATCGCCTCTATTCACTTGCTGGCGAAGAAACGCGCTGGCTGCTTCCTGTTCAAACCGGAAACGTGAGGTCACTGAATTGCTGGTATCGACTACCATACCCACCCGGAGCGGCAGGTCCCGTTCGGTGCGAAAACCCAAGATCGCCGTAGGGGCTTTGTTATCGTCCTGAACAGCGAGGTCGGTAGGCAGGAGGCCGTCAATGGGTTTGCCATTGTGTATAGCTACAAAGAGCACGTTGACTTCGGTCACATGTTTCGTCAGCAGCCACTCGCCAGTTGGTAGGATGGAGTCTGTGTTGCATTGAGGGCAGTCCTGCGCGTAACTCGCCGGCCCGATCACGGCAAGAACGGTGACCAGAGCAAACAGTAGTGGCACGCATCGACTGAAATGTAAAGTTCGACCGGGAATACAGACGGGACGGTGTATCTGCAAGATCCACCTCCTCGGATGGGTCGACTCTGAGCAACGACCGCGTGCCCGGTAAGTAGCACGCACGATGCCGTTGTTCGAGATTGCGACGAAGAGCTGGGCTGGTTTGTAACCCGCAGCAAATGCGCCCCAATTGCTTTCACGGAAGATAACGGCACGCTATCTTATCGGATACGGACTATCTTTTCGGATAGTCTCGCAATCGCTGTCCGAGAACCTATCTGGCGCCGGATGAACCTTCGCAGCAAACGCTGCCAAATTCCACCGGTTGGTCGACGTTCAACGCTGGAGAACGTTGGATCCTCCAGGCATGCGATGTGGGTCGCCCGCTCCCCAGCTGAATTCGTTACAAACGGCCGGTCGCCGCCTATAGGCTCACGACAGAGCTCGCAGCGGTCTGTTTGCTGCTGGGATATGCGAGGCCCCGCGGTGGGAATGGGCCAGTCGTCACAAGAACCTAGAAGGGTGCGCCATGTTGTCTCGTTGCTTGGAGCAGCAGCATTTCTGGGCATAACTAAACCTCCTGGCGTGCTCCACTTCTGTCTTTTCAGGGCATCAAACGCGCGTCCCCTCTTTTCCATGTTGCAGTTCGGTTGCCAAGCATCAATGGCAGGACTGTCCGTTGGCGACTCAATCAGGATCAGTTCCCGATCCCGAGAACGGCGGTGTTGGAATCGTTTAGGGAGCAAGTCATTCGGAAGCTCCCATTGCCTCTGCCATCTCGAGCAGCTTGGTGACGCTGTTCAAGTTTCTGCCGGTTCCGCGTGTCTTTAGGATCTTCTCTATAACTGCCCACGACAGTTTCGGACGCCCCATACCATTGGGATAATAGATATAAATCTCACGACCATCGATCCGTAGTTCCTCCGGATTGGCTTTTATGCTAAGAACCTGGTCCCGAGCCTTCTGGCCCGGATCACCGGCGAGGAAGATAACAAGGAGTTTGCTCGGCTCGATGCCACGTCGTGTTGCGAACGGATTCCTCGCAAGGGCTTGCCTCAGTTCGGTCGCCGTGCGGAGGATGACATCGGGACGAAAGCCGAAGCTCCGCTCGATCTCATTCTCTAACCGCTTGGCCAGGCGACCGAGGTCACGTTTTTCAGTCCTGAAAACTACATTGCCACTCTGTATATAGGTACACGGGTCCCGCAGTTTGAGGGATTCACAGAGCGCCCGGAGCGCATCCATCTTGATCTTGTTGTGGCCACCGACGTTGACGCCGCGGAGCATGGAGATCACCACTGGCATGGCAACCGAGTATATCGCGCCCGCGATCGCGCACCCGATCCTGGCTCGGTCAAAGCCGCGTCCTTCTCGTTTTCGGCTTTGAAGGCGCTAGAACAGCGCGTCCGCTCTGGCGCATTCCTCATCTATAAGATAGATGACTCCGTTCCAGACTTTCACCACGCGCCTGACTCGCTCGGTCGCTCTCTCAGAACCCACTAAGCATCTCGAATTCGAAATACAGGCGCTGCCGCGTTTCGGCTTCGTTGCCGGACAATGGCTTTCGCTGAAAACAAACAAACCCGACGGCGAGGAGATTACCCGGGCATACTCCATTGCATCGCCGCCCGGAGATGACAACCGCTTCGCCCTCTGCCTTAACCGCGTACAGGACGGGTTTATGTCGAACTTTCTCTGCGATATGAAGGAAGGTGACGAGGTTTCTTGCCAGGGACCATTCGGCGATTTCATCCTGCGGCCCCCACTGCGCGACACCATTTTCATTGCGACGGGCACCGGTATCGCTCCCTTCCATTCCATGTTGCACTGGCTTCTGGCCGATCCCTCGCGACATCAGGGCAAGCAGCTTTGGCTGCTGTTTGGAAATCGCACCGAGAAAGACATTTACTATCACGAGGAATTCCTGCGCCTCGCCGGGCAACATGCTAACTTTCACTACCTGCCAACGCTGAGCCGTGGAAGTCCGGATTGGCAAGGCCTGCGCGGCTACGTGCAGGAGCACGTCGCCGGCATCGTTCAGGGACGCACCGACGTGCATGCCTACATCTGCGGGCTGGACAAGATGATCAAGGCGAATCGTGAACTGTTGAAGGGACTGGGTTGGGACCGCAAGTCGATTTTGTTCGAGAAGTATGACTAGCTTCGTTCTACTTCTTACGAAGCGGCTGTGGCGCGGGCGTCACAAAAGGCCTCCGCACTGGAACGATCGCGCCCCGCGAAGGATCAGCAGCAGCACTGGCGCGCGACAGCACTTCTTCCTGGATGTATTTGACGAAATCCTGAATCTGACGCTGCATCTCTTCCATGCGTTCGCGCATTTGCAGGATGATCGCGATGCCGCTGATGTTCACTCCCAAATCTCGCGCCAGCGAAAGGATGAATTCCAGGCGTTGCAAATCCTCGTCGGTGTAGAGGCGAGTGTTGCCTTCGGTGCGCGAAGGCTTGAGCAGACCCTCGCGCTCGTAGAGGCGCAGAGTCTGGGGATGGATGCCATACATCTCGGCCACGGCTGAAATCATGTACACACCCTTGGACTTACGTTTAGTCAAGGGTTCCCTCGCTGAGCTCGGGATTTCGCCAGCGGGCTCCCGCTCTGCTCACGCCCGCAAACCGGCTCAACATGTAGGCTCCCTTGGATTTTCATTTAGTCACGGGTTTCCTTGCTATGCTCGGGATTTCGCCAGCGGGCTCCCGCTTCGCTCACGCCCGCAACCGGCTCAACATGTATGCGCCTTTGGATTTGCGTTTAGTCATCGATCAGAGTCTATAACAAAAGAAAGAGGCCACGGATTCCGTGGAATCGCGCGGATCAGCCTCAGAATCCGCGTTAATCCGTGCCAATCCGTGGCCCGGGTTTGTTATGCGGCCGCTTCTGGTTTTCCTGTGGCCGCCGTCCAGCCCATCGGCTTGAGCGCGTGATTGAGGAAATACGCTACCACTCCTGCGGTGATCAATAGCATCCCGAAGGCGAAGGAACTCATCCCCAACACCTGCTCTGTCTGGCTCCGGACTACTGAGAAGCCCAGCAGCAGCATGGGAGCGATCCCGACGGCAAAGGCACCGAACATCCCACCGGGGACGCGGAAGGGCCGATGCAATTCCGGCTCGCGGAAGCGCAGAACGATGAGTGCTATGAATTCCAAACTCAAGCTGACACCGTAGAGCAGAATGTCGATGGTCACCAGGCGCTCGAAGCCGAGCCCGAGGCACATCGCCCAGCCCATGGCGCAGACCGCAATCGCTACCCAGGGGGCGCGCGAACGCGGATGGAGTTTGCCGAAGATGCGCGGTAGCATTCCGTCCTGCGCCATTGCCAGGGGCAGGCGAGAGTAGCTCATCACCAGGGCGTTGAACATACCGAAACCGCTGATCATGCCTCCTAGCGCGAGGCCAACGCGCAGTAGCGGGCCTCCGAGGAGACCTGCGATGTCCGCCCAGAATCCAGTTTCCCAGGCGCTAGGCGAAAGCCCGGTCATCCACATAGCCGCCACCGGGACAACGTAACTCAAGGCCACAATCACAACTGCCGCCAGCATGGCCCGTGGATAAGTCCGCTGCGGCCGTTCTACTTCGGTTGCGATGGTGGAGGCATTGTCCCACCCCATGTAGTTCCACATGCAAATAAGCAGGCCGCCGAGGATATCCACGCTGGAAGTCGTCGGTTTAGTTACCGCCGTCGCTAGTGCTCCTAACTTGAAGGGGGCGATGGCCACGATCAGTATGAACGGCGCTGATAACGCGAAAAATAACCAGAGTGAGGTCGTCGACACCACGCGAACACCAGCAATGTTAAGCAACGCGCAGACAATTACAACGGCTAGGCCGACCATCACCCCGCGGTGTCCTTCCGCGAACCAGGGAAAAAGGCGGTCGAGGTAGAGAACAAACAGTGTGGGATAGATAGCCATGTCGAAAATCGACGCTACCAGCGAGAGCCAGGCTTCCTGGAATCCCCAGAAGTTGCCCATGGCGCGGCGCACCCAGGCGTAGTAACCGCCCTCGAAAGGCAGGGCGCTGGACAACTCGCCAATCATGAAGGCAGTCGGCAAGCTCCAGAGAATCGGCGTGAGCAGCAGGATGAGAATTGCCTTGCCGTAACCTGCGCCGTGGACGATGTCTTCCGTGCCATAGGTTCCGCCCGACACCATAAAGAAGGTGGCGGCGACCAGCGGCCAGAGCGTGAGGCGAACAGATTTTTTCCGGGGGAGAACTGCGAGGGATTGTGAGTGAGACTCAGTAGACGCGGTAGCTGTTGCCAATTTCTATGGCTTCCTCCTTAAGCGATGCTTGCGTCTTGAAGATTCGGCTGGAAGCAAGTTCGCAGACGTGAGCATACGCAAGTTAGATGCGGAGTGAAAGAAGAATCTGAATTTTTTTTGGTCAGGAGGGCAGGCCCAGACGTAATCGCAGAGAATTGTGACGCTGCCGATCCAGCCGGAACGAACCGATTGCTGGTTTCTGTTTTCTGGGGTTATGATTCTCCTCCCGCAAGGAGGCGGGATTCATGAGGCCACTTTTCTTAGTCGTTCTGCTCGGTGCGACGATAGCAGCGGCTCAATCGGCCCCTCCGCAAAACGCGTTTACGCCGGACCAGGTGAAATTCGGACCGGCACCGCCTTTCCTACCGCCCGGTGCGCAGATGGCTGTCCTGGAAGGTGACCCCATGGCAGCGAGCGGGGACTACACCATTCGCCTGAAGATGCCTACCGGCTACAAAGTCTCTCCCCACTGGCATCCTAAGCGGGAGAATGTGTCGGTATTGTCCGGAACGTTAAAGGTTGGCATGGGAGACAAGTTCGATGCCGATCACATGATGAGCTTTCCCGCCGGCAGCTTTGCCTATCTGGATCCGGACATGCACCACTATGCAATGAGCGAAGGAGCGACGGTTATCCAGATTCATGGCATGTCGCCGGCGCAGCTTAATTACATCGATCCCAAAGATGACCCCAGCCGGAAGTAAGGACCGAACTCCTCGGCGACCACAGGTTGGGGCCGCTAGATCTCTTTCCACAGTTCCGCACGAGGATCTTCCGGGTTCAGCTTGGCGAGCTCACGCAATAGCTCCTTGGTGCGCTCATCGCGGGGCGTTGGAACCGTTAGTTTGACCTCGACAATCTCGTCTCCGCGCGCGCCTTCCTTGGTGGCGGAGGGAACCCCTTTCTCCCGCAGTCGCAGCTTCTGTCCAGACTGGGTTCCCGGTGGGATCTTGAGCAGGGTGCGGCCGTCAATGGTGGGCACTTCAATTTTGGAGCCCAATGCCGCTTCAGTCGCGGTCACGGGCACCGTAATGCGGATGTCATCGCCTTCGCGATGGAAGACTGGATGCTCTCCGGCGCGGATGATTACATAGAGGTCACCCGCCGGCCCCCCGTGCACTCCGGCATTGCCCTTGCCCGGCAGGCGGATGCGCTGGCCGTCCCGCGTGCCCGCCTTGATTCGAACTTCGAGCGGTTCAGTGCGCTCCACGGTGCCTTCCCCGTGGCACACCGGACAGGTTGAGATGTTCTTGCCGGTTCCGTGGCAGCGCGGACAGGGCACATTGAACTTCATCCGGCCGCCGGTCTGGGTGATTTGGCCGGTGCCGCCGCATTCGGGGCACTTGCCGGGTGATTCGATATATCCGTTGCCATGGCAATTTCCGCAGACATCGCGGCGGGTAATGTTCAATCGCATCACGCCGCCCCGGATCGCGGTCCAGAAAGGGACGTTAACCTGGTATTCCAAGTCCGAGCCAGGTTCCGGGCCTTCAGCAGCGGCCGCTCCCCCACGTCCGCCAAAAATTCCGGAGAAAATGTCGCGGAAGCCGCCGCTTCCAGAGCCGCCGGCTCTCCTGCTCGCACCTCCGCCTTCGAACATGTCCGAAAAGTCGAAGCCGCTGAAATCAAAGTTGGCACCCTGGCCGCCAGCGCCAGCCGGCTGGCCTCCCGGGAAACCTCCGAATCCGCCAGCTCCAGTTGGGCCGCCACGCGCATAGGCGTCGGCGGCGCCTGGATCGATGTTGTCCGAATAGAAGCCAAGCTGGTCGTAGATCTTGCGCTTTTTGGGATCACTCAGGACGTCATTGGCCTCGGACATGGCCTTGAACTTTTCTTCCGCCGCTTTGTCACCCGGATTGACGTCGGGATGGTATTTGCGCGCTAGCTTGCGGAAGGCTTTGCGAATGTCCTCGGCGGAGGCAGATTTCTTCACGCCGAGGAGTTCGTAGTAGTCTTTCTTGGTGGTGGTCGCCATCGTCTAATTGATTTTAGTTCTGGATTTTATGCCTTCGCTTTTCCAGAATGCCTATCCGGTCGTACTTGGGCGAATCCACATATACAGGAATCCGATTCAATCCCGTTGCAGTCGGCGCGAACACGTACCAGCGTGCTTCGTCCTCGGAAAAATTTAGAAAGTAATCTTGACCATTCACTTCGAATTGCAATTTCAATCTCCCCTAAAATTAAGTCCAAAAATCTAGCCACGGATTTTGGCGGATGGTTTGTTGTCCGTGCCGACCCGCACAATCCGTGGCCAAGCTTCAAAACTGCCGAGCTGCGCTCGGCCTGGACGGGCGAGGCGCCCGTCCCCACACAATTACTTTTTATCTTCGACGTCCACGTACTCGGCGTCGATTACGCCTTCGTCTTTCTTTGCCTGGCCATCGCCACCCGGAGCGGAACCGGCTCCAGCCTCCGGACCAGTGCCTGGCGCCCCTTGTGGCTGGGCCGCCTTGTACATCTGCTCAGCCAGCTTGTGCGAGGACTTGGTCAGGTTCTCGCGGGCACGGTCCATCGCGCTCTTGTCGGAGCCTTCGAGTGCCTTCTTGGCGTCAGCCACCGCGTTCTCCACCTCGCCGCGCTCGGAGCCAGAGATCTTGTCGCCGTGCTCCCGCAGCATCTTCTCCACGTTGTAGACCATGGAATCGAGCTGGTTCCGCGACTCGATCTCGTCGCGTTTCGCCTTGTCCTCGGCCGAGTGCGCGTCGGCTTCTTTGGCCATGCGTTCGACTTCATCCTTGCTCAGCCCGGAAGACGACGTGATCGTAATCTTCTGGTCCTTGCCCGTCGCCATATCCTTCGCGGTAACGTTGAGGATGCCGTTCGCGTCGATGTCAAATGTCACCTCGATCTGGGGCAGTCCTCGCGGCGCTGGTGGAAGGCCGGTCAGGTGGAACTTGCCCAGAGTACGGTTCTGAGCCGCCATCGGACGTTCCCCCTGCAAGACGTGGACCTCAACCGACGTCTGATTGTCGGCGGCGGTGGAGAACGTCTCCGTCTTCCGGGTCGGGATCGTGGTGTTGCGCGGAATCATTGGCGTCGCCACACCGCCCAGCGTTTCGATCGCGAGCGTCAGCGGAGTAACATCGAGCAGCAGCAGGTCTTTGACCTCGCCGCCAAGAACGCCACCCTGGATAGCAGCGCCGACCGCGACTACCTCATCCGGGTTTACGCCCTTATGAGGTTCCTTGCCGAACAGCTCTTTTACCAGGGCTTGAATTCGCGGCATGCGAGTCTGTCCGCCAACCAGCACCACTTCATCGATCTTGCTGGCATCAACCCCGGCGTCCTTCATGCACTGCTTGCAGGGACCAACCGAGCGCTGGATGATGTCTTCTACCATCGATTCTAGTTTTGCCCGGGTCAGCTTCTTTACCAGGTGCTTCGGGCCGCCGGCATCCGCCGTAATGAATGGCAGATTGATCTCGGTCTCCATGGTGGTGGAGAGCTCGATCTTGGCGCGCTCTGCCGCGTCGCGTAAACGCTGCAAGGCCATCTCGTTGCCTTTGGCACGCAGGTCAAGGCCTTCATCTTTCTTGAATTCGTCAATCAACCAGTCGACCAGGCGCTGGTCGATGTTGTCGCCGCCCAGGTGAGTATCACCGTTGGTGGCTTTGACCTCGATTACACCTTCGCCGACTTCTAGAATCGAAATATCGAACGTCCCACCGCCGAAGTCGTACACGGCGATGGTTTCATCTTTCTTCTTGTCGAGGCCATAGGCTAGCGCCGCCGCCGTGGGTTCGTTGATGATGCGCTTTACGTCCAGCCCTGCGATCTTGCCAGCATCCTTGGTCGCCTGGCGCTGCGCGTCATTAAAGTACGCGGGCACAGTGATGACCGCATCGTTCACTTTTTCGCCCAGGTAGTCCTCCGCCGCCTTCTTCAGCTTTTGCAGAATCATGGCGGAGATCTGCGGAGGCGTATATTCCTTGCCCTGCGC
>Ga0307477_10002137_pt1 | contig 15551 bp, 15 predicted proteins | sample atmos_gasesECM2C_FD_203316 | JGI IMG/M metagenome (GOLD analysis project Ga0307477, IMG submission 203316) | Hardwood forest soil microbial communities from Morgan-Monroe State Forest, Indiana, United States - atmos_gasesECM2C_515 | ecosystem: Environmental > Terrestrial > Soil > Temperate...
TGGGTTCCTTGATGTCGTGGTGAACAAAAGCGCGAACGTCACCCGCATCTATCTGCCCCCAGACGTGAACTGCCTGCTCTCGGTCGCCGACCACTGCCTGCGCAGCCACAACTATGTCAATGTGATTGTCTGTGACAAGCAGAAGCATCTGCAGTATCTGAGCATGGAAGCCGCCATCATTCATTGCACGAAGGGCATTGGAATCTGGGATTGGGCCAGCAATGACGAAGGCGGCGAGCCCGATGTCGTCATGGCCTCAGCCGGTGACATTCCCACGCAGGAAGCACTGGCCGCTACCGATCTTCTGCGCAAGGAATTTCCGGACCTTAAGATTCGCTTCATCAATGTGATCGATCTATTCAAGCTCCAGCCCGCCAGCGAACATCCTCACGGACTCTCGGACCGCGAGTTCGATTCCTTGTTCACGGTAGACAAGCCAGTCATGTTCAACTTCCACGGCTATCCGCAACTGATTCACCGACTTGCGTACCGGCGTACGAATCATTCCAATATTCACGTGCGTGGATATAAGGAGAAAGGAAGCATCAATACGCCGCTGGAACTGGCGATCGACAACAATATCGACCGCTTCAGCCTCGCCATGGACGTCGTTGACCGCGTCCCCAGGCTGCAGAGAATCGGCGGCCACGCCAAGGAACGGTTCCTGAATCAGCAAATCGCATGCCGCAACTACGCCCATCAGTACGGCATCGATATGCCCGAAGCGACAGACTGGACTTGGCCTTATTGATCGTATTGCAGGATCGATTTAGCGCAGTATTGATGGCAGGGCTTCTCCCGCGGCGACGGTCGCGCGGGGCGTCTCGCCCGACCACGTGACACTTTGGATCTGTGGCACCGCGAACCTTCGCAAAAGATTTGCCGGCTTACCTCTGCATCGGTGCAACTGTAGACTAGGGCAACCGCGGATTGGCACACCCGTGGGCATGCGCAACCGTGGAAGAGCGGCCCTTTAGGGCCGCGTTAAAGCACCGCTAAACAGATGGGCTTTAGCCCCGCACGCGGTCTCAAGGGTGCGTTATCTTTCCCACTCTCAAGACGGGTGCGGCTCTCCCTTGATTACCCGCACCGTATCGCGAGCGATCAACAATTCCTCGTCGGTTGGAATTGCATAGGCGAGCAACTTCGAATTTTCGGTACTAATCAGGCCCTCGCGCCCGACCGTCTCCTGATTCTTCGGCGCATCAAGACGCAGGCCGGCCCACTCCATCTCATTGCAAATCCGCGCACGCACGTCCGGGGAATTCTCCCCGATGCCGCCAGTAAACACGATTGCATCTGCTCCACCCATGGCGGCAAGATAAGCGCCAATGTACTTGCGAGCCCGGTAGCAAAAGATCTCAACCGCCAGGCGCACCCTCCGGTCATCGTGCTCCTTCAACTCGGCCTGCAACTCGCGCATATCGTTCGTCAGCCCCGAGATTCCCAGGAGCCCGGACTGGGTGTTCAGCAACGTGTCCACTTCCGAAGGCGACATTCCTTCTTTCCGCGCGATGACACTCACGATCGCCGGATCCAGATCGCCCGACCGCGTGCCCATCACCAGTCCTTCGAGCGGCGTCATCCCCATCGAAGTGTCGACCGAAGATCCCGCTTTTATCGCTGCAATAGAGCACCCGTTCCCCAGGTGAAGAGTAATAATATTCGTCTGCTCCCGTGTGAGTCCTCGTAACGCCCGATATCGAAACGCAACGTAGCGATGCGACGTCCCATGAAATCCGTATCGCCGAATGCGATGCCGCCGGTAGAGGTGATACGGAATGGCATACAGAGACGCCCGTTCAGGAATCGAATGATGGAAAGCTGTGTCAAATACCGCAACCTGCGGGACGTCGCTGCCAAAAAGCTCGCGCGCCGCCAGAATCCCCTTCACATTATTCGGATTATGCAGCGGCGCCAGATCGATACAATCCTCGATCCCCTTGAGCACGCGGTCATCAATGAGCGTGGACTCCTTGAACAACTCCCCGCCGTGCACGACGCGGTGACCGACGGCATGTATCTCGGCCGTATTCTTGATCTCGTGAATTCCGGAGCGTTCCGATACGACGTACCGGAGCAGATAATCGAGAGCCGCTCCCATGTCCCTCAGCGGCGCCGTCAGAGTCTTCCCGGGCTCCTTGCGATATCGAATCTTAACGATCGCCTCGCCCCCGATCCCTTCAACTTCCCCGCGCAGAATGCGGTCGTCCTTAAACGCTTTAATCTGCTCGAGGTCGGTGGCAATGATCTGAAATTTCAGGCTGGAACTTCCGGAATTCAATACCAGTACGTTCATTATGCGCGCCTCACATTCACGGTAGCATCGCCCTCGATATAAGTTTTCTCGCCTCGCAGCCAGCAACGCTCATTCGCTTCCGCCTACCACCGGAGCACCCAAACCCTCCACCGGTTGCAGCAAGTTCACGGGGATCATCCCCATGGCAATCCCCGCACTCACTACCGAAAGACCCGCGCAAACAAACATGATCAGTCTAAAACTAAGGAGGAACGCCTGAGTGATGTCGCTTTGGAGCCTCTCCCTCGTGCCAGCATCCAGTCCACTCGGAGGCTCCAAAGCGCCCAGACTGATCAGGTTGGATTGAATTTCATGCAAGGCGTCTGCAGGCAAATTGCGACTGCGGAGCGAATCGCTCAGTTTGTACCCAAATGCTTGCACCATCACTCCACCGAGAATCGCGATGGCAAGCACGCCCGCAACCCGAGCAACCGCGTTATTCACTCCCGATGCGGTTCCGGCATGATTCGGTCCGACCGAACTCATGACGACTGTTGTCAGCGGCGCCACTGTAACTGCGGTTCCCAGGCCGAGCACGACAAACGCAGGGAAGAATGTCGTCCAATAACTGCCTCCAGTCGCAGGAACAGCGCACATTAGAAACCCGGCGGCGACAATCAGTGGACCAATCATCAAAGGTTTTCGCGCGCCGAACCGCCTGACGAGTCCACCCGACCACCGCGACAGAAAGAACATGAGAAGAATCATCGGCAGCACCGCCGCCCCAGTTCGCGTTGGCGAGTAACCTTGGATCTGAATCAGGTTTAACGGGTACACAAAAAAGAAGACACCGAGCGCCGCATAGAGCACCAGAGTCAAAAGATTCGCGCCACTGAAACTGCTCACGCGGAACAGTTGAAGTGGAAGCATGGGCGCGGGCACACGTTTCTCAACGAAGACAAAAATGAAGAGAGAGGCCGTTCCGACCACTAAGCTTCCGATGACAATCGGCTGCCTCCATCCGCGCGCGCTAGACTCGATAAACCCATAGACCAGTCCAGCAAGACTGACAGTGGCGGCCAGAGCGCCGAGCCAATCAATTTGGCTCTTCCGGTCTTCCGAACGCCGCGATTCGGGAATGTGCCGCATCGAAATTGCAATGACCGCGGCAGCGAGCGGAACATTGATGAAAAAGACCCAATGCCACGACGCCTTCTCAATGAGCCAACCTCCGAGAACCGGGCCGACCGCCGTCGTGATGGCGGTGAATCCAGACCATGTTCCTATCGCCTGCCCGCGCTCCTTCTCATCGAAAGATGCGCTGATAATCGCGAGACTGCTGGGTACTAAAGCAGCCGCCCCAATTCCTTGCGCACAGCGGGCCACGACCAACTGCGTAACATTCGAAGCCATCCCACAGCCCATCGATGCCGCTCCGAACATGCCCGCCCCAAGCACGAAGATCAGCCTGCGTCCAATGGAATCACCCGCAGCACCGCCCACCAGAATCAGAGCAGAAAGAAATAATCCGTATGACTCGACCACCCACTGAACGCCCACCACGCTCGCGTGCAAGCTCGATTGCAGGGCCGGCAGGGCCACGTTGACCACAGTACTGTCAATGAAGGCCATGCTCGAACCTAGGATTGTCGCTGCGAGCACCCACGATTGCGCATTTTTTGCGCATGGGGCGGCGAAGGTCCCCGCCCGAATGATCGACTCATCACATGGCTGCCTCATGCAAAGTGTGGATGCGAAGACAGTCGCTCCCGATTCTCTCGATCACAGGATTTTTCGGAAACGGAACGAAGACCTCCCGCCACGGACGGACGACGAAAAAACGATAAGAACGTATGCGCCTCAAGAGGGCCGTTCTACCGGAATCTGCCACTGTCGCGCACCTTGCGTGCCGCGTCCTCGAGGAAATCGTCGACGTGCTGATGGGATTGGGGCTGCAGTCCAGTTTTCGCCTTGATGCGCTCGGCAATCTGGATCGCCGTTCTCAGCCGCACATCCGGGTCTAGTTCAAAACGGCGGCTCAAGTAGGTCTCGATCAGCACGAGTTCCTCGGCCGTCACCTGCCCCATTCCGCCTGAGGAAGACGCGGGATCGGCGGCCGTATTCCATGTAGGCCGCACCTCCTCGCTCGGCTTCTCGTGAACCACCACTGTACCCGCCACGAAATCTCCCAGCCGACGGCTTTGCTTGTTCAACATCATGCAGACCAGACCAAAGCCGTAAAGTATGCCGGGCTGCATGTCGACAGCTCGCATGAAGTTCCGCCCAATCGCCTCGTATGCATTGATCGGGCGTCCACTTTCTTTGATCACCCGAATTCCGGCAAGTCTCTTACCCGGCGTCTGTCCCTTCCATACGATTTCGAAAATCGCGAAGTATCCCCAGTAAATGGCAAATCCGACGAAGATCGCCATAGCCGGCCCCAACGTCTTGGGGAGGAATGTAAACATCGAGAAGCCTTCCGGAAGTAACAGAAGGAAGATGAGTCCTGTTATGAGATAGAGGGCCACCTGGATTAAAGTATCAATGGCAATCGCCAGGAACCGGCTGCCGATCCCGGCGAGAGGCAATTCCAGGGCGATCTGCTCTGGAGTATCGATCTTCAGTTGCTCGAATGAATCAACCATGATTTCCACCCGCTGGCTCGAGAAGCGCAAACCGCACTGGGCGAAGCTTGAGGTCCTCCTGAACCAGAGCTCCAAGAGCGGACTGAAGTCGCTGTCGCGCTCCGATCTGCAGGAACTGAGCCTGCTCTATCGCCAGACCGCCGCCGACCTCGCTGCCATTCGCGAAGATCGAGGATCGGTGCATTATGCGCGCTATGTCAACCAGTTGCTGGTGCGCGCCCACAATACCATCTATTCCGGCCACAGGGCGAGTCCCAAGGCCGTGATTTCCTTTTTTACGAATACATATCCCGTCGCATTTCGGCGCCACCTGCGCCATGTTGCGCTCGCCACCGCCATCTTCACCATAGCCGGACTCGTGGGCGCCGTAATTACGTATCAGAATCCTGACTTCAAGGTGAAATTGCTCGGGCCCCAGATGGTCGAAACCATCGACCGCCACCAGATGTGGACGCACTCGATCGTCGGCATAAAACCGGTAGCCTCCAGCACGATCATGACCAACAACATGAGCGTCGGTTTCACGACGTTCGCGCTCGGTATCACGGCCGGCCTGGGAACGATCTACATGATGGCATTCAATGGCTTGCTGATCGGGGTCATCGGTGTTGCCTGCTATTTCTCGGGCATGAGCCTGCAGCTCTGGAGTTTCGTCGCGCCTCACGGTGTACTTGAATTGCCCGCGATCTTCATCGCCGGCGGCGCCGGCCTGCGGATCGCGCAAGGCCTGCTCTTCCCCGGCACACTGCCGCGCCGCGATTCTCTGTCCCGGGCCGGGTCCGAAGCCGTACAACTGCTGCTCGGAACCATCCCTATCCTGATCATCGCAGGCATCATTGAAGCGTTCGTTTCGCCAACTGGTCTTGCCGTCCAGCTGAAATTCGCCATGGCAGCCGCGCTGTTCGTCTTGCTGAACGTCTACCTATTCGGCGTGGGAAGACAATCCCCATAGCCGGAGCGCCTAAAAAGTTACTCGCCGTAACAAGTTGCCTTCGTGTAATGTTTCCGCAAGGATCGTGGGGCGGAAGAAAGGCAAGCACCCTTCAGTGCGGGAGGGCACTCGCCAGCAGTCAATCTGCGTTTTGTGCAAGCAGCCGATCACCCGTCGGCAACGACCCTCCGTCCGATTACAGCCTGGCCAAGAAGCCCACATGGAGTGCTTCGTCAAACGCGAACTCGACACTGGCAAGCCAAACTGAACCGAGTCACCACGCTCATGCGCTAAAGCTGGCTTCGCTCTTTGATTTGCAGGTAAGCGTTGACCACGACGGGCGAAACGGAGCCCGAGCTGACTTCCATGGCCAGGGCTCCCCGCTCACGCAGGCGGGCCAGCAGCAATTCGCGGCGGTGGACCATCTCTTGCGCAGCGGCAATGCGATACATTTCGGATTCACTCTGAGGTGACTTTGCGGCGAGTTCTCCCAGATCGGGCTGGCCGATCACGACAAACAGGACCAGGTGGCGCGGCATCATCATCGATGCCGCTTCAATCACCTCAGGCGTCATGGCGGTCTCGGCAAGGTCCGTGAGCCAGACAATCAGGCTGCGGCGCTTCTGATCGGTGAGCAGGCGGCTCGCCATTTGCAAATGATCGGCCTCAGATCCTTCCTCCTGCACCAGAGCGAGTCGCTCGATCAACTGCCGCAGATGCGCGCTTCCCTTCGCAGCCGGGAGCTGCTGCCGGATACTACGCCCGTAGGCGATCAGTCCCACGCGGTCACCTGAGTACAATGCAACCTGTGCGAGGCTGAGCGCTGAGTTCACCGCCTTGTCGAGCTTGCTGAAACTGCCCACGCGAGCTCGCATCAGGCGGCCAGAATCGATCACGATCCAGACAGTCTGGCTGCGTTCCATCTGATAAATGCGCGTAACCAGCTTGGCGCGCCGTGCTGATGCGGTCCAGCAGATGTTCCGGTACTCGTCTCCATCCTGGTACTCTCGCAGACTCTCGAATTCGCGGCCAATTCCACGCATCCGGGTGTGCCGCTTCTCCAATGCGATCTGCCGGCTGCGCAGCAAATACATCGAGTGCCGCTTTGCATCCTCCAGGTCAGGATAAATCCGGATCGTCTGCTCGAGCGGCGCCCTCACCCACCGCTCGGCGATGCGAAAAATGCTTTGATAACGAACGTAGCAGGGGCCGAGCTTGGCGTCGCCGCGCTGCATCGGGCGGATACGGTAAGACACGCTGCCCTCGTTCCGGCCGCGCGCTCGGATCGAAAGAGTGGGTGGCTCGGTCCGCAGTTGCTGCGGGACCGAGTCGATCAACTTGGCACGGATGCTTGCTCGGGAAGAATTCTCAAGAACAAGCCTGACTTCGGAGTCAATGGACAATGCGGCAGGAGAGTGCCAGATCCTCTTCACGGCAAGCTGCGCGGGCCGTGGCATTTGCGCGAGGTCGATAAGCCACAGCAGGAGCACGAACGCGTCCCAGGCGAGCATGGCATACACGAACCGTGAATCGAAGAACGCCGGCCCGAGCCACACCAGGCCCACAAAGAGAAGCATAAAAAAACGATCGCCGAAAGCGACGCCGATGCGTTTGTAGGAACGCGTGGTCGCCGCGATTTCGGGCGGAATCAGGGTGGGCTGTTCGTTCACTTCCTGGCCTCACTTCGGAACTTCTACTGCTCTGAGAACCTCTTCGACGACTTGATCCGGAGTCACGCCTTCCAGGTCGGCTTCAGGTCGGAGCATCACGCGGTGGCGCAGCACCGGTCGAGTGGCAGCCTTTACGTCATCCGGGATCACATAATCCCGCCCGTCCATCGCTGCGAACGCCTTCGACACCGCCATCAGGCTCACCGCTGCGCGGGGGCTCGCTCCAAGCGAAAGCGAAGGCCAATCCCGCGTCCGCCGGACAACCTGAACGATGTAGCCGAACAAGGCCTCCTGCACGGTCAGGGCTTTGACCTCCTGCTGCGCCATCGCAAGCAGGTCGACCGGGATGGGATTCAGGCTCATCTTGTCGATGTCACGCGATTCGAAGCCGTTTTGCACGTTGGCCAGCAGTTGTACCTCGTCCTGCTGCGCGGGATAGGTAACACGCAGCTTGAGCAGGAACCGGTCCAGTTGAGCTTCCGGCAGTGGGTAGGTGCCTTCGAACTCGATTGGATTCTGCGTTGCGAATACGGTAAAGAACTGTGACAGAGGATACCCTTTGCCATCGATCGTGACCTGATGCTCTTCCATGCACTCCAGCAACGCAGCCTGCGTGCGTGGAGGCATGCGGTTCACTTCGTCGACGAGCAGCAAGTCTGTAAAAACCGGCCCCGGATGCAACTGAAAGGCACTGGTTGCCATATTCAGGACATTCGTTCCCACGATGTCGGCGGGCATGAGGTCGGAAGTGCACTGCACGCGTTGAAACTCAAGGCGCAACAGCCGGGAGAGTGCTTTCACCGTGAGAGTCTTCGCAATGCCCGGCACGCCTTCGATCAATACGTGGCCGCGGCATAGCAGCGCGATCACACACTGGTTGCGCAATTCATCCTGCCCCACAACCACCTTGCTCATTTCATCGCGAATGTGTTGTACGAGTTCCGGAACCGCTTTCATTCACCTTTCTCCTTCCGGCGACCTTCAAAGAGCTTCCAGCGTGACGCATATTCATCGAGTTCCTGCACCAACTGCAGGGCTTCAGCCTCACCCAGATAAGGATCAGACTTGGCGGACTCGCAACGGCGCAGGATGGCGCCGAAACGATTATCCTTGGGCGCAAAACGGTCGCGCACTGCCGACTCGAGATCGTTGATGGAAACGTTATTGGCCACTCCGAGCCGCCGGGTTAACCAGTATCGAAAGCGCTGATAACAGATGTCGACCGCAACCGATGCTGTACCGGCGTTTTCGTACAACCCGCCAAGGGTTTGCACAAACTCAAGTGGAGACAACCGGACGTCTGTAACCGGAACAGAAAGCGGGCCGCTTCGGCGCGAAAACGTTGCCACCACGGCCAAGCCGAAAAGCGCCATCTGCAGCAGAAGCCACTTCACCGGAGAATGGGCGACCGATGATCCGAGATCTTCACGAAATCCGTGGATGTACTCGTCAAAAAGGACGGGGCTTTTCGTGTCCCCCAAACAGGCGAGCAGAAACTCGAGATTCCCGGTCTCCTTCAGTCCCGTATTCGTAAGCGGAGTCGCTGCCGCCCACCACAAGACTTCCCCACGCCCATAGGGATACTTCACGACGACGATCTCATCTCCGTCTCCATACAAAGAGTACGCCGCGGAATAGGATGGCCAGCGTGCCTGCGGGGCGATCGTGATTTCTGGGGCTGCGCGGGTGATCGCGGAGGGCGAGACGGCTGCGGCCTTCTTCGATGTCATTCCGAGCAACATATCGGGGACAGAGTCGTTCTCGGGCAGGAAGGTTCCGGAAAACATCCCCGTCGCGATGATCCGGCCGCCGTCGGAAAGGAAGCTCTTGAGCGAATCTCGCTCGTCGCGAGTCGGGGCCTCCAGCGGATCAGCAAGAATCACTGTGGCGGTCTTCGGGAGACCGACTAGAGGCTTTTCCCATCGCTGGACGTTGTACCCCGAGTGTAAGAACAGCAGATAGGCGGCCTTGGCGCCGCCCGAGGCTGTCGAATAGCTGGTGGGGGCTTCCTGCCGCTGACCCGCATCGCCGCCAAAGATCACCGCCCCAGCAATCAGGAGAATGAACACGACCGCCGATCCCAGAATAAGCTTGCGGTCACGCGGGTCAATTTTCAGTGGCATCCGAGCTTCTCCAGTTGCTCCAGCGTCTGCGAAAACGTCTGCTCACTGGCGTCACGCTTGGCGTACCAGGCGAGTTCGAAAAGGCGGGTCAATACAGTCAGGATCTCGCGCTGCTCGCTTTGCGCTGAAATCAATCGCAGATACTCCCGGGGAGTGCGCGCGCGGTCTGGCTTCCAGAATCCTTCGCGCTCCAGGAAGGAAATACCAGCCCAATAGGCCAGATGAATGGCATCGCGCCAGTCGCCTCCGGCCGCCGCCGCACGCGCCTCCGAGAGCCAGATGGACCACTCTTTGGCTGAGACTGGAAGATCTCTGGGAACGACCTCTTCGAATTCAGGGTTCCGGAAGATGCTTCGATAGATCAGGTACAGCAAAGCTAGACCCGCGGCTCCCATCAAACCGTAAATAAAAACTTTTCCGACAGTCGGCAACGACTTCCAGCCGAACAGCCGTTGAAGGAAACGAAAGAATCCGAGCACCAGTTTAAAGAACCAATCTCTGACCGTCTTTTGCAGAGCTTCGAGCTTCTTGTTGATCTTCTGGAACCACCCGGGACCTCTTCCTGCAAATTCCGGTTGAGCAAGAATTGAATCTAATGCTGCGCGGCTTCGAGAAGCGTCCGTCGGTGCTTTCTCGAACCCATCCACCTCTCGGCGCAGACTTTCGAGGCGCGTGCGGACGGCGATAGCATTGGCTGCATTCTTGTCTTTGTTGTAGCGGCGAACGTCGCGCTGGAGTCCCTCGGTGGAGATCTGGAAATTGCCGTGTTCGGTGTGAACCGGCCAACTCTGCGGCACGTTCTCCAAAGCTTTGGGGGTTTCGCGGCCATAGCTGTCGAGTCCTTGAGCTGCCGCCAGCAATCCATCGAGTTGAGCTCGGTACTCGTCGGTGGTTACGGCGCGGCTCTCAGTCGAGTCAGCGCGACAGAACGATGCCCCAAGGACAAGGCCAGCCAGGATGTAGGTCCGCCATGACGTCATGCGCCGACTTGTGCAGGGGAACCTGGCAGTGCAGCGGCATCGATAGTCGACATCATCAGTTCCAGGTCAAACGCCTCTTTGCGCACACGCTCATCGTAGTAGACAAGGGAGAATGCAATCGTCCCGACAGCGCCGACTAAAGATTCAGCGACGAATGCAGCAACCAGTGATGCGATCTGCCATCCCAGCACCGCGGTCCTCATGCCCGCTTTCGCGCTCATGTATGTCGCGATCAGAATTGGCGCCTGCAACAGAATCCGAACACCATAAGACAAAACGACAACCAGTAACCCTACGACAAATATGCGACCCCAGTCACCTTTTGTCAGGTCCACGCTCCTCGACATTGCCGAAACCACCCCTTTGTTTTCCAAGACTTTTACGGGTACGGAGAGGGACCAAATGATCGCCAGCAGAATACCAGGTACTATCAACACAACCATGCCCGCCCACACACCAATGATCACAATGATCGAGATACCCATCACGCCAGGCAGATGCCCCTTCACTCTCAAAAAAGCGTCCATGACGCTGGCAGGACGATCCAAGTGAAGATCGGAAACCGCAACCACCGCAGCGGCCTGCGATGCAGCGGCCATCACCAACCCCACAAACGAAATTGCCGCCAACCAAAGAAGTGAAGCGAAGACATCTGGCGTCCGACCAAAGGGCCTTTGACTCATGAGCTGCAGAAACTGAACGCCAAGAACTACCAGGTGTGGCAGCGCGAAGATGCCGACGAACAACCCAAAGTGGCTGCGATACAACGAGAAGGTACGGTCGAGCAGTTCTCCAGTACTCAACGGCCTGAGTGCTGTGGTCATGACACCTCCGGGCTTTTCCGAACTTTGCCCGGCATAGTAGCACAGCGCGTGTCAAACCGCTGTGAAAACAGGGCCTTGGCGGTTACGAAGGTGGTGTCCCTGGGTTGATCTCGGCCGCCTTGCCCTCGTGATAAACGATCACCAGCGGCTTGCCACCATTGGGATAGTGCACGGTCTTTTGATAAGAGGTGTCCCCGGCGTCGGGCACACCCATCCCGATCGCGAAGTCCGCCTGCATCTCATTCATACCCGGCTTCACCTGATGCTGCTCGACCGCCTGCCACACGTCGGGCGGCCAGTGCTTGTAGAGTTCGTGCGGATCCTGAATGTAGAGCATCTCGTCAGAGTAAATTTTGTATTCGCCATCGGCAGTTTGGTATCCGATCGGCACCGCGTAACTCTTTCCTTCCTTTTGAAAAGTGGCAACAACTTGTTTGGGCTGTCCCGAGACTATATTGTTGGCCACCACCACATCGGTGATCGCGAGTTTTTCAATGGGCCCGAGCAATCCGGCATCGTGGCCGAAGTCGACATGTTTGTTCGCGGGCTGATATGCAAAATATGTATAGCGGTATCCCTCCTTGACCCACACCGGCTGCTGCGTAAGCTGTTTGGCGCTCTTGAGATCGTAGGGATACAGCTTCTTCGGATTCACGTAATAGTCGGCGTTGGAGTACCCGACGGCTTCTGCTCGTTTCTTGCGCTCGACCGCCAGCTGCTCTTCGTGGCGTTGATAGAAGATGTAGCCCGCACGCAAGGTCGCAAGCGCAAGGGCAGCTAGCAAGGCTAGCTGGATTCTCTTTCTGGTTTCGGCAGTCATGATTGAGAAGAAACGTTATGCGATGAAACTAGCACTCCAGCCCCCGTTGTACACTGAATACAGGAGCAGCATCAATGCCAGTCACGGAACAGGATGTCATGAGCGCGCTGAAGAGTTGCTACGATCCGGAGATTCCGGTCAATATCGTGGATCTTGGCCTGATTTACGGCGTGAAATTCGATCCCGCGCCCGACGACAAACAGGATGTCAGCATCGATATGACACTGACCGCACAGGGCTGCCCCGAGCACGTCAACATCAGCATGCAGGTCAAGTCGCGTCTCGAGCAATTGCCCGGAATCCGAAATGCCGCAGTCAACGTAGTGTGGACTCCGGCTTGGACTCCCGAGCGGCTAAGCCCGGATGCTAAAAAGCAACTCGGGATAGAGTAGGAACCGACCTCGGACCTCAGGCGTCATACTTCGGACTCCGCGTTTCCGCCTCGTAGATACTGGATCAATCTGAGGTCTGAAGTCCGACGTCTGAGGTCCGATGTCTTCTTCCTATCCCCCGATTTCTTCCCAGATATCGAAGGCGCTTCGTCCGGCAGCATCGGTGATACGCCGTCCGGCTCTCCCCGCCATCTCCATGACCTGCATACCGCGCTCGAAGTATTCCGGCAATGAGCGTCGAACGCGTTCGAATTTGTCTGGATACTCCGACGCCAGTACCGCCAAGCCGACTCCAGTGGCCAGCACTCCCGCAGGATACTTCTTCCTCATAAACAGGAATGCCGCCGCCCCAATCGAACTCATCACCACCGCCTTCTTCCAGCTATCCATACTGTTCTCCAAGAAACAGCGCTTTCTGTAATTTTACCGCACCGAAACTCTGGCGCGATTAGATGCCAATTTCGCGGCTTGTGGATGAGTGTGGACCTTGATTACTCCACCACTTCCGCCCGGCTCGATCCTTTATACTGCCTCCTTCGCCGGAGGATTCATGCTTCGTTCGCACGTTTCCGCAGTCAGAGTCGTTCTTGCGGTCACTCTCACCAGCACCTTCGTCCTCACTCAAACCAAGCCACGCGCCCGCGATTTAGGCGTACCGTTCGACGGCACACCCGGCCAGAACAATGCGATAACCGACGTCAAGGGCGTCGAGGTCGGGCACACTACTCTGATTTCGGGTGAGGGCAAACTGGTAGTTGGCCAAGGGCCCGTGCGCACCGGCGTCACGGCCATTCATCCCCGCAGCAAAACTTCCAATGACGCGGTGTTTGCTGCCTGGTTCACGCTGAACGGGAATGGCGAGATGACTGGAACAACATGGGTGGACGATTCGGGATTTCTCAACGGCCCCGTCATGATTACGAACACACACAGCGTGGGCGTAGTGCGAGATGCTGTGATCGCCTGGAAGGTAAAGCATGGATCGCCCGACATGGAGGGCTACTGGTGGTCATTGCCGGTTGTGGCCGAGACCTGGGATGGATACCTGAACGATATCAATGGATTTCACGTTAAACCGGAAGACGCGTGGCACGCTCTCGACTCCGCCCATTCCGGCCAGGTTGAAGAGGGCAACGTCGGTGGCGGGACCGGAATGATCTGCAACGAATTCAAAGGTGGTATCGGCACAAGTTCGCGGGTGCTCGACGCTAAAGCCGGCGGATACACCGTGGGCGTGCTGGTGCAATGCAACTACGGCTCGCGCGAGCAACTGCGAATCGCCGGCATTAACGTCGGACGCGAAATCCCCGAGCACACGGTTTGGCAAAAGGATGTGGGCTCAATCATCGTGGTCGTGGCCACCGACGCGCCGCTGATCCCCACACAACTGAAGCGCATCGCGAAGAAAATCTCGCTGGGGCTGGGCCGCGACGGCAGCTATTCAGGCGACGGTTCGGGAGACATTTTCATCGCGTTCTCGACGGCCAATCCTGGCGCAGTCGGCACGAAAGGCCTGCACCAACTCAGTATGCTTCCCAACGATTCCCTTGACCCTATTTTTCTAGCCACGGTGCAAGCGACGGAAGAGGCGGTCGTAAACGCGATGGTCGCTGCCGAAACCATGACCGGCATCAACAATCACACTGTGATCGCATTGCCGCACGACCGCCTACGCGAGGCTCTCCAGAAACACGCTCGGCTTGCGAAATAGGGGCTAACGCCTCCCCCAATCACGGCCGGCCAAAAGTCCCGGTCGCCCCGTTTCGGTATTCGTGCACATGGATACCGAGGCGCTTGATCATCGATTGCAGAGTCGTGCGTTTGAGACCCAGTCTCGAAGCCGCACCATCGTTGCCCGATAGAACCCCATTCGTCTCCCGCAAAACACGAAGAATGTGCTCCCGCTCCATCTCTGCAGAATGCGCATCGCATCATCGGGGATGGTTTCTATATGCTTCCCCATGCGGACGGAGTGTTTCGTGACGAAATGCTGTACAAGCATCGGGATGTCGTCGCGCCAGCGGACCCCCCTGCGGCGTTCCCTCATCCACCGGACTCACCAATCCATCCTCCATCACACCGGCCTCCAGGAATGCTCGAATCAGCTTGAGCATTCGTTTGTCGGCCACGCGCTCGGCCACCGCCGCTAACAGACGGTCGTGATTGACTCGATCGAAAAATTTCTCCAAGTCGAGATCCACCACCCAGCGGTACCCTCTGGCGATGTACTGCTGCGCCTCGTGCACCGCTTGCTTCGCGCTGCGCCCCGGTCGGAAACCGTGGCTGTGTTCGGAGAACGTCGGGTCCCAGCGCTTCTGCAGAACCTGCAGCACCGCCTGCTGGACAAACCGGTCCAGCACGCAAGGAATGCCTAGCTTGCGCGTTCCACTGCCATCCGGCTTCGGGATTTCCACCCGTCTTACCGGCTGGGGTTGATAGGTTCCGTTTCGCAGCTGTTCCCCGATTTCCAGCCCATGCTGCTTCAGGTATTCCGGGAGTTCGTCGACGGTCATCCCGTCTATTCCCGGACTCCCTTTATTCCCCTTGACTCGTTGTAACCCCTGCTTGCAGTTCTCCAGCTCGCAGACTTCTTCCATCAATCGTTCAGTTCCAGCCAGGCTTCTGACATGCGCTTCGCCACCAGCGTTTCGGTCCCTTTCGCGGCGGCCTTCGGAGCGTCACTCCTACTCCCCACCGGAAAGGCCAGCACTCCTTGTTCGGGCCGGTTTTTCTGCCGCTGTCCGCTCATGAGTTGCGCCGCTTAATTGCCCTTTCCTTTATTCCCCTTGCGGGGTACCGTCCGGAAACAGAGCGCGACCAAATTACTGCGCCAGGTTCCTTCGATCGGCCCGATCCGAGCCGCGCTGCTCATCGCGCTGATCCAAACCCCTCATCGTTTCCGCACCAAGCGGCAACTATGGACCTAC
>Ga0307477_10002138_pt1 | contig 15549 bp, 8 predicted proteins | sample atmos_gasesECM2C_FD_203316 | JGI IMG/M metagenome (GOLD analysis project Ga0307477, IMG submission 203316) | Hardwood forest soil microbial communities from Morgan-Monroe State Forest, Indiana, United States - atmos_gasesECM2C_515 | ecosystem: Environmental > Terrestrial > Soil > Temperate...
ACATCGAAGCCGAAGGAAAGATATTCCGGCGCCCAGGCGCATTCCGCATCGAAGTTTCGAGTGGCGTGGATTGGTTCGAGCTGCGCGGTGAGGTAGAGTACGGGAACACCACGGCGCGCCTGCCCGAGTTGCTCGAAGCCCTGCGGCGCGCGGACAAGATGGTGCGGCTCGATGATGGAACCTATGGCGTGCTGCCGGAAGAGTGGCTGCGCCGTATTGGCCCGCTGGCTGGAATGGGTGAGCCGGAACAAGGTCATATGCGCTTCCGTAAGAGCCAAGCGGGACTGCTTGACGCTCTATTGGCGGCGCAACCAGAAGCCCGCTGCGATGAAACCTTCGCACGCGTGCGCGAGGAACTAAGACGGTTTCACAGCATCGAACCTGCGGCACAGCCCGCCGGATTTGTGGGTCGCCTTCGCGATTACCAAAACGACGGCTTGGGCTGGATGCACTTCCTGCAGCGTTTCTCCTTCGGTGGCTGCTTGGCGGACGACATGGGTGTGGGCAAGACCGCGCAGGTGCTGGCGCTGCTCGAATCCCGCCGCGAGCTACGGGCCGCGGGCGAACCCGTCGGTCCGTCCCTGGTGGTCGTCCCGAAGTCGCTCGTATTCAATTGGAAGGAGGAAGCGGCACGCTTCACTCCGCAGCTGCGCGTGCTCGATCATACCGGCTTGGAGCGCAACGGCAATGAGTTCGCCGCTTACGACCTGGTGCTCACCACCTACGGCACGCTGCGCCGGGACGCCTGGCGCTTCAAAGACGCCGAGTTTGATTACGTCGTGCTGGACGAGGCGCAGGTGGTCAAGAATGCAGAAACCGAATCGTCGAAGGCGGCGCGGCTTCTGCGCGGACGACACCGTCTGGCGGTGAGCGGCACTCCGGTGGAAAACCACCTCGGTGAGCTGTGGACTTTATTCGAGTTTCTCAACCCTGGAATGCTTGGCGCTGCCAATGCCTTCAAGGTCTCGGGCGGGTCGATGCGCAATCCGGACGAAGAAACGCGCCGCCTGCTCGGTCAGGCGTTGCGGCCGTTTGTCTTGCGCCGAACCAAGGAGCAGGTGGCGCGTGAACTGCCGTCCAAAACCGAGCAAACAGTGTATTGCGTGCTCGAACCTGAGCAACGGAAGCTCTACGACGAGTTGCGCCAGCACTACCGCGATTCGTTGCTGAGGCGGATCGAAACCGCCGGCTTGGCGAAATCCAAGATTCAGGTCCTGGAGGCATTGTTGCGCCTGCGGCAAGCTGCTTGCCATCCCGGCTTGCTCGATTCGAAACGCTCCGGTGATTCCAGTGCCAAGCTGGACGTGCTGCTCGAGAAACTGCGTGAAGTCCTCGACGAAGGGCACAAGGCGCTGGTATTCTCGCAGTTCACCAGCTTGCTGAAGATTCTCCGCGCTCGCCTGAATCAGGACGGTATGCTTTACGAATACCTAGACGGCACCACCCGTGACCGCCAGACCCGAGTGGAGCGCTTCCAGAACGATAAAGACTGCCGGCTCTTCCTCGTCAGTCTGAAGGCCGGAGGTCTGGGCTTGAATCTCACCGCCGCCGAGTATGTATTCATTCTCGATCCTTGGTGGAACCCCGCGGTTGAAGCACAGGCCGTAGACCGCGCGCATCGCATTGGACAAACTCGGCCCGTCTTCACGTATCGACTGATTGCCCGCGACACCGTTGAGGAGAAAGTCCTGGAGTTGCAGAAAACTAAGCGCGACCTTGCCGCTGCAATAATCGGAGCCGAGAACAGCATGATTCGAGACCTGCGCTCTGAAGACCTGGAATTGCTGCTGTCATAGCGATGAAAACGTAGTACAGACGTAGTATCAGTTGTGGCGAACGGCAGCAAAGAGCGAATAAAGGGTGATGAAAGCCCAGGAAGTGACGCTCCGGATTTTAGTGCAATTCGTTAGCTTTCCTCGGTTTAGCTTAGCTCCGGCGAATTCTGACTCAAGTACTCGGCTGCTGTTAACCGAAATGTTGGAGGTTCGAATCCTCCCCTGGGAGCCAACTCCTTGGGGGTCATTCAATCAGTTGTGAACATTTCCTTGGAATTCCGCCCTTCGACGATGAGATCTCCATTGCGCGAATCACGATGAATCTCGGTCGATGGAAACGAAAAAAGGTCAACTGCGATAAGTGTCTCAGATCAATCGCGGCGAATGGCGATCAAACCAAGCATTCGGCTCTCGACCGCATGCTCGTGATTCTGAAACGTAATCAGTGGTGCGGAAGTTGTTGAACGGAAAGAGTTCTTCTGGAGAACACGTCCGGAGTCAACAAGGCTGTCAGAAAACGTAGTGCCACGTTCGGATTCTCGTGCTACGGGAGGATTGCAACGGAGCTAACATTGAGACGTCCTTCTGCAAGCTCCGCAGCCATGACTCAGGTCGCAGCTTTGGGATAGAGCCATACGCGGAGCAGAGAAAGGAGCCGTGCCGGATCGACGGGCTTAGAGATATAGTCTGAGGCCCCTGCTTCGATACATCGCTCGCGGTCTCCGGGCATGGCCTTGGCTGTAACCGCGATGATAGGAAGCAAGTTAAAGCGCCCCATCTTGCGAATCTCGCGCAATGCTTGGTAGCCATCCATCTCCGGCATCATGATGTCCATCAGAACCAAATCGATCGCCGGATTCGCAGCCAGTTCCTCAAGGGCCTTCTTTCCGTCTTGCGCGCAAACGACGTTCATCTGGCTCATCTCGAGGACGCTCGAGAGAGCATAGATATTACGCATGTCGTCGTCGACGACCAGGACAGTCTTCCCGGCAAGAGTCGTCCCCTTGTCGGCGACGCTTTCCAACATCTTGCGTAACGACGAGTCCAGGACCGCGACGGGGCGGTGCAGGAAAAGTGAGACTTCCTCCAAAATGCGCTCAGGGGAAGTCGCATCTTTAACAACCACAGCGCTGGTGAGCGAGGAAAGATTCGCCTCCTCGGCTCGGGAAAGATCCTTTGCGGTGTGCACAATAATGGGGAGTTGGAGAAGCCCAACTTCGGATTTGATCCTTTCCACCAGTTCAATGCCACCCATATCGGGCAGCATGAGATCGAGGACCAAACAATCAAATGGCTTTGATTTGAGTATTTCCAGTGCTTCGGCGGCGGTTCCTGCCGTTTTTGCCACAACGTCCTCGCCGGCAAGCAGATCGATGAGACTCTGCCGCTCGATGTCCGAATCCTCCACAATGAGGAGGCTCTTCGGCTGTCGGCTTAAGAACGTTTGCACTTTGAGCAGTGCCTGAACGAGGTCCTCTTTTTCCGCAGGCTTCTTCAGGTACGCAAAAGCGCCGGCACGTAAAGCACGGTCCGGATCGTCACCACCCGATAGCACCACCACAGGAATGTGCCGCAATTCAAGATTATGTTTGAGGTAGTCTAAAAGGGTATACCCTTCCATGTCGGGCAGGCGGAGGTCGAGCGAAATTGCTTGTGGACGGAATCTCCGCGCCATCGCTAGTGCCGCCTCGCCTGTGAAGGCTAGCAGGCCTTTAAACCCCTGCTCCCTAGCAAGGTCGAGGAGAAGGGTAGCAAAAGAAATGTCGTCTTCTACGATGAGTAAGGTCTGGTCTCCAGGCTTCAGGTTTGCGCGGTCGTCCTCGACGTCGGTTGGGAGAAGTTCCAAAATCGCCTCTTCCGCTATGGCAGGCTTGGCCTCTTCGAGGGCTTCGCGCTTTGCCATCGCAACTACTACCTCTTTCAACGCTTTGGGTCTCACTGGGACGTAATGATCGGGCAGGTAAAGGGTGAAGGTGCTTCCCTGACCAGGAGTGCTCTCAAGCTTGATCTCTCCGCCAAGGAGCTTGGCTACCTCCCTCGAGATCGAAAGCCCTAACCCTGTCCCTCCGTATTTGCGGCTCGTGGACGTATCCGCTTGTTGGAAAGGCTCGAAGATAACTTGGTACTTGGCAGGCGAGATTCCGATTCCCGTATCTTTGACCGCGAAGGAGATTACCTTCTCGGAGCGACTCAAAATTTCATGGTCGCGCGTCCATCCATGAGTCGCCACTCCAATGTGAAGTTGAACGCTGCCTTCCGAAGTGAACTTGAAAGCGTTCGAGAGAAGGTTACGCAAGACCTGCTGCACACGCTTCGCGTCGCTTTCAAACGTAGCTGGGAGGCCAGCATCCGTGTCGATCTCGAAATCCAATTTCTTCGTGAGGGCCACGGGCCGGAAGCTCGCCTCGACCTCGTCCTGAATGTCTCTGAACCGGACTTGGGCCGCATCGACGGACATCGTTCCAGACTCGATTTTAGAGAGGTCGAGGATATCGTTGATAAGTGAGAGCAAGTCGCTACCTGCCAGATTGATCGTTTTGGCATGTTCCACTTGCTTGGGCGTGAGGTTTCCCTCGGCGTTTTGGTAGAGCATCTTGGAGAGAATGAGCAGACTGTTCAGAGGCGTCCGTAGCTCGTGAGACATGTTTGCCAGAAAGTCGCTCTTGTATTTCGAGGTCAACTGAAGCTGTTCAGCCTTTTCGTTAAGCTCCGCGTTTTTCTGCTGGAGTTCCGTGGTGAGAGCTTGGGATCGTTTGAGAAGATCCTCAGTGCGCATGGTGGCCGCAATCGTGTTGAGCACGATGCCGAACAGTTCCGTTAACTGATCGAAGAACGTCTGGTGTACTTCACTGAAAAGCTTGAAGGAAGAAAGAGCGATCACGGCCTTCACATGCTTCTCGAAAAGCACCGGAAGCACGACGGCGTGGGAAGGTTTAGCCTCCGCAAGCCCCATGCTAATTCGCCATCCGTCCTCAGGGAAATCATTCACGACAAGCTTCCTGCGGTCGAGGGCACATTGCCCGACCAGCGTCTCTCCCAGCCTGAGGCGGGACGGAAGATCCCGGTTTCCCGCAAAGGACGTCACCAGCGCAAGAGGCTCCTCAGGATTCTCCGTGTCGTCGTACGTGTAGAAGACTCCTTGGTGCGCGCTGACCAGCGATGCCAACTCCGATAGGATCTGGTGCGAAACGGTCTGAAGGTCGCGCTGACCTTGAAGCATTCGGCTGAACTTGGCCAGGTTGGTCTTCAGCCAATCCTGCTCCGCGTTCTTCTGTGTGGTGTCGCGGAGGTTGCGGATCATCTCATTGATGTTGTCCTTGAGAACCTCGACCTCACCCCTCGCCTCGACGGCTATCGATCGTGTCAGGTCGCCTTTGGTAACGGCGGTCGCAACGTCTTTGATCGCGCGCACCTGTGTGGTGAGGTTGGCTGCAAGCTGGTTGACGTTATCTGTGAGATCCTTCCAGGTGCCAGCTACATCCTTAACCTGCGCCTGTCCGCCAAGTTTGCCCTCGGTACCTACTTCGCGAGCCACTCGGGTCACTTCCGAAGCGAAGGCATTAAGCTGGTCGACCATCGCGTTGATGGTTTCTTTGAGTTCGAGCAATTCGCCTTTCACTTCGACGGTGATTTTCTTCGCCAGGTCGCCGCGCGCGATTGCAGTGGTCACGTCGGCAATGTTGCGCACTTGGTTCGTCAGGTTCGAGGCCATGAAGTTGACATTGTCGGTCAAATCTTTCCATACGCCGGCTACGCCTTCTACCTGGGCTTGGCCGCCAAGCTTCCCCTCCGTGCCCACTTCGCGCGCCACGCGGGTGACTTCGGAGGCGAACGCCTTCAGTTGGTCCACCATCGTGTTAATCGTGTCTTTAAGCTGGCGGATCTCCCCCTTTGCGTCCACGGTGATTTTTCTGGACAAGTCACCCTTGGCAACCGCCGTAGTTACGTCGGCGATGTTGCGCACTTGATTCGTCAGGTTCGACCCCATCGAGTTCACGTTGTCAGTAAGGTCTTTCCAGGCCCCAGCCACACCCTTCACCTGGGCTTGACCGCCCAGTTTTCCGTCTGTGCCCACTTCGCGCGCTACGCGTGTCACTTCCGAGGCGAACGAATTCAGTTGGTCCACCATCGTGTTGATGGTCTCTTTGAGCTGAAGCAGCTCCCCTTTCACCTCCACAGTGATTTTTTTCGAGAGATCGCCTTTGGCAACCGCCGTCGTCACGTCGGCGATGTTTCGCACCTGGTTGGTCAAGTTTGAGGCCATCAAATTGACGTTATCCGTCAGGTCCTTCCAGGTGCCCGCCACGCCTTTCACCTTCGCCTGGCCGCCCAGCTTGCCCTCGGTGCCCACCTCGCGTGCCACACGCGTCACTTCCGATCCAAAGCCGTTGAGCTGGTCCACCATGGTGTTGATCGTCTGTTTCAGTTGCAGCAGCTCGCCCTTCACGCGGACCGTGATCTTGCGGGACAGGTCGCCACGGGCCACGGCCGTGGTAACTTCGGCAATGTTGCGGACTTGGTTGGTGAGGTTGGAGGCCATCGAGTTCACGTTGTCCGTCAAATCTTTCCACGTGCCTCCGACTCCCTTAACTTGGGCTTGGCCACCCAGCTTTCCCTCGGTACCGACTTCGCGAGCCACGCGCGTGACCTCTGAAGCGAAAGCGTTGAGCTGATCCACCATGGTATTGATCGTATTTTTGAGTTCGAGAATCTCGCCCTTCGCTTCCACAGTGATCTCTTTTGAGAGGTCGCCCTTGGCAACGGCCGTGGTCACCTCGGCGATGTTGCGCACCTGGTTTGTGAGGTTCGAGGCCATCGAGTTCACGTTGTCTGTCAGGTCCTTCCACACACCGCCCACACCTTCGACTTCCGCTTGGCCGCCGAGCTTGCCCTCGGTGCCTACTTCACGGGCAACGCGAGTGACTTCTGAGGCAAAGGAGTTCAGTTGATCCACCATGGTGTTGATGGTCTGCTTGAGCTGAAGCAGTTCTCCTTTTACTTCCACGGTGATCTTCTTTGAGAGGTCGCCCTTGGCGACGGCCGTGGTCACCTCGGCGATGTTGCGGACTTGGTTCGTGAGGTTCGTGGCCATCGAGTTCACGTTGTCCGTCAGGTCCTTCCAGGCTCCGCCCACGCCTTCGACTTCCGCCTGACCGCCCAGCTTGCCTTCCGTGCCGACCTCTCGCGCGACGCGGGCGACTTCCGAGGCAAATGCGTTGAGCTGGTCCACCATGGTATTGACCGTATCTTTCAACTGGCGGATCTCCCCCTTCGCCTCGACAGTAATTTTCTTCGACAGATCCCCTTTGGCGACAGCAGTGGTTACATCAGCGATGTTTCGCACCTGGTTGGTAAGGTTCGAGGCCATGGAGTTCACGTTGTCGGTAAGATCCTTCCAAGCGCCCGCTACACCCTTCACCTGAGCTTGGCCTCCCAACTTGCCATCCGTGCCCACTTCGCGGGCCACACGAGTCACTTCGGAAGCAAAAGCTTTAAGCTGGCCGACCATGGTGTTGATCGTGTTGGCTATCTGGAGAAAGGCTCCCTTGACTGGGCGGCCTTCAATCTCCAAAGGCATGGTGCGAGACAGATTGCCCTCCGCGACCTCGTCGATCACGCGCGCCACTTCGATCGTGGGTTGAACGAGGTCGCCAATGAGGGTGTTGACAGCGGCAATAGAAGTGCCCCACGAGCCGCGTCCACTCTTCAACGCTGCCCGCTCCATAAGCTTGCCTTCTTTGCCGACCACGCGACTCACGCGCTCTAATTCGTCAGCGACCCTCTCGTTCATGCCGATGACGTTGTTCAGAGCACGAACAACGGGACTCCGTGAGGGCCCGAGGGGAGCGCGTGCCGCAAAGTGGCCTTGCTCGAACGCTTCGAGCGTTCGAAGAAGGTCCTTCCTTTCCCGCCGAAGGTCCTCTAGCTCCCGCGCCATTTTCTGATTGGCCGCGAAGACATCGTTCAGGCCAACTGCTATCTCTCGGGGGATAATCGAATGCGCTGTCGGAACGCGAACCTTAAAGTTCCCTTTGCGCGCAGCGTTCAAGGCCTTTACGAGATCTGGCGCCACGAGAGTAGCCTGAGTAGTGCCGTTTGTGGCCATAGGTCCACCCCTAGGAAAAATTATTTTGTATTCATCCTCGCCTTCCCAATACGCGGTGCTTATGGCTAGCTCTTGCTTGGCGAGAAGTAACTTATTTGAGCATCCGCCTTATCCAGAAAGCATACGTCCGCCGCAGTACCAACTCAACGTTCGATCACAACTGGATACTCGTCGGTTACACGCTAAAGCGCTGACCCAAACACTTTGAGTGTCTTTTGATTCGCGCGTTTTGAGCTGAAAGCGAGGACACGTTGACCCGAGGACGCTCCTTCAACTGGGCTTGCTCAGCTTTCGCCTCGGAAGGACCGTGAGTCTGAACCCAGCGGCACAGTGGCGCGAACAAAAATGCCAGACCTAGTAGAGATTGCAAAGTTTCCACCAAGCTGCTTGATTCGCTCTCCTGGACCAGCAAGTCTGATCTCCAGACCCGTCTTTCGCCGCTCCAAGGGACCAGGAACGTTGATAGCCATTTTCCCGGGACGATGATCGCTTATTTCCAGCATATGTTCCTGCCGAGTTGAACTGAAGTGAATAACGGCCAATTGGCGATTCGAGTGAAGCTGGATGTACGGCAGTACTTCTTGCAAGATCCGAAACAGCGCTATCTCTACGTTTTGCGGCAAACGGTCCGATGCCTCAGGCAATTCCAGTTCCACGCGAACTCCGCTGTGCTTTCCAAATAACTCAGCGTGAGAGCGGACAGCGGAAACGAAACCCGCTTGCTCCAGTGCGCGAGAGTGCAGACGCTCGGAGAGGTTTCGAATGTCGCGCGCAACGTTCTCGGCCAGAGCAAGACAGTCCTGCAGCGCTGTCGATGCCTTCGTGTCCCAGTGCCGGGCGCGATCTTTCAACGTGTAAAGCCGCGAAATGGCCCCGGCTAAGGCTGGACTAGTGGTATCGTGCAGCTCCTTTGCAATCCGCTGCCGCTCTTCGTCCTGGGACTGCAGCAACCGAGCAGGAAGCTCGTTAAGCACCTGTGCCGCTTCCTTGAGTTGCGTAATGTCACGAGTAACTTTTGCGAATCCCCGCAAGTTACTTTGCTCGTCGCGAACCGGTGTAATCACGACGTTGGCCCAGAATCGTGAGCCATTCTTCCGTATGCGCCAGCCTTCCTCCTCGAAGCGCCCCTCGGCGACCGCTATTTTCAGTCCACTCTCCGGCTTGCCGGCTTGAACGTCTTCATGTGGATAAAAGACAGAAAAATGCTTGCCAACAATTTCGTTTTGCCGGTATCCACTGATTCGTTCCGCTCCGAGGTTCCAACTTACGATGTGCCCATCGGTGCCGAGCATGAAAATTGCGTAGTCCTTCACACTCTCCACCATTAAGCGGAACCGTTCCTCGCTCTCGCGCAGTTTCTCCGTTCGCTTATAGAGTTCAAGGAAGGTTCCGACTTTGGCGGTCAGCACCTCGGGCACTAACGGCTTGGATATGAAATCGACGGCGCCGACGCGGTAGCCCCTGACTATCTGGTCGGAACTCACGTCGGCCGCGGTAATGAAAATGATCGGCGTGTCTCGGGACCTTTGCCGTTTGCGGATCAGTTCCGCTGTTTCGAATCCGTCCATGTCGGGCATGCGGACATCCAGGAGGATCACGGCGAAATTGCGATCGAAGACCAGGCTGAGGGCCTCTTGACCGGATTTCGCCCAAACAAGGTCTTGGCCGAGGTCCTTTAGGACGGCCTCAAGGGCCACAAGGTTGGCCTGCTGGTCGTCCACGAGAAGGATAGGGGACCTTTGGCTACGGTCTTCTGTACCGACGTGCGACACCACGGATTTGACGCTGCCAATCTGCTTACTCATTCCAGAGGAGCCTGAATTCTGTTCCAAATTGGGGCGCTCATAGAGTTCGGCCACCCTACTAAGGATTTCAAGGCGGATTTCCTTTTCAGTCATAGGCTGACTTCAAGTCTGCTTGCAAGATTTTGCCACGGTACGGCCGAAATCGCCATTTTGAGTGGTTCTCGCGACGAGCTAACGCGCCTTGGCCCATTCTTCCAGTGGGGTTGAGAGCTCCAAACCTACCGCAAATCTGTTGTTCTCTAAGCGCTGACAATAAACAACGCGAGCCTGTGTATGAAAACCAGATTCTGGAGAGCTTAAGAGCACCTTGTCGCCTGGGCGCCAGGTCTGTTCCGTCGCTACGCGCACTCCGCGAGCGCTTACGTTTTGGACAACTGCTGCCTCTTTGGGCTCCGGAGCATCTGGACGAACAAGCTCCACCACCACTTCTTTTCTGATTCGCTTGTCGCACCGGCCACTTGGGAATGCCATACGACTCGGACTCCTGTAAACGCGGCTCTATTCGAGGCTGAGTGGATTGGAAGAGGCTAGGGCAAAGGTTATATCTCATTTCTTACGCTGCGGCGAGAACGTTCTTCCCTGAGTAGCTTCTTCGCTCCCATCGGATGTCGGCGAAACTCCGACAAAATCCAAGGTACTCTCGACAAATAGACGCCTACCCCCCATGCCCGGCCATCGTAAGGGCTGGCTGGAAGTACCTTGGCTCTTGGCCACCCACAGAGTCCACTCACAGCCAACAATAGACAATCCAGCAAATACCCTAACGAAAGGTCAGAAATATCCCCTATATCAGCCGACAAGTGTGCGCCATGCTGCTCTGAAGTGAAACTCGTTGATGCGGAAGTTGCTGGAGATACCATGTCCAATGCTGGTCTTGAGTATGGTATACCGGAGGTCTAATGGAGACAGCGCGCAAGATCACCGTGGAGGTACCGCTGGACCTTCTGGAAAAGGCGCAACGAGCCAGCGGTACCGGCATCACCCAAACCGTCCGTACCGGGCTGCAGCTAGTTGCGGCATCGCGTACTTACGCTCGCCTACGCCACCTCCGAGGCAAGGTTCGTTTCACGCGTCCGTTGGCAGTACTGAAGGTCGACCGATGATCGCGGCGGATACAAGCACATGGGTTGTCTTTCTAGAGGGCGGCGCAGGCGAGGATGCACGGCTACTCGATAGGGCGTTGGAAGACCGACAGGTGGTTATGGTGCCCGTTGTGCTCACCGAGCTTCTGAGCGACCCGAAGCTCCCTTCGGGCCTTGCCGAAAGGCTCTCAGAGGTACCTTTGGCCGAGATCGCATCTGGCTATTGGCAAAGGGCAAGCGCTTTGCGAGCGAAAGTGCTCGTAAAGCGCCGCAAGGCGCGCCTCGGCGACGCCCTGATCGCTCAGAGCTGCATTGACGGGGGCGTTCCTCTCCTCACGCGACACCGGGACTTCCGAGCCTTCGCAGAAGCTGCCGGCCGCGATCTTGTACTTGGGTCGGGAACGGACTGACGCCACTTCGTCCGGCGGTAGGGCCGGCACGTCGGGATCGTGGAATCCTTCCGCGCTTTCTGGAGACGTTTCGCATTTGGATGCAGAATTGGATGCAGTAGGAAAAGGGTAATGTCGTTACGGCGCGCTTGACCGCTCTAGAGGATGGAATAGATTTGAAGTCTTGGAGGGACATTCCACCAACCTTCACGTGGACTTCAATTTCTCTTCGACATACAGCGAGAGTTCGATCATGCGCTCCGCGACTTGTTCGGCCGACGGACCAGCAAAGTTCTTAAGCACCAACTCCTGGACATCATTTGAACGGAGACTAGAAGGTATCTCCGCCTTGCGGAATGCTTGCAGGTCGAGTGTTGGGCTGTCGCGAACTTTCTCATTATCAATGAGTTGCTGTCTCGGTAGAGCATTCGGCTCTCGACCGAATGCTTGAGCATGTGAAGTAAAATTCCGCGTGCGGAAGTTGTGGAAGGGAAAGTTCTTCGTCGTGCAACACCTTTCCCCACGCGCGGAGCGGCTTGTTGGTGGTGAAGATCATGGGCCGCTTCTTCAGGTAGCGATGGTTGACCACACGGAACAGAACATTGGCGACATCCTGCCCATAGCCGAGTAGCCAATCTCGTTAGTAATGTTGAGCTCAACATTTGTCGATAATCTGCGAGTTGCCCACCACTTCGGCCCTGTGACACAATGCGCCGGGGGGTTTCAACGCGCGGTCATGCCAGGCAATCAAACAGTTTACGACGCGCTGATTGTCGGCTCGGGTGCGAGTGGCGGCTGGGTGGCCAAGCAGCTGACCGAGCAGGGCATGATCGTCCTCATGTTGGAAGCCGGGCCACCACGGGTGCCCACGCGTGACTTCACCGAACACGTCTGGCCGTATCAGGTCAAGTTTCGGGGCTTTGGCAACCGTCAGGCGTTGCTTGACCGCCAGCCCGTGCAGCGGCTTTGCTACGCGTGCGATGAGTTCAGTCATCAGTTTTTTGTTGACGATCACGAGAATCCCTACACGTTCCCCATCGAAAAGCCCTTCATGTGGATTCGCGGACGCCAAGTGGGCGGCAAAACCTTTTGTTGGGCGCGCGAGAGCTATAGATATAGCGATTACGAGTTCAAGGCCGCCAACCGCGACGGCTATGGGGAAGATTGGCCTCTCAGCTACAAGGATATCGCGCCTTACTACGACAGAGTCGAATCCTTCATCGGCGTGAGCGGCTCGCGCGAAGGCCTCGCGCAGATGCCCGACGGCAACTTCCTCCCGCCCATGAACCTTTCCTGTGGCGGCATGCTGGCGCGCGAGTTGATCGGCGAGAAATTCGGCTGGGTGGTGATGCCCGACCGTATGGCCAACCTGACCCTTGTGCACAACGGTCGACCGGCGTGCCACTACTGCGACGAATGCCAGCGCGGGTGCTACACGGCATCCTATTTCAACAGTCCTTCCGTCACTTTGCCAGCGGCCGCGCGCACAGGCCGCCTGACGTTAGTCAGCGATGCCGTAGTCAGCCATGTGCTGCTCAACGCGCAGGACAAAGCGGAAGGCGTCCACTACGTCGAGCGCACTACGCATGCTCATCGCCAAGCGAGCGCGAAAATTGTGGTGCTGGCCGCCGGCGCGCTCGAGTCCACGCGCATCTTGCTCAACTCGCGCTCCCCGCGTTTTCCCGAGGGTCTAGGAAATTCATCCGGGCAGCTCGGCCATTACCTCATGGACCATTTCACCCTGGAAGGGGCAGGCGGATTCCTGCCGCAGTTCAAGTCCTCTAAGCGCGAACCACGCGGCACACCGTGCGGCTTCCTGATTCCGAAGTACGCCAACACCGATGGCCACCTGAACAAAGCTTTTTTGCGCGGCTATCGCTTCGATGGCGACGGCAGCCAAGAACTGTACGCGCACGCTTTTGGGCTTGCCGGCTTCGGTTCCGACTGGCGGCGCAAAGTCCGAGCCGAGGTCCCGTATTATTTCGCCATGACCGTGCAAGGAGAGTGCTTGCCGCGCTATGACAATTATGTCTCGCTCGATGCGGAAAAGAAGGACGCTTGGGGCATTCCCGCGCTGCGCATCGTTGCCAGCTATGGCGAAAACGAATACGCCATGGCCAAAGCGATGCGCAATGACGTCATGGAGATTCTCGACGTTATGAAACTCCAAGACCGCCAGCCGCCGGGAGAACGTCTCAGCGTTTTTGGCAAAAACATCCATGAATGCGGCACCGCGCGAATGGGCAAGGATGCCAGAAAGAGCGTCGTCAACAGCTTTTGCCAGCTCCACGACATGAAAAACGTTTTCGTCACCGACGGCGCAGTGTTCGTAACGCAGGGCTGCTATGAGCCCACACTCACCATCATGGCGATTTCCGCGCGCGCGGGCGAATACATCGCCGACGAATATCGCCGGGGAAACCTGTGAGGCGCGATCAACCAGGTTCTAAAGAAATATCATGGATGAAGCCAGGAAAAAAACGAATCAGGCAGTAACGCCTGGCCCGGCACTCACTCGCCGCGAGTGGTTAATGAGTTTGGGTAGGGCTGTGGTTCTTTCCGGTTTTCGCGGCGTGCCCGAGGAGGCTGTGCAGGAAGCGCATGCTTTTCGTGTGCCCCTGCCACCGGGACTCTACCGGCCTTCGCTCGATCACCTGGCGGACGCGCTCGCCAGCGATGGCCCGTTTGTGTCCGCGCAGCCTGGTGCGCAGACCGAGTACGTCCGCCCGCGCTCCGGCCCCTTTGTTCCCCAGGCGTTCGCGCCAAATGAATACGCGGTCCTTCGGCGGCTGGTTGAAATCATCCTCGGCGAAGACTTGAAAGACTCATCGGCAAAGCCAGCAGTTGGCGCACCGGCCAACATTTACGATGAAGTCGCCGAATGGATCGATTTGGTCGTCTCGAGCGCACCAGCGGTGCGGAAGCTTGCCCGCAATTTGACGGGCGACCAGCGCGCGCTCGCGGTAGCCTATTTCGGCAATGAGGAACCGGTGCTCCACCTCGAAACCTTCGAGCCCGAACGAATTTGCCGAGATGGACTCGCTTGGCTCGGCGAAGAATCGCAGCGACGCTTCGCGAAAGGTTTCCTCGATGTTGACGCGAGCAGCCAGACCGAGCTCGTCCAAGCCATCAGCGACTCCCGGGCGGATAGGTCGACAATTCATGCCGGCACGCGCTTGTTCGACTTCCTCAAGGAGGAAGCCGTCCGGGGGTTCTACACCTCGCGCCAGGGCCTCAAAGAGCTTGACTATAAGGGGAATTCCTTCTATGGCCAGTCACCCAGCTGCGGCCAACCGCTTAGATTCACGCCCAGTGCGAGTGACCCGGAATAACTCCCGGCATCTTTGAGTGAATCTGTTCACACCTGGGCCTGCATGCCGCTCAGTCAGCGAACCATCGCGTCGGTCATAAAGAACATTCTTGTTTTTTGCAGATGGCGGTGGAGGATTATTGGACTTGTACCCTTTCCCTTTGTGGTTGGGCAGAGTGGCAGACCTTTTGTAAGATGAATTAACCAGGCTAGGATGCATAGCTAGCTGGGTGCTTCGGCGCGAACACTACAGCACTCTCTGTTTGAAGGGATTCCAGACGGCCACGTCGAAGTGCGCGAAATCACGTTCGTTCCGAGTGGACACGGTGAGGCCATGAACGCGCGCCGTGGCCGCCATCATAGCATCCTCACTTAGGGTATCGGAACGGTGGTGCATTAGGCGGGCATATTCTCGAAAACACGCGGCATCCATCGACAAAACTTGTGAAGTGCGTTCCAACTGTGCCGCCCAAGCCGCGATTTCGTTCGCCTTTACAGGATCCTGTCGACGTGTGAGTTCCACACCCCTTTGAATTTCCCCGAACGTTACCGCCGAGAAGAGGCCTTGGCCCAATTCAAGACTATGCAACCAAGCGACTGCCGCGCCGTGGGGCTTGGGCTTGCGCACTTCGGACACCACATTAAGCGATGTAAGTGTGCGGGACTGTCCGCCCTGGCCGGGAAGTTTTCAGGTTCCCTTTTTGAGATTGCCAAGAAAGCATGCGGACGACAGCCGGCAGGTGCAGTTCACGCTGAAGCTGAATTTCTGATCGGCGTCGCCCAAGCCCGGCGACTAAATACGTTCGAGGTGCTACTGCCCGGTCCCCGAAAGGGTCACCCCCTGCGGGCTGGTCACCGCTGAGTCGGTAAACGTCAGCGTTCCGTTTACAGGTCCCGTTGCCGTCGGCGAGAAGGTCACGCCAATTGTGCAACTCGCTCCTGCGGCGATGCTCGCGCCGCAGGTGTTGCTCGCCACGTTGAATCCCGTGCTCGCGTTGACGGTTGTAATCGTAAGAGCCCCGTTCAGGTGATTCGTCATTGTTACGGTTCGAGCCGAGCTCGTGGTCCCCACCGCCACGGTA
>Ga0307477_10002139_pt1 | contig 15549 bp, 7 predicted proteins | sample atmos_gasesECM2C_FD_203316 | JGI IMG/M metagenome (GOLD analysis project Ga0307477, IMG submission 203316) | Hardwood forest soil microbial communities from Morgan-Monroe State Forest, Indiana, United States - atmos_gasesECM2C_515 | ecosystem: Environmental > Terrestrial > Soil > Temperate...
CGCATCCCTGTCCTCCACACGGCCAATGGTTTGACACAAGTCACTCGCTGTGCAACTCGTCGTGAACATGCGCAAAGTTTTGATCACTTTTGACCTTGCTGTTCACGTTTTCTGCAATGACTCGGAACTGTCTCTTCCTACCGGCACAATCCCCATTTTCGACCGGTTTACTTGATGCATAAATCTATCCTATAGTAACCATAAATCTCCTTTAGCACTCTGATTGAGATCTCTCCTCCGGATCTTATCTGGAGAATCGATTCCATTTTTAGTACAAGGCCAATCAGACGTGCTGTTTCTTCGTTGTTCTCTCTGTTTTTCTTACATTTCGGTTGACTTAAAAAATCGATAACGTGAGAATGCGCGAGCGCGAATCGACGGCAGGACACTCCCTTGTCCCCGAGAAACTTAATTCGCCTCGAAACGCACTCAAGGTTTGTTTACACATAAGATCGGAATCAATCGGGCCACGGGCATGTCCAGGTCAACTCAATTCAATAGGAGGAGTAAAAGTGGATCGCAAACTCATGGTTGTAGCAGTGTGTTTTTTGGCTGCCCTGAGCGCTGCTGCATCCGCAGCGTTTGGGCAGGATCTGAAAGAGACAGCTCCACGTCTCCAGATTCGTCGCGCGGTTAAGCCGGCCCGGCCGGCAGACGTGGAAAAAGTCAAGAATGAAGTTGCCGCAACTGGCTCGAGCAAGACTGCCAGCCTCCCGTTATTCCTCTATGACGTGGAGTCCGACAGAGACAACAACAATTACACGGGTGTGATGGTCGGCGCCGACCCCTTCACCTCAGGTCCCAACAAGAACACCCACGTGAATACGTTTATCGTTCCGATCATCGTAATCACCAACACGCAAGGCGTCAGCTTTGATCCTAAAACCGGCGTGATTGGCACGGCCCCTGGCGTCACCACCTTTGATCCCACGCAGAACGACAATAGCTGCCTATCGGCGCCCAATAACAACCCGCTCAAACTCTTTCAACACACTCCGATGTTCGACAGGTACGACATCTCCGTGGGCGGCACTGATATGGGCCACACCCAGTACATTGATGCCTTCCAGCGCGCCGAATTCTGGAATGTGATCCATGATCGCGATAACGAATTCGAAAACGATGACTACCATGTGCTTCTCGACCCAGTTCATACTCTCTCCCCGTTCGTCCTGAACGTTCCGGCCGATCAGGGCATCACTCTTCCTCCCTCCGCTTTTCCGGCTTGCGGGCCTTTTGGAATCGTGGGTATTGACTTCTTTGACTTGTACCTCAACAACACGGTCCTTCCCGCACTGCAGCCGCAAGTGAATGCCGGAAATTTCCCTATCTTCATGCTCTACAACACCGTGCTCGCCGCCACCCCTATCACGAATCTTGGCAACTGCTGCTTCCTTGGCTATCACGGCACTTCCAACTTCCTTCCCATTCAGACCTATTCGCCATCGGACTTTGACACCACGGGACTGTTCGGCCCCACACAGGGTGATTCGAATACCTTGTCTCATGAAGTCGGCGAATGGGTGAACGATCCCTTTGGCAACAACCCTACGCCTTCATGGGGACATACAGGACAGGTGGCCGGATGCCAAGGTAACTTGGAAGTGGGCGACCCCCTATCGGGGACCAATTTTTCACCCATCGGCGGTCGCAACGGGTTCACCTACCACCTGCAGGAACTGGCGTTCTTTTCGTGGTTCTTCACTTCCAAGTCCATCGGAATTCACGGTTGGTTCTCTGACAACGACACGTTCACGACAGATGCCGGCCCGGTGTGCGTTTCAACAGCCAGCAGCACTAGCCATGTTGGCACTTACCAAATCGCACAGCACTAGCTCTCACATATTCACCTTACATTTGAGAAATGCAGGCCGCTGAAGTCAGCGGCCTGCAGCTGTCTCAGGCAGCAAACTTCCCCCCCGCAGGCGCTAGTCTGCATGAACAGACGAGCAGAATTCACACCCGGCACTACACGGCGGTTTCGCTGGTTGGGCTTTATCTGCTCTTGCGGCTTATTTTCATTCTGTGGGTACGGGCTTAAAGGAATTGGGAAAAACGGGTAATAGAAAAGTAGAGAGGTTCACCGAGAGGCGCAGTATGAACAAAGTTGTCTTGGGGGTTGGCGTTAGGTGCGGTTCTGGGTGCGTTTGACGGGATGACTGCATGGTTGACCCCGGAAGCGCGCTCCGCCATGCCACTCTAGCAGATTCGCGATCGCGGGAGGATGACAGGCTATCCGGAGGTTGAGACGGACGTGGTGGAGCTACAATGAGCTTGCAAGGGCGGAATACTCACTAACGGAGGACGCCCTCTTTCCATTTCAGGTTGAACCAACACAATTTGTCCCACCCAGCATTCCTGCATACGTAGAAATACTGATGTGGTTATTACGGATTGACATAGAAGATTAATCGGTTACGGTGATCGCAATGCCCGAACGCATTCCCGCCTCGCTCGCCTTCGAAAAGGGAACGAGAGGATGCCAGACGCGATGCGGACATGGCCGGGGCTGTTGCTCTGCGGAGTAGCCGCCCCGGTTGCATTATCAGCGAATGAAAATCAGTTGTCTGGTTGCGCGTTAATCTGGAGTTGATGCAACTTCAGCCATGCCAAATCCGTACAAGCACTTGAGTGATTGTTGGTTCGGCCCAACTACGCGTGGTTGTCAAAAGATCGAAGTCAAGCATCAGATTCACATCCCACACCAAGGTCCTCTGCAAATTCTTCCGCTTACTGACTACATAAGCGGAATTCTACACCTTTCGACTACTTGGAGTATTCAGGGCGTGAAAGGTGAACTTGTGGTTGGATTCCCGGACATCTTCTGGGCTACTACTTGACTTGTCCGGTTAGCGCGTTAATCAGGCACTTGCCGATTAGCCCCTGATAACGCCTGTTATCAACACTTATCCTGGCTGGGCCTACACGGGCAGTGAACGCCTCAATGCGCCCGGCGACCCATTCCCTGCGAATCCCGAGACATGGCCTTTGCGCTATACTTGCGGCGATGTCCGCAGCTCACCCGTCACCTTTCCTAGCGCACCGGTGCAGCTTTCAACCGGATCGGCAAGATCCCTACCTCCGGCTCGGCGCCATTGCCGTATTCGTCCGCGATCAAGATCGCAGCCGGCGATTTTATTTGGAGCAGCTTGGATTCTTACCGGCCGCTGACGCTTCGCTCCAGTCTGCCGAACGCTCGCTGGCCGTTACTCCTCCCGATGGCACGGCAGTGCTTTCGTTAGTGGCTCCCAAACCCGAATCGGAAGAATATAAACTCATTGGCCGCTCAACTCAGATTGTCTTCTTAACCGAAGACATTTTTGCCAAATTCGAGGAATGGAGCAAGCGCGGGGTCCACTTTCACCATCCGCCGCACGTGCAGTTCGGGGGCGCAATCTCCACTAGCTTCGAAGATGTAGACGGAAATTCATTTACGCTTTTGAGTTACGACGGAATCGCACGCGAAGTCCAAGAGCAGCGTCGTGTGCACGGCGAAAGATTCGAATCCGAACACCGCTTGAGGCAAGAACTGGAGCTCGCTAGGCAAGTGCAGGGAAGGCTTTTCCCACAAACGCAACCCGCTCTTTCAACCCTGGAATATGGGGCGATCTGCATCCAGGCTCGCCATATTGGCGGAGACTATTACGATTTTCTCGATCTCGGCCGAGACCAGCTTGGTCTCGTGATCGGTGACGTCTCAGGAAAAGGAGTCGCCGCCGCTTTGTTGATGGCCAATCTCCAGGCACATTTCCGAAATCACCGTGCAACCTATTCAAGCCGTCCATACGTACCCATAGTCATGGAGCAGCCTGAGCGCTTCTTGGTTTCGATAAATCGTCTCTTCCTCGAGAATACTGCCGACAACGCTTTTGCAACTCTCTTCTTTGGAGAGTACAACGACAAATCCCGCCGTTTGCGCTATGCCAATTGCGGTCATCTCCCCGCCCTTCTCCTCCGCCGCGATGACCATCTCGAACGCCTCGAGCCAACCTGCACTGTTTTGGGCCTCTTCAAGAGTTGGGACTGCTGCGCTGGCGAGCAGAGTCTCTCCCCGGGAGACACAGTCGTTTTCTACACGGATGGGGTGACAGAGTCGTTCAACGAGGCCGGCGAACAATTCGGAGAATCTCGTTTGATCGAAACTTTGCGCCAGCATCGCGACCTTCCAGCACAGAACTTGATTGGCTCGCTCGTGCAAAGTGTGTGCGGCTTTAGCCCTCACGAACAACACGACGACATCACCATTCTAGTCGCCAAGTGCCGATGAGCTAAAACGGTTACAAGGCTCGACAAGCCTAGAGCACTACGATGCCGGCATGGCTTCATTAGCATGCATAACCACTGTCAGCGTAACTGTTGATAAATCGCTTTACCACCAGCAATCGGCCCCAGCAGAGGCAGGCTAACTCCCGATTATTCGGATAACCGTCCATGTCCGGTTAGCGCGTTTATCGGGACTTGACCATTCATGAGCCGCCTCGAAATCATTGAGGTCATGGAAGTCCCCCGCTGAACGACCTGATCCGATCGTCGTTTTTTCGTCCCCGACGCGTAAATGTGGGAAGCCATTTCGGCTGCTCCTGCGTCTATTCCTGTTGACATGCCACAGGAGTAAAGCGCATACTCCTGTGCATAGGCCACAGGAGAATCAATGGCGGCGGAACGATCGGAAATTCTGCAGGGAACGCTGGACTTGATGGTGCTGAAGACGCTCGCGGCGATAGGGCCACTGCACGGGTACGGCATCGCGCGGCGCATCGAACAGATCAGCCAGGCGGCGCTGGAGATTAATCAGGGCACGATCTATGCGTCGCTGGTGCGGCTCGGGCAGCGCGGATGGATCGCGGGCGAGTGGGGCACGTCGGACAACAATCGCAAGGCGAAGTTCTACTCGATCACCAAAGCCGGACGCAAACAGCTGCTCGCTGAAGCGGAGAATTGGGAACGCATTTCAGGGATCGTTGGACGCGTGCTGCGAATCGCGGAGCGAGGCTGATATGTGGGCGGCAATGAAGTCGGCGTTTTCGCGGATTCGTGGCGCGTTGGCAGGCCGCGGCACTACAGCGGACGCGGAGTTTGACCAGGAACTTGCGTCGCACCTGGAAATGCTGGCGGATGAGAACGTGAAGCGCGGGATGACGCCTGAGGAAGCGCGGCGCGTGGCGCGCTTGCAACTGGGCGGCGAAGCTGGGTTGCGGGAAACGAATCGTGAGCTGCGCGGACTGCCATTTTTCGAGACGCTGGCGCAGGATGTGCGGTACGCGCTGCGGATGCTGCGAAAGAATCCGGGCTTTACGGCAGTGGCAGTACTCACGCTCGCATTGGGAATCGGCGCGAACACGGCCATTTTCAGCATCGTGAATGCCGTGTTGCTGCGTTCTCTGCCCTACCGCGATCCCGATCGTTTGGTACGAATCTTCTTTAACGAGCCCGGCGTGGGATTGCGGGATGTTAGTTTTTCCAAGCCCGAACTGGATGACCTGCAGACGCGAGCGGGTGTCTTTGAAGATGTGACCCCGATCTATGAGGGTAGCGAGAATTTGACCGGCGCCAAACAGCCCGAGCGTCTCGAGGCGGTCAATGGCAGCTTCAGCTACTTTTCCATGCTGGGTGTGACCCCGCAAATTGGACGGTTGTTTGGTCCGCAGGACTTCGCGCCCGGTTTCGCTCCACTGGCAGTGATCAGCGATGGACTGTGGCGCCGTGCCTATGGCGCCGATCCGAATGTTCTCGGCCGTACCGTCCGGATCGACGGTGATCTCACTACAATTATCGGGGTTCTGCCACGCGGATTTCGCCATCCTGGACCGACGACTTCCGGCGACGTGGAAGTGTTTGGCGCCGGCGGATTCAGCGGAGATCCCTTTCCCCCGCCAATGCGTGGTACCCGGATTTTAATACATGGAATCGGACGGCTGAAGCCTGGCGTGACACTGGCGCAAGCTCAGGCGCGGCTCACTGCCATGGCCGCCGAATTGCGCCACGACTTTCCCACCGATTACTCGCGGCAGGCGCAATGGACAATTGAGATTCAACCCTTGCAGGAAACTTTGGTAGGCAATGTTCGGCCCATGCTGCTGGTGTTACTGGGTACGGTAATCCTGATCGTTTTCATCGTATCGTTGAACATTGCCAATCTCCTCTTGGCGCGCGCTTCGGGGCGACAACAAGAGATGGCGGTGCGGTTAGCGCTGGGGGCGAGCCGCGGCCGCATGGTGCGCCAGATGCTGACCGAGTCCATGCTGCTGTCGCTCATCGGCGGTGTCGCGGGAATCGCAACCGCGGTTGGTACTTTAGGATTCATTCTGCGCTTTGTGCCATCGAACGTTCCCCGGCTCAACGAAGTACGAATCGACTGGGTGGTGCTGGCGTTCGCTCTGCTGATTTCCATTCTTACGGGCTTAGTGTTTGGACTTGCTCCAGCGCTTCATTCGGCAAAAGTCGCTCTCTCCTCGGCCATTCGTGAAGGCGGTCGCGGTTCCGGCTACAGCACTACGACCGGCCGATTGCGGGATGTTCTAATCGTCTCGGAACTGGCATTTGCCGTCATACTGATGGTGGGTGCCGGCTTGCTGCTGCGTACGATGCGGGACCTGTTGCATGAAAACCCAGGCTTCAATCCAACTCAAGTGGTCACGGCAAACACGTGGCTGGGAGTTCCCGACGATCCGAAGATGGATCCGTATCTCGGTATTCCTGGTAAGGCCACCTTTGATCGTGAGTTGCTGCGGCGCATGAAGGCAATTCCGGGAGTAGAACTTGCCGCAATCACATCATCTCTACCGAGCACCAATAGCAACCCCAACGCGGTCGATGGCTTAAGGATTGAAGGCTTCGCGATTGAAGATAGACCGGTCGAGTCCTCGCAGGATCTGCGCGCCGAGAGAATTCGAATAAGCCCCGATTATTTTAAGGTGTTGCAGGCGACGCTCCTACGCGGCCGCTCATTCACCGAGGGCGATGAAGACGGCAAACAGCCGGTGGCCATCATTGATGAAAGCACCGCTCGTAAGTATTGGCCAACCCGCGATCCGTTGGGCCGCCAAGTGCGGTTCGGAACAGACCCTACCAAGCCATGGACGACCGTCGTGGGTATTATTAAGGATATCAAGAGTGACGGTCTCGACATCGATGGCGTTCCCCACATCTTCGTTTCGACTTATCAAGACCCCAGCAAGGAAGTGAGCGTGGTGTTGCGGACGTCTCTGCCCGCGACCCTGCTCGAACCACAGATTCGGCATGAAATCCAGAGCATTGATCCCGGCTTGCCGGTATTTAATGTTTCTTCTATGAACGACATCCTTGATCGGTCACTGGCTTCACGCCGTTTTTCTGCCGACCTGGTGGGCGGATTCGCCGGACTGGCGGTGCTTCTGGCCTCCATCGGAATTTACGGCTTGTTGGCTTATATGGTCGGCCAAAGATCGCGCGAGATCGGCCTTCGCATGGCATTGGGAGCCCGGCGATGGGACGTTCTGAAACTGATTTTAGGCAAGGGTGTCGTCCTGGCTGGTGCTGGAATTGTCGCTGGCATGGTTTTCTCCGCAGCGACCGCCTCCCTGATGGCGAGCGTGCTCTACGGCGTGCGGCCACATGATCCAGCTATATTTGTTCTGGTACCGCTGCTTTTGCTCGCAGTCGCCCTTCTGTCCAGCTACCTTCCAGCCCGGCGAGCGGCGAAGGTGGATCCGATGGCGGCGCTTCGCGAGGCATGAACTCGCTGGGTTTACCCGCTGCGCCGATGCCAGTTACGCCCTTTTTTTGGATTCCGTTCGGTGCAGTCGCCCATATTGATAAGAGTAGCGCAGGGCCTGGAGGACAGGTTGGTGGCGCTCGGGAGCGCGGAAGTTTGTTTCGAGAGAAACACTAGGTCAATTGGAACATATGCGAGCTTCCGAACGTAGATTGCTCAGGAGCCGAATTTGTTATTTAGGAGATAGGCGATGAACGCATGGGTACTCGACGATCAAATGCACGGAATCCCCGGTCGTCCCGTCGCGGCGAAATCGACGGTTTTGCTCACTTTCTTCGTGGGTATGTTCGCTATCGCCCTACAGGTTCATGCTCAAGACTCTCCTCTACCGCGTCCGGTCGAGCAGGTGGCCCGACAAGACGCCGCATCCGACCAGCCCTTCGTGATCCGACACGCGCGAATCTTCGATGGCACACAAGTGATTTCTGCCGACAGTGTTTTCGTCCAAAACCACAAGATCCAAGCGGTGGGGAAGGATCTGAAGGTCCCCGCCGGCACGGCGGAGATAGATGCTACCGACGACACGCTGCTTCCCGGTCTGATCGATTCGCACACTCACGATTGGAGCGATTCGCCGAAGCAAGCGCTTCTGTTCGGGGTTACCACCGAGTTGAACATGGGGGGCATCCCCAAGTTCGTAGCGGACCTAAGGGAGGCCGAAGCTGAGGGTAAGGGCCTGGACTCCGCCGATATGTTCTCAGCGGGCAATTTGGTGACTCCTCCAAAGGGCCATGGCACTGAATTCGGGATGCCTGTCCCTACCCTCACGAGTGCCTCCGAAGCGCAACAATTCGTGGACGCGCGTATTGCCGAAGGCAGCGACTATATCAAGATCATGTATGAGGACGGTCACCTTTGCAATCTCACGTTCTCAAAGCTCTCCAAAGAAGAACTCGCCGCTGTGGTCGCTGCGGCACACAAGCGGGGTAAGATGGTCGTCGTTCACATTAGCTCGCAAGCGGACGCACGCGATGTCATCGCATCTGGTGCTGACGGTCTAGCGCATGTTTTCGCAGACTCGGCACCGCAGGCGGACTTTGCCAACTTCGTGCGCAGTCGTCACGCGTTTGTGATCACAACGCTGACGCCGGTCGAAACCAGCTTTGGGACGGCGGGCGGTGCGTCATTGGTGGTAGACAAACGCCTCACGGAGTTCCTCTCCGCCCATGCGCAATCGAATTTGAAGGCACTGTTTCCCGCTGCCTGCTTGGGAAAACTGGAGTACGCCTTTGCTGCCGCCAAACAACTCCACGACGCCGGTGTGCCTGTGCTCGCAGGGACGGACGCGCCCAATCCGGGGAGCTGGAACGGTGTTAGCCTGCACGGAGAACTTGAACTTCTCGTCCGGGCCGGTTTTTCTCCTCCGGATGCCCTTGCTGCTGCCACTTCTGTTCCAGCTACCACGTTTCATTTGAATGATCGCGGACGCATTGCGCCAGGCCTCCGCGCGGATCTGCTCCTTGTTCACGGAGATCCAACACAGGACATCACGGCCACACGAGACATCGTTGCAGTGTGGAAGACCGGTGTTAAAGATGATCGCGCACTGTATCGTGCGGGCTCGGCCGGAGGAGACTAATATCGACGCCTGCAACCTTCCATTAATGGGATTGGGGCGGCACTAACACATCAAGTTGACGGTCGTCCACGGGAACGTCGTGTATTGTTAGTTGCTGCCCTTCTGGGAGATGCAACCGTTAAATCACAATATTGCATGCTCGAACTCGACGCTTACATGCCGAACACGGAACTCCAGAAACAGCGAACCTCTGCCGCTTACGACCGATGGTCTCGTGTCTGGGACTTGGCTCGCTACACGAACGGCTCTCTCTATAGAACTGCGCTGGCCAGCCTCGACGGGCGACATCAGCGCGTCGCCGACATCGGATGCGGCACCGGTCTGATGGGCGCAATGCTCGCTGCAACTGGCCGCCAGGTTCTGGGTGTTGATCTGTCCACCTCTATGGTGGCGCGGGCGCGTGCTCGAAAGAGCGCCCGACTCGATTTCCTCCAGGGCGATGCCGAGAACCTCCCATTGGAGAACGCTGGTTTTGATGCCGTCGTGAATCTAATCTCGTTCCACCATTACCCCAATCCTCGTCGGGCTATCGAAGAGTTCCGGCGGGTTCTTCGCCCTCGTGGACGTCTGGTTCTGATCGCTTTCGACCTCGACTCGTACTTTATTCAACTCGCGCAGCGGGTCAATCACTGGACGAAGCCGTTCGCAGGCGACGAGTGGCAAAGACACGGGGGGGAAGTAGCGGAACTCATACGTGAGTCGGGTTTTGTGTCAGTCGAATTGAAACCGGTGCCCTACTGGTTCAAGACGTTTCTTATCGTCGCCGACGCCGGTCCTCAAACATAGAACTGGGTCGTGTTCGTGGCCCACTTAGCGAAACCGTCAAACTATCGAAATATCGCCAATTAACTCATTGAGGTGTTTATGCCGGGTCAATGAGTGAGTCTCGACGAAGATCGCTACAACTTTGGAGGGATTGACGATGATGGTTTAGACCACTAAGCTGGCGCGACGTTGCGGGTTCCGCATTCCACCAACCGCGTTCACAACTAGAAGTGATGCCCCGCTAGGAGATTGCTATCACGATGCGCCCTCGTCTGAGACGTCCTTTCTGCGTCAGTATGCTCGCCGTTGCTGGCCTTCTTGTTGTTTCCTATTTCCCGCTAAGCGGAATTCGAGCGGCGAACGCGGGAGCGACGATTCTCACCAGTGCGGGCAAGCCTCTGGTCAACCTCAAGACTCCGCAGAATTTAAAGCTCAACTATGCCGGATCGGCAGATGCCGTGGCGTCGCTTCAGGCGGGCTCGGCAGATCCCACCGCGCTGGCCGCGGCGGATTTCGACGCCGACGGCGCCATGGATGTGGTGGCCGGCTATTCCGCCAAAAATGGCGGCTTGGTCGTCCTCATGCGCGGCAACCCTGACGCTTTTGCGCCGACCGACCTTACTCTTTATGGCAAGGCCGCGAAGGGCAACGTTCCGCCTACCTTCTTGCCGAAGGCAGCGGTCTTTGCGGTTCCCGAATCTCCAGACCTGATTGCGACCGGCGATTTCAATCGCGATGGCTACAAGGACGTATTAGTGGCGGCGCGCGGCAGCAGCAATCTCTACTTACTAGCCGGCGATGGACACGGAAATCTTCTCGCTCCACAAGCGGTTCCGGTTCTCGGGCAGGTGAGGGCATTCGCCGTCACGCCTGACGGACACCTAGCCCTCAGCCTGGACGGCCCCAGCGGTTCGCAGTTAGCCATTCTCGCGCCCAGCACTGCAGGGCTAACCACGGTTGCAACTTATCCGCTGCCAGCCCGGGGCGATTCCGTGGAGTGGGGAAGTTTGGGTGGCGGAGCAGATGTTGCAGTAGGGGCGGGCTCGAACATCGTAATGATTTACAGCGCGCTCACTTCCAGCGCCCAGACCGAGACCGTCACCGTTCCTTTCCAGGTGCAGGGACTTGTTTTAGGCGACTTCATTTGGGACCGCGACGGCCGCACCGAGATATCCGTCCTGGCCGACGATGGAAGCATCCACATCCTGCAACATGGGACGCTGAACACAACGCCGCTGACGGCCGCGGAGATTCCCGCCCGCCGCGCCGCGATCAGAGGACATCACACGCAACCCGCGACTCCGCCGAACCCGACTGCTCTGGGCGCGTGGACCCTCGCCAAACAAATTCCTTACACCGGATCGGCGCCTACGGGACCGGTTTCACACTCGGCGTTTAATTCGCCGCGCCTGGCCGGTTCTTCCACGCACGACTTGATGGTGCTCGATGCGGCAGCGAGCCAGCTCAACATTCTTGACACCTCTGGAGCAACGGCCAGTCCGAGCGCGGGAGTTTCGTTCACCGGCACGCCGGTCGCAGCTTTAGCCTTGCCGCAAACCATAGACGCGAGACGCGGCATCGTCGTTTTGGCCGCGGGCCAAGCCGCTCCCGTGCTTATACCCGCTGGCGGCGATCCCACGTTTACTGTCACAACCACCGCTGACGAGGACGACGCGGGCGCCTGCACCAACACCTCAGTCACGAGCGGCACGGGTGGGGACGGCGTACTCAGCTTGCGCGAAGCAATTTGCGAAGCCAACAACAATGCCCCGTCAACCAGCACAATCAACATTGGTAACGGCACTTACAGCCTGACCAGCCTGGAAACCGGCGAACTCCAAGTGGATACAAGAGTCGGCTATAACCTCACGATCAACGGCACAGGGACAGCCGCAGGCACCGTCATCCAACAGACCGACGGCCACGACCGCATCTTCGAGGCGGATTTCGCTTTGACGGGAAACAACCCGTTCACGATCCAGAACGTAACCCTCCACGGAGGCAATTGCACCACCGGCACCGACTGCAATTTCTCCGGCGGAGCAATTCTCGCCGGCAGTTTCACAGGCGACAATCTTACCCTTACCAACGTAGTGATGAGTAACAATGGCGCCAACCCAACTGGAGGCGGAACAGCGGGCGCGGAGGGCGGCGGTGCAATCGAGTTCGACACTCCTCCTAACCTTACGATCACCAATTCGGCCTTTTCGAGCAACACCGCAAGCGGTGCGGGCGGCGCGATCGAGTTCAAGGAATCGGGAAACGGTGGCGGCAACCTGTCGGTCACGAATTCGAGTTTCACCGGCAACACTGCGGTCATTGACGGTGGTGGACTCTCTATCGGCCTGGCAACCGGTTTCACTGCCACCATCAGCGGATCAACCTTCACCGGAAACAGCGTCACGGAGCCTGCCGGGACTGGCGGCGCAATTTCTGAAACATTCACCGGTACCACAGCGACGATTACAGTCAGCAACTCGCGCTTCGTGGGCAACAGCGCACCCGGCGGGGGCACGGGCGCTTTTACGGAAGCGGGGAGCACCGGCACCCTCATCAACAACTGGTGGGGTTGCAACGCCGGACCGGGCAACACCGGTTGCGATAGCGTTATAAATGGGACGTTCGATCCCTGGCTGGTACTCGGCCTCAGCGCTTCGCCGTCTCAGATCGATCCAGCTGGCGCCTCGACGCTGACCGCCGACCTCACACACAATTCGAACGGCACCGGCGGATTCAGCGTCCCCAATGGGGTCAACGTCACATTTGCGGGCGGCTCACTGGGTTCAGTCAATCCTACTAGCACCACATTCATCAGCGGAACCGCGACCTCAACGTTCACTGCGGGAAGCAGCGCAGGCGACGCCACCCCCACGGCAACGGTGGACAACGCGACCGCCAACACCACCGTCAACATTCTGGATACGGTGGTCGTCGCCACCAGCCCGTCCGGGCTTTTGGTCTCAGCGGATGGCAGTACTCCAGCTGCAGCCCCGCAGACTTTCCACTGGGTGGTGGGATCTTCACATACCATCGCTACGAGCTCGCCGCAGAACGTCTCTGGGGGATCGGAACAAGTATTCACCAGTTGGTCGGATGGGACTCTCACAACGACAGAGACGGTCACCAGTGCGCCGGCAGCAGAGACGACCTACACCGCCAACTTCACCACGGAATTCCAGTTGACCACCGGCGCGAGTCCCAGCAATGGCGGGACGGTGACGCCGGCCTCGGGCAGCTACTTTGCCGGAAGCACCTCGGTACCTGTGACTGCAACTCCCAACGCCAACTTCCGGTTCAACAACTGGACTACTACCGGGGCGGGGACGTTTGACTCCACCACCAACACCAGCACCAACTTCCACATGCCCAGTGCGGCAACATCGGTGACGGGAAACTTTGTCGCTACGTCGCAGATTACGGTCACGACCAGCCCCGCCAATCTCCTGGTCTCGGTGGATGGCGGCACGCCAACTGCAGCCCCGTTGGTCGAAACTTGGGACGTCGGCTCCACGCATATCATCGCGACCAGCTCGCCGCAATCCGGCGGGACAGGCGTGCAGTACGTCTGGAGTAGCTGGTCCGACGGCATGGCCATTTCGCACACCATCGCGGTGCCTCCATCCGCTGCCACCTTCACCGCCACCTTCAACACGCAATATCAGCTAACCACGCAGGCTTCGCCGTCCGCCGATGGTTCGGTGACGCCGGCCTCAGGCAGCTTTTTCGCCGCCAGTGCGACCATACCCGTAACTGCCACGGCCAACACCGGCTTCCAGTTCGTGAACTGGACTTCGACAGGCGGGACGTTCGACTCGAGCACCTCGGCCAGCACCAACTTCCACATGCCCGGTGCTCCGGCAACCGTGACGGGGAACTTCACAGTCGTGGTTACAGGCGCTGCAACCACAACGTCGGTGTCGTCGAATAACAATCCATCGTTCACCGCTCCTCCCGGCAACTCAGTTACCTTCACGGCCACTGTAAGTTCCACGAGCACAGTGAACGAGGGTACAGTCACGTTTACTGACGGAAATAACAACCTGACGTGCAGCGGCGGTAACCCGGTTGCAGTGAGCAACGGAACAGCGCAATGCACCACGTCGTTCACCACGGAAGGTACACACGTTATAACCGGCGCCTACAACGGCACGGTCAACTTCCAAGCCAGCAGCGGAACTGTAAACCAGGCAGTGAACAACCACACGGTCGTGACCGGCAATCAATTCTGCAATCAGGGCGCGATCACGGTGCCCAGCACAGCCGGCGCAGCCACGCCTTATCCCTCAAACGTTTTCGTGAGCGGATTCAGCGGCAATATCGGCGCTGTAACGGTCCAACTGAACAACATCGGCTCGAGTGACATTGCTCAGACCGACATGCTGCTGGTAGGCCCCACGGGAGCAGCCATCGTTCCCTTCGCCGCGGTGGGAGACGGCTCGACGATCAGCGGCATCAACATTACGCTCGATGACACAGCTGCCAGCCTGATCCCGGGAGGCTCTCCGCTTACCAGCGGCACTTACAAGCCAACTTCGATCACTGGCAGCACCACGCTGGTGTTCCCAGCGCCAGCGCCCTCCATTACGGGGGCAAATTACGCCGCGACTGACGGAGCGGCCACGCTGACCTCGCAATTCGGTGGCACTGCGCCCAACGGTACCTGGTCGTTGTACGGCATAGACAATTCGGGCAGCGGCGCCGCGACCATCGGCGGCGGGTGGTGCGTCAACATAACTCCCGCCACAGTCGCGACTACGATCACGACCAGTCCCGCCAATCTCCTGGTTTCGGTGGATGGCGGTACGCCAACGGCAGCCCCTCTGACCGAGAACTGGGTCCCCAGCTCCACGCATACCATCGCAACCAGCTCGCCCCAGAATGTCTCTGGTGGATCGGAACAAGTCTGGAGTAGCTGGTCCGACGGCGGCGCGATCTCGCACGGCATCACGGTGCCGTCTTCGGCCACCACCTACACCGCCAACTTCAACACGGAATATCAATTGACCACGCAGTCTTCGCCGTCGGCCGATGGTTCGGTCACTCCGGCCTCAGGCAGCTACTATGTCGGAGGCGCGACCATACCCGTAACTGCGACCGCCAACGCCGGCTTCCAGTTCAACAACTGGACGTCGACCGGCGGAACGTTCGACTCGAGCACTTCCGCCAGCACCAACTTCCACATGCCCAGCGCCTCGGCCACCGTGACAGGCAACTTTGTTACCGCGGCGGTGGGTGATTTCAGGATCTCGGCCACCCCGCCGTCGGAGACGATAGCGCCCGGGCACTCCGCCAGCTATACGATTACGCTGACATCCGTGAATGGGTTGACCGGCAGCGTGTCACTGAGCTGTAGTGGTGGCAATCCACCTCACTCCACCTGCAGCATCATTCCGAACACGCTCATGTTGAACGACGGTACAGCTAAGGCGACGGTCATGTTGACCGCGTCGCA
>Ga0307477_10002140_pt1 | contig 15548 bp, 13 predicted proteins | sample atmos_gasesECM2C_FD_203316 | JGI IMG/M metagenome (GOLD analysis project Ga0307477, IMG submission 203316) | Hardwood forest soil microbial communities from Morgan-Monroe State Forest, Indiana, United States - atmos_gasesECM2C_515 | ecosystem: Environmental > Terrestrial > Soil > Temperate...
GGCCGCTGACGACCTCGAAGGGGTCTTGGTGGCGGCTGTCACCTCAGCCGGGCGGGCGCTGTCCAGCCATGCCGCCCTTCAGTTCCTCATGGCCCACGAGCCCGAGGCCATCCTGCCGTACCTCGCCTTTCACCGCATGGATCGAGTACTCCAGATCGTGGCCGGGCTCGGCGGTCCACTCCTCACGCCCTGGCTCTCCGAGCCAGGCAACGGCGCGCCGCCGCCTGCCGAGACCGCGGCTCGGGCCGCGGAGTGGCTCACCCGGATCGTCATCTCCTACCTGACATCACCATCGCCGTACGTCGACCTTTGTGAGGAGTCGTCCGTGCGGCTGATGGTGCGTCAGGTCGTCCTTCCCGGCCTTGCGCCGGCGTCTGTCAATCCGCCCGCCTAGCAGAGGGGGAAACCCTGCCATGTCCACCAACGAGGAGATCATCGACCGAGCCGACATCAACGACCTCGAGGCCATCCTGTCCGTCAGCAACACCGCTCTCGACGAGGTGGTGCACCACGTCGAGTCGCACTACGACACGATCTTCACGTGGGACTACGAGAAGGGCGCGCGGCCCAAGCTCAACCGTCTCTACGAGAAGGCCAAGACGTCGATGTGGAACGGCGAGACCGACCTGCCCTGGGAAACGCCGGTCGACCAGGAAGCTGTGGTTCTGGCCAATGCCATGTCCAACGGCGGCGGTCTGACCGGGGGGATGGATCTCACGGGTACCCCGTTCGAGAAATGGGGAGACAAGGAGTGGATCCAGCTGGGCGTCGAAAGCCAGAACTGGACGCTCAGCCAGTTCATGCATGGTGAGCAGGGCGCCCTGATCTGCACCGCCCGCATCGTCGAGAACGTGCCCTGGATCGACGCCAAGTACTACGCCGCCACCCAGGTCATGGACGAAGCCCGCCACGTCGAGGTCTTCGCCAAGTACCTCGACACCAAGCTGTCCGGCCATTACCCGATCAACGCCCACCTCAAAATGCTTCTCGACGACATCATCGCCGACAACCGTTGGGACATGACCTACCTCGGCATGCAGATCATGGTCGAGGGCCTGGCGCTGGCCGCCTTCGGGTTCATCCACCAGCTGACGACCGAACCGTTGCTCAAGCAGCTTCTGCGCTACGTCATGAGCGATGAGGCCCGTCACGTCGCCTTCGGGGTGCTCAGCCTGCAGGACTACTACAAGGAGCTCAGCCAGGCGGAGCTGCACGAGCGCCAGGAGTTTGCCTTCGAGGCCGCGGTGCGTATGCGCGACCGGTTCCTCCAGCAGGAGGTCTGGGACCGTCTGGGCGTGCCGGTCAAGGAGGCGGTGAGCCTGGTGATGCAGGCGCCGGAGCGGCAGGGCTTCCAGACCATGCTGTTCGCCAAGATCGTTCCCAACTGCAAGAAGCTCGGCCTGCTCGACGCCGGTGACGCGTGGTTGCGGCATCGGTTCGAGGAGCTCGGGGTCATTCAGTTCGAGGACTGGGCCGACACGGGCGAGGAGTACGACATGTTCGCGCTGGCCAACGGCGAACTCGCCGGGACGGCCGCACAGCCCGCCTGATCTTTCCCGCGATACCCGCTCTCGGCCCGGGCTGGTAAAACAGGCCGCGCCTACCATTCGACAGTGGGTGTTCTCGATGCACGCGACCGGCGCATTCTGGCGCTGGCCGTTCCGGCCCTCGGGGCGCTGGCTATCGAGCCCATCTACGTCCTCATTGACACCGGCATCGTCGGGCGACTCGGTACGGGGCCCTTGGGCGGCCTTGCGCTGGCCTCGACAGTGCTGTCGGGCGTCGTCTGGCTGAGCAACTTCCTCACGTTCGGCATCACGTCGCGCGTCGCGTTCCTGACTGGTCAAGGTGACGATGCGGCCGCAGCCCGCACCGCCGGGAGCGGGCTGTGGTTGGCCATCGGCTTCGGGGTTCCCGTTGCCTCCGCGCTTGGTGTGTGGGCCCGGCCCCTGGCCTGGACGTTGGGGGGCCGTGGCCGTGTCCTCGCCGCCGCGACCACATACCTGCACATCAGCGTGTTGGGACTTCCGGCCGTTCTGCTCGCCCTCGTCGGCCACGGCTACCTTCGCGGGCGGTCCGACACCCGCACGCCGTTGCGGGTCGTCGCCGCGAGCAACCTCATCAACGTGGCCCTCGAGGTGCTGTTCGTCTACGGGCTGCATTGGGGTGTAGCCGGGTCCGCGTGGGGCACGGTCGTCGCCCAGGCCGGGTCAGCGCTGTGGTTTGTTCTGCTGATCCGCAAGCGCGCGGTGCCGCGTCTCAGGCCCGCCTGGGCCGAGACGAGCAGGCTGTTGCGCGACGGCTGGCGCATCACGACTCGCACCCTGTCCATCGTGGCCGCCTTCACCATGGCCACCTCGGCCGCGGCCCGCCTGGGCACGCCCGTCCTCGCCGCCCATCAGATCACCATGCAGGTGTTCCTGTTGCTGGCCCTGTCGGTGGACGCTCTGGCGGTAGCTGCGCAAGCGCTCATCGGGACGTCGCTGGGCGCCGGCGCGCCCAGCGATGCGTGGACGACGGCCGGGCGCACGCTGCGCATCGGGGTCATGGCGGGTGCCGTCCTCGGCCTGCTCCTCGTCGCGCTCAGCCCCGTCCTGCCGCTGGCCTTCACTGGCGATCACGCCGTAACTCATAACGCGACCGTGGCGCTCGTTGTCCTCGGCGTGATGCAGGTGCCGGGCGCGGTGGCCTTCGCCCTCGACGGCGTGCTGATGGGTGCCGCTGACTTCCGCTTCCAGCAGTGGGCGACGGCCTCGGCCCTGGTCGCGCTGGCGCCCTGGATGCTGCTCGTCATCACCCATCAGGGGCTCGGCATCGTCGGGCTGTGGGCCGGTCTGGCTGGTTGGATGACCCTGCGGGCAGGACTCAACCTGTCGAGGTGTTGGGTGCGGCTGCAGGTGCGCAATTCGGAGGGCCCTACGGAAGCCCCTGGTATGTTGCCCATCGGTGGGCCATCGTTCTGATCCCCGGTTTCTCGTGCTCCACGGCCTCCGCCTCAAGGGACTGGCCGAGGAGCCAGCGATCGAGCGACTGACGGGGCTGCCACGAGCGGATGTGGACACGCAGCTGGCCAAGTTGGAAGCTGACGGTCTCGTGCGCCACCGTGCCGGCAAGGTTTCCGGCTGGAGCCTCACAGCTGCGGGTCGTGCCGATCACACCGAAGCCATCACCGCCGATGTAGCCGCGGCCGGATGCAGGCGCGAGGTGAAGGATCTGTACGAAGCCTTTCTTCTTCTCAACCCCACGCTGCTCTCCGTCTGCACGGATTGGCAGGTCCGTCCCCCCGCGGGCGGCCATCAGCAGGCCAACGACCATTCTGACGCGGGCTACGACGATGACGTCGTCGTTCGGCTCGGCGTGGTCGATGCCGCGGTGCAGCCGGTCTGCGCGCAGTTGGGGTCGTTGCTCGATCGTTGCGCTCATTACGGCCCGCGGCTCACCAACGCCCGCGTCCGGGTTGAACGAGGCGAGCGCCAATGGTTCACGGGTGCTGCAGTCGATTCGTATCACGCGGTCTGGTTCGAACTTCACGAGGACTTGCTGGCGACCCTGGGCATCACCCGCGGCACAGAGGTAGGCAGCTGATGGCGGCGCGCTTCGGCTCGGTCCTGACCGCCATGATCACCCCGTTTGACGTGGACGGCCGTCTCGATGTCGATGGCGCAGCTCGCTTGGCTCGGTGGCTCGTCGACCAGGGCAACGACGGCCTGGTGGTGGCCGGCACCACCGGCGAGGCTCCGACGCTCTCCGACGACGAGAAGATCGAGCTTTGGCGGGCGGTGGCAGGCGCGGTAACGGTTCCCGTCGTCGCTGGCTCCGGGACCAACGACACGCGTCACTCGGTTGACTTGACCCGCGAGGCAGGCAAGTGCGGTGTCGCTGGCATCCTGCTGGTCACTCCGTACTACAACCGCCCCTCGCAGGCTGGCATAGAAGGGCACTTTCGGGCGATCGCCGCGGCCACCGACCTGCCGGTCATGCTCTACGACATCCCGGTGCGCACCGGACGCAGGATCGAAGGGTCGACCATGCTGCGCCTGGCGCGCGACGTCATCAACATCGTGGCCGTCAAGGACGCCGCCGACGACGTCGCGGCCGCGGCCCGCCTCATCGCCGAGGCACCGGCCGGTTTCGAGCTCTACTCCGGCTCCGACCTTCTCAACTTGCCGCTTCTGGCCGTGGGCGCGGCGGGCGTAGTGAGCGTGGCCGCCCATTGGACGGCGGGCCTGCACGCCGAGATGCTCGCCGCCGTGGCCAAAGGGGACGTCGAGACGGCGCGGGAGATCAACGCCCGGCTGCTTCCGTCCTACGCTTTCGAGAGCCTCGACACGGCACCCAATCCCATCCCGACCAAGGCCCTCCTCCGGCTCCTCGGCCTGCCCGCAGGTTACGGAAGGCCACCGATGGACCTGGAGCCGGACGACCTCGAGGGTCGAGCCCGGGCACTCATCCAGCACTTGGGGCTGATTGCGCACGATGCCTGACGCGGTACGGATCACGTTCCTCGGAGGATTAGGTGAGATCGGCCGCAACTGCGCTTGTGTCGAGGTCGACGGGCGCATCCTTATCGTCGATTGCGGCCTCATGTTCCCCGACATCGACATGCCCGGTGTCGATCTGGTGCTTCCCGACTTCACCTGGCTTCGCGAGAACGCTGATCGGGTCGAGGCCTGCGTGCTCACCCACGGGCACGAGGACCATGTCGGTGCGCTGGCCTTCCTCCTTCGCGAGCTGAGCTTTCCGATCTACGGGTCGGCGCTGACGCTCGGGCTGGCCCGCAACCGCATCGAGGAGGCCGGCCTGCTCGATCGCACGACGATGCACCCGGTGGCGGACGGCGAGCGGCGCACGATCGGCCCCTTCGACGTCGAGTTCATACCGGTCGCCCATTCGGTGCCGCACGGCTTCGCCATCGCGTTGCACACGCCGCAGGGCGTGATCCTGCATTCGGGCGATTGGAAGATCGATCTCACCCCCGTGGACGGGCGGCGCACCGACCTTGCCCGCATCGGCGCGATCGCGTCGACGACCGGGGTGCGTCTCCTGCTGGCCGACTCGACCAACGCTGAGGAGCCGGGCTATACACCCAGCGAGCGCGCCGTCGGCTCCGTACTCCGACGCCTCTTCGCCGATAGGGCCGATCAGCGCATCATCGTCGCGTGCTTCGCCAGTCACATCCATCGCATCCAGCAGATTGCCGACGCCGCAGTGGCTCAGGGCCGCATCGTTGCGACCCTGGGACGGTCGATGGCCAAGAACGTTCAGTTGGCGCGGAGTCTCGGGCTTCTGCGCCTGCCCGACGCCAACCTCCTTGACATCGAGAAGATGGGCGACCTCCCACCGGAGAAGGTCTGCATCATTTCGACCGGAAGTCAGGGCGAGCCGCTGTCAGCCTTGGCGCTGATGGCCGCCGGTGACAACAAATGGGTGAGCCTGGGACCCGACGACACGGTGATCCTCAGCTCTCATCCCATCCCGGGCAACGAGGCGTCGGTCGGCAAGGTCATCGACGGCCTCCATCGCTTGGGCGCCGATGTGGTGCACTCGGGGTTGGCCGACGTGCACGTCTCGGGTCACGCGATGCGCGGCGAGCTCGAGACGTTGCTGTCAATCGCCCAGCCGTCGTTCTTCGTTCCCGTGCATGGCGAGTTTCGCCATCTGACCCACCACGCCCGGCTGGCCATCGGGCTGGGGATGCCCGACGATCACGTGCTGTTGTGCGAAGACGGCGACGTCATCGAACTGACGGACACGGGCGTGGAGTTCGGGGCCGAGGTTCCGGCCGGTTACTTGTTCGTCGATGGCATCGTCGGTGACGTGGGGACGGGCGTCCTGCGCGACCGGAGGGTGTTGTCCGAGGAGGGCGTGGTGGTGGTGATCGTCACCGTGGACAGCCAGAGCGGGGAGGTTCTCACCGGTCCGGAGATCATCACCCGAGGATGGGTCTACGCGCCGGAGGCGGACGCCCTGCTCGAGGAGGCCTGCAAGGTGGTGCGGGCCAACCTCGAGGAAGCGGCGGTCTCGGGCACCCCCGACATCGAGGCCCTCAAGCGTCATGCTCGATCGGCGTTGGGAAAATTCGTCAACGAGCGGACGCGGCGCCGGCCCATGATCGTGCCTGTCGTGATGGAGGTGTAGGGCCGGTCGGGTTTGGGTGGCGGCGCGCCGGTGGCGGCTCGGCGCCGGTGGCGGCTCGGCGCCGGGACCTAGACAGACCGGGGGGTCCGATCGGCTGGAAGGTGCCGACGCCGAGCTTCACCGCTAGCGGACCCGGAGGTCCGCCGTCTCCACACCTCCCACGGGCACCGATCCTGGGCTGGGGGTCAGGAACATTGCCCGTCCGCGAGGGGGGTGTGGAAGACGACATCCAGATAACGGGTCGGCATCAGGTTTCTCGCGCTTCTCCGTTAGGAAATCCTGCCATGAGGTCGACGCCGGTGGGTGGAGGAGCCCACCCGGCTGGGGAGCGTCCGGCTGCGGCCGCTACGATCACCGACCCGTACCCGGCCCGGGGCCTGGTGCCTTTGGAGTCCCCCCGGAGGATCCCGATGAAGCCCAACCGGTCGCTGGCTGCTGCCTTGGTGTGCGTAGGCTTGCTGGCGGCCGCGTGCGGGGCGAAGGCCCAGGGCCCCGACGTGCCCACTGCCCCGTTGGCCGGCACCCCCTTTTGCCGGGCCGAGGCGCAGTTCCGGACCGACACGCAGGCGCTCAACGGCGTGACCCTGACCAGCAACCCGGATGAGGCCCGCCAGCTACTCGACAAGGCCCGGGACGATCTGACGGCACTGGCGGGGGTGGCGCCCAACCCGGTGCTGGCCACCGATATCCGTACGGTCGCCAGTGGGTTCGACCAGGAGAGCAAGGAGCTGGCCAACATCAAGACGACCGATCCGCAGGCCATCATCACGGCCGTGGGCCAGTTCGTGCAGAACAAGCAGGTCACGACGGCCGCCGCCTCTCTGGACAGTTTCGTGCACACCCAATGCGGGCTCAACACAGAGGGAGTGCACACGACGACCACGGCGCCAGCCCAAACGTCGACCACGGTCGGGGTGGTCGGGCCTGCGGTGCCGACGACGTCAGCCTCGGGCGGCTCGACCTCGGCCCCCGGCGGCTCGACGAGCTCGGCCCCACCGACGACGTAGCCCACGCCGCCAGCCGCCAGCCGCCAGCCGCCAGCCGCCAGCCGCCAGCCGCCAGCCGCCAGCCGCCAGCCGCCAGCCGCCAGCCGCCAGCCCGGCGGCCCCACCGACGACGTAGCCCGCCCCACCTGGGGGTCATGCTGTGGTCATTGGGGCTGGTGTTAGCGTTGTGATCATTGTGAGTGCTCCGTCGGCTTCCCCCCGGACGGCGGCGTGACCGCCACGCGGCGCCGTTCCGCCCCTTCTCGGCGCCGCCGCAGCGCGACCCGCAGGCCCGCCCGGGCCCAGGTCTCCCTGCTGGCCCGCGTGCGTGACGCCCTGGCCGCCCACCTCGGCCATCAGTCCGACGATGTCTGGGGCGTGGTGCTCGTCGTGGCCGGGCTGTTGGCCGGGCTCGGCATCTACGCCGACCTGACTGGTCCGGTGGGTCGCCTGTTGCGCTCGGGCGCCGGATACGCCCTCGGCGGCGGCCGCTACGGCGTGCCGCCGGCGCTGTGCGCCATCGGCGGGGTCCTGCTGCGCGGCCGGCCACGAGAGGAGCCCGGCCGGGTCGGCATCGGCGCCGCGTTCGTGGTCGTGGCGACCAGCGGGCTGTGCCATCTCGTGCAGGGCGCGCCCCGATGGGGTTCGCCTGGACGGCGCCTGATTCATGCCGGCGGCTACGTGGGCGCGGGGGTCGGAGAGCCCTTGCGCGCGGTCCTTGCCCCTTGGGGCGCAGGCCTGGTGCTGGCCAGCCTCGGGGTGCTGGGCCTGCTCATCGCCACCAAGACCCCGGCCCGCCACGCCGCCTCCCGGGTTGTCGCCGCCGCTCGCATCGTTGGTCGTACCGCCCGCGCGACCTGTCGCTGGATGGTGACCTTGGGCGAACGCGAGGCTCTCGATGACGCCGTGGGCCGCCATCCGTCGGCCCGCGTCGGATCCCGACGGCGGTCTCGTCTCTATGACCAGGACCGCGACCGTTCGCTGCGCCGGGCGGCCCCGGGTGAGCCCGTCATCGAGGGTGAGCCCGGTATCGGGGGTGAGCCCGGTATCGGGGGTGAGCCCGGTACCGAGGGTGAGCCCGCCGGTGATGATCCCGCCATCGGGCGGGAGCTCGCTGCCGCCCCCCCCGACGTCCAACGCAAGCCTGCTCCCCACCTCCCCGGCGTGCCCACGCCGACCGAACAGCTCGCCATCGATCTCGGGCCCGGCGCCGGGTCCTGGCGTCTGCCGCCGCTAGCCCTGCTCAAGCGCGGCCGCGCCGCGGAGATCGACCGTCGCCCCATCGAAGCCGCCGGCCGCGTGCTCGAGGCCGCCCTGGCCTCCCACGGCGTCGAGACCCGATTGGTGGGCATGACGGTCGGGCCCACCGTGGCCCGCTACGAGTTGGAGCTCGGCGCCGGCGTCAAGGTGGCCAAGGTCACCGCCCTCAGCAAGGACATCGCGTACGCGATGGCCGCGGACGACGTTCGCATCCTCGCGCCGATCCCCGGCAAGTCGGCCATCGGAGTCGAGGTGCCCAATCGCCAGCGGGTGCTGGTCAACCTCGGCGACGTGCTCTCTACCGACGAGGCACGCCGCGCTGCCCATCCGCTCGAAGTCGGGCTCGGTCGCGACATCAACGGCCGGGGGGTCATGACCAACCTTGCCGAGATGCCGCACATCCTGATCGCGGGCGCGACCGGTGCAGGCAAGTCGAGCTGCATCAACTCGCTCATCACGTCCATCCTCAGCCGGGCCACTCCTGAGCAGGTGCGGCTCATCCTCGTCGACCCCAAGCGGGTCGAGCTCGGCCAGTACGAGGGCGTTCCCCACCTTCTCACCCAGGTTGTGGTCAACCCCAAGAAGGCGGCCAACGCCCTCGCTTGGGCGGTGACCGAGATGGAACGCAGGTACGACCTGCTTTCCGAGGTCGGCGTGCGCGACATCACCGGCTACAACGCCGCTTACGACCGGGGGGAGCTTCGGGCCGAGCCCCCGCTGCTGTCGGACGATCCCGTTATCGAGTACCGGCGGCTGCCGTTCATCCTCGTCGTGGTCGACGAGCTCAACGATCTGATGATGGTCGCGGCCCGAGACGTCGAGGAGTCGATCTGTCGCATCGCGCAGATGGCCCGCGCCGTTGGCATTCATCTCGTGATCGCCACGCAGCGGCCGTCAGTGGACGTGATCACCGGCGTCATCAAGGCCAACATCCCGAGCCGTCTGGCGTTCAAGGTGAGTTCGCTGGCCGACAGCCGGGTGATCCTTGATCAACCGGGCGCCGAGAAGCTGGTCGGCAAAGGCGACATGCTGTTGTTGACCGCGTCGTCGAGCCTGGCCCGGCGCATCCAGGGCTGCTGGACGAGCGAGGAGGAGGTTCGCAAGGTCGTGGCCCACTGGCGTCGCCAAGCCGCGCCCCAATACGTCGAAGGTGTCGAAGGCGGCGAGGGCCCCGGGGGCGCCTCCGGGCTGAGCGGGTCAGACGGCGACGAGGACGACCTGCTGGCCGACGCCATGGAGCTGATCGTGCGCTCGCAGCTCGGCTCGACGTCGATGCTGCAACGCAAGCTGCGGGTGGGGTTCGCCCGGGCCGGGCGCATCATGGACCTGCTCGAGCGGCGGGGCGTGGTCGGGCCGTCGGAGGGCTCCAAGTCCCGAGCTGTCCTCATGACGGTCGACGAGCTCGAGCAGATGGAGAGCCGCGCCTGAATTCCGATTTAGGCGTGCTTTTCGGCGCCGATCGAGCCCAAAACCACGCCTAAGCTTACAAACGCGCAAGGGAACGTGGCCCTGATGAGGCCCGAGCGCGGCGACGGGGCTGGCCCAACTCGGACCAGCCCCGTTCCCGACGAAGCGAGTTACGCAGCCATGCTGCGAGGACCGTGCTGATGACGGACCTCGGGAGCATCCCCCTCGTTGGATCCGAGCCAGTGGAACATGGCCCTCCACGCGCTGGTCGATCCGGCGACGATGAACCCTGTCGCCCACGGACCCATCCAGCTCGAGCGCAGAACCACGTGGTAGCCCGTGAACAGCGAGTAGTTGAGGACGATCACTGCGGCGACGCCGAGTAGCAGCGTCACGAACGTATGGAACTTCGATAGGCCCGGGACCACGTCTTCGATCATGTCGACGATCTTGAACAGGGCCAGGCCGAGCAGCGCCACAATGGCGAAGTCGTGCATCGGTACAACCTCCTGACGGGGCCGGTCGTGGTGGCTCCGTCACTTGATTGGACTCTTTGGCGCGGGCCGAGGTGACATCGACGGCTACCGTCGGCGCAATGCGGGCGCGCGCTCCTGCCTCCTCGGCCAACCTCGGACCTGGATTCGACTCCCTTGCTCTGGCGCTGGAGCTCTACGTGGAAGTCGAGGTGGCGCGCGCCGACCGCCTGACGGTGAAAGTCGAGGGCGAGGGCCACGATCTGCCCACCGACCACTCCCATCTGGCCGCGCGGGTCGCCATGGACGTCGCCGGCACGGAGCGGCTGAGCATCACCGTGAAGTCCCAGATCCCGGTGGCCCGCGGCCTCGGGTCTTCCGCCGCGCTGGCCGCCGCCGCCGCCGCCGCGGCCGGATCCAAGAACCCCCTCGCCGTAGCAGCCGCCGTTGACGGCCACCCCGAGAACGCAGCCGCCTCCGTTCTCGGCGGCCTGGTCACCGCTAGCACCCTGGGCCCGCATCCATTCGCGGCGCGCATGCCGCTGGACGCTGAGCTGGCCTTCGTCGTGCTCGTGCCGGACCGTCCGCTGGCTACCGTCAAGGCTCGGCAGGCGTTGCCGGCCTCGGTTCCCCATCACGACGCCGCTTTCAACCTCGGACGGATGGGGATGCTGTTGGCCGGCCTGGCCGACCACCACAAGCTCGAACGGGAGGCCACCGAGGACCGGCTCCACCAGACCGCTCGCACCCCGCTCTTTCCTGAGTCGCCTGCCTTGTTGGCTGGCCTGGTCGACGCCGGCGCCCTGGCGTCTTGCTGGTCCGGTGCCGGACCGAGCCTGCTCGGCATCTGCACCGCCTCCAAGGCCGCCAAAGTGCGTCAGGCCGGCGAGCGTCTCCTCAAAGAGATGGCTGTCCGGGGACGGGCGCTGCTGCTGAAGGCGGACACCGTCGGCCTCACGCGTGATGGATAGGGTCAACGGCCGTGCCGCTCGAACCGTCCCGAACCCTGATCGCCATCCCGAACCCGCACGCGGGGCGGGACTATGAGGTGCGCTGCGAGAGTCCTGAGTTCACCTGTCTGTGCCCGATCACGGGGCAACCGGACTTCGCCACGGTTACGGTCGTCTACAGGCCCGGGCCGTCGATCATCGAGCTCAAGAGCCTCAAGCAGTACCTATGGAGCTACCGCAACGAGGGCGCGTTCCACGAAGATGTCACCAACCGCATCCTCGACGACATCGTGACCGCGGTCGAGCCCCGGCACCTCACGGTGAGGACCGACTGGCTTGTCCGGGGCGGCATTCACACGGTCGTCGAGGCCAGCCACCCGTAGGAGGTCCGATGGAACTGGTCAACCCCCGCCTGGTCGCCGAAGGCCTCATGTTCCCCGAGGGTCCGGTCGCCATGCCCGACGGCTCGTTGCTTTGCGTCGAGATCCGGCGAGGCACCTTGACGAGGGTCACATCCGACGGCGCCCACGAGGTTGTCGCCGATCTCGGCGGCGGACCCAACGGCGCGGCCATCGGACCCGATGGCGCCGTCTACGTGTGCAACAGCGGTGGGTTCGAGTACGACGACTCGAGCGGGTTCGTGATCCCGGGTGACCAGGCTGACGACTACAGCGGGGGACGCATCGAGCGCGTCGACCTGGCCACGGGCAAATACGAGGCGATCTACACCGCGTGCGGCGAGTTCCCCCTCAAGGGCCCCAACGACATCGTCTTCGACGCCGAGGGCGGCATGTGGTTCACCGATCACGGGAAGACGCGGGCCCGCGATCGCGACCGCGGCGGCATCTACTGGGCCCGGCCCGACGGCTCGAAGATCGTCGAGGTCGTGTACCCGGCGGACGCTCCCAACGGCATCGGCATCTCGCCTGACGGAGGGACCCTGTATTACGCGGAGACGTTCACGAGCCGCGTCTTCCGGCGCGAGATCGTCGGTCCCGGCGAGCTGGCACCGATGTCGATCCTCGACTCCAGCTGGCTTCTGGCCGGCCTTCCCGGGTTCATGCCGCTCGACTCACTCGCCGTCGACAGTGCGGGGAACGTCTGCGTCGGAGTGCTCGGCCTCCAGTCCGGCATCGCCGTGATCTCTCCCGACGGGGACGTCGACCATCTGCCTGTAGCCGCCGATTGGTGGGATCCACTGGTGACCAACATCTGCTTCGGGGGCGACGACCTTCGCACCGCGTACCTGACCTACTCGGGCACCGGGCGTATCGTCGCCTGCGACTGGCCGCACCCGGGGTTGGCGCTGGCGTTCTAGGCGCCGGCTTGGGGCGTGAGGGCACCCGGTACATTGGCAGGGTGACCCGCCGGTACTGGGTCGAGACCCTCGGCTGCCCCAAGAACCAAGTGGATTCCGACAAGCTCGTTGGCACGCTCCTGGCTGACGGGCTCACTGAGGCGCGCCAACCGGGCGAGGCCGACTTGGTCGTGGTCAATACCTGCGCTTTCATCGACGCGGCTCGGCGTGAGTCGATCGAGACCGTCCTGGCTCTGTCGAGCACGACCAAGCCCGGGGCGCGGCTGGTCGTTACCGGCTGCATGGCCGAGCGCTACGGCGATGAACTGGCCGAAGCCCTGCCCGAAGTCGACCTGGTCGCCGGCTTCGGCGTCCCCGTCAGCCTGACCGCCAAACCGGCCAAGACCCCGCTCCTCGACCTCCTCAACCTGCCGCGCCCTCCCGCCCGAGCGCCGTGGGCCTACGTCAAGGTGGCCGAGGGATGCGACCGGGTCTGCGGGTTCTGCGCCATCCCGTCGTTCCGCGGCCCCCAGCGCTCGCGGTCGATCGCGTCGATCCAGGCCGAGGTGGACGAGCTTGGCGTCGTTGAGGTCGTGCTCGTCGCTCAGGACCTCGCCTCGTACGGCAAGGACACGGGCGCCCGCTCGATCGTGCCCCTTGTCCACGCCGTTGCCAAGCAAGTGCCCCGAGTGCGGCTGCTGTACCTGTACCCGAGCGACCTCTCTGACGCCCTCGTCGACGCCATCGAGGGCACCGGCGTCCACTACTTCGATCTGTCCCTTCAGCACGTCTCGCGGCCATTGCTACGCCGGATGCGCAGATGGGGCGACGGCGCGCGCTTTCTGGATCGCATCGAAGATCTGCGCCGGCGGATGCCCGACGTCGCGCTGCGCTCCAACTTCATTGTGGGCTATCCCGGGGAGACGGAAGAGGACCACGACCAGCTTCTCGAGTTCGTGCGGGCCGCCAAGCTCGACTGGTGCGGGATGTTCGCCTTCTCGCCCGAAGCGGGTACGTACGCCGTCGGTCTCGACGCGCCGGTGGCTCCCGAGTTGATCGCTGAACGGCTGGCCGAGCTCAACGAGCTGCAGGACTCGGTCACCACCACCCGTCGCGCCGCGCTCGTCGGCGATACCGTCGAGGTGCTCGTTGACCGGTCCGGGGTGGGGCGCAGCCACCGCGAGGCGCCCGAGATCGACGGCATCATCCGGGTGCCGGCGTCGCTGCCGGTCGGCTCCTTCGCCACTGTGACCATCACCGCCGCCGCCGGACCCGATCTCGAGGCGGACACAGCCGAGAGCGCCGAGACCGCCGACGTGACGGCCGAGGTGGCGTGATGGCGGGCGCCCGTTCCACGTTCGGTCCGACCGCGCTGGCCACCCCCGCCAACGCCGTGACCATCATCCGCCTCGCCGCGACGCCGGTGCTGATGAGCCTGATCGTGGCCGAGGGCGCGTCGTGGACCACGGTGGCCGTCTGGTTCATGATCGCCGCCACCGACGGCGTCGACGGCTTCGTCGCCCGGCGACAGGGGACGACTCGATCGGGGGCGTTCCTCGATCCGCTGGCCGACAAGGTGTGCGTGCTCGGGGCCATGCTCGCGCTCGTCCAGCAACACGTCTTCTGGTGGGCCCCGGTGGCAGTCATCGCCGTGCGCGAGTTCGGCCTGGTCGCATACCGGTCCATGCTGGCTCGTCGCGGAGTGAGCGTTCCCGCGACCCGCGGGGCCAAGGTCAAGACCTGGTTGCAGAGCCTCGCCGTCGGGGCGGCCCTCCTCCCATCGACGGCCCGCCACCCCCTGTTCGGACGAGGCCTCCTCTGGGTCGCGGTCGTGCTCACCGTCGTGACCGGCGCGCAGTACCTTCTCGATGGCCAGCGGTCACGGCCCGCCTCGGCCGCCGCTTGATCAAAGATGGCGCTGCGCTGCGAGATCGTCGCTGTCGGTACGGAGCTGCTTCTTGGTCAGATCGTCGACACCAACTCGTCGTGGATGGGCGAACAGCTCGCCTTGGCCGGGATCGACTCGCACTTCCAGACCAAGGTCGGCGACAACCTGGCTCGCATCGTGCTCGCCCTGCGGGCTGCGCTAGCCCGTTCTGACGCGGTGATCGTGTGCGGCGGCCTCGGACCGACACAGGACGACATCACACGCGAAGCCATCGCCGAAGTGCTCAACGTGCCGCTCGAGCGCGACGAGGCCATGGTCGAGACGATCCGGGCCATGTTCGGTGCCCGTAACCGAGCCATGGCCGACAACAACGCCCGCCAGGCCGATCGACCCGTGGGCGCCCGCTTCATCCCCCAGACCCGCGGCACCGCCCCCGGGCTGATCTGCCCGGTCGGCCAGAAGGTGATTTACGCGGTGCCCGGGGTTCCCTACGAGATGGCCGAGATGATCCCCCGCGCCGTCATCCCCGACCTCCGGGAGCGGGCCGGCGAGGTCGCCACCATCCGCAGCCGGACGCTGCGCACCTGGGGGTTGGCCGAAAGCACCCTGGCCGAAGTCGTGGCCCCCAGGTTCGAAGCCCTCGAGGGAGTCCGGGGCGCGCCGACCATCGCCTTCCTCGCCAGCGGGATGGAGGGGATCAAGGTGCGGGTGACGGCCAAGGCGGCCACCGCGGCCGAGGCCGACGCCGCCCTCGACGCCGAGGAGCGCGAGCTGCGGGTGCTGCTCGGCGACGTCGTGTTCGGCGTCGACGACGACACGATGGAGGCGGCCGTGGGGCGCCTGCTGAGCGAGCAGGGCCGGACCGTTGGCCTGGCCGAGTCGATGACCGGGGGACTGGTCGCCTCTCGCCTCACCAACGTCGCCGGCGCGTCGGCGTGGTTTCGCGGTTCGATCGTGTCGTACGCCTCCGAGGTCAAGTACTCGCTGCTCGCCGTGCCGGCCGGGCCCGTGGTTAGTGACTCCGCAGCCGAGGCCATGGCCCTGGGCGCGGCCAAGCTCCTCGGCGCCGATGTCGGATTGAGCGTCACCGGGGTGGCCGGCCCCGACGAGCAGGACGGGATGCCTGTCGGAACGGTCTTCCTGGGGGTG
>Ga0307477_10002142_pt1 | contig 15531 bp, 13 predicted proteins | sample atmos_gasesECM2C_FD_203316 | JGI IMG/M metagenome (GOLD analysis project Ga0307477, IMG submission 203316) | Hardwood forest soil microbial communities from Morgan-Monroe State Forest, Indiana, United States - atmos_gasesECM2C_515 | ecosystem: Environmental > Terrestrial > Soil > Temperate...
CAAAACGGATCATCGAGCCGATCGCTTCAAGCGCCTGCTCGCGCGTGATGTTCAGCTTCGCGCGAAGGTGCAAGTCTGAGGTAGCAAGAAAAACGTGCAAGCGTGGCGCGGCGGCGGGCTCCAAAGCCTCGAGCGCGGCGGCGACATCTTCTTTTTTGGCACGGGCGAGCGCTGCGATGGGGACGTCCCGAATTTCTTTGGCCACCAGACGAACGGCTTCGAGGTCGCCGCGGGACGCAATCGGGAATCCTGCTTCGATGACGTCCACGCCCAGCGAGGCAAGCTGCCGGGCCATACGGATCTTCTCCGGCGTGTTCATCGAAAAGCCGGGGGACTGCTCGCCGTCGCGGAGGGTAGTATCGAATATGCGTACCGTGTCCATAGGAGTTTATCCACCTTAAGTAACGCAGAAAGGGCGCCCTCTGGTCAAATTTATCTTTGTTCTACATTTGATAATCTCGCCTTATACTGTGCGGGAGGAGAATCACGGTGGACCTGGGCGAATTGCAAGTGTTTCTCATGGTCGCGAAGGAGGGCAGCTTTTCGAGAGCCGCGGAGCGTTTATACCGGACGCAGCCAGCAGTCAGCCTGGCGATCCGCAAGCTCGAGGACTCCCTGGGACAGCCGCTGTTTATTCGCGGAGCGCGCCCGGTGAGGCTGACGGACGCGGGTACGCTGCTCCGCGAATACGCCGAACGCCTGCTGAATCTGCGCGATGAAGTAAAGAAGGGACTCTCCGAGCTGCAAGGGCTGGAGCGCGGCGAGCTTTCCCTGGGCGTGAACGAAAGCTCGATCCATGCACTGCTGCCGGCGCTGGGAAAATTCCGTGAAATGCACCCGGGCGTGCAGGTGCGCGTGCACCGGATGTTTTCGCGGGACATTCCCCATGAAGTGCTCAACTACCGTCTGGACCTCGGCGCGATTTCCTTCGTGCCCCGCGATGGCCAGCTGGTGGCGACGGAGATTTTGAAGGATGAGCTGACACTGGTCGTGCCGCCAAAACACACCCTGGCGAAAAAGCGCGAAGTGGACGTCGCGGATCTGGGGAAAGAAGATTTCATCGCGCACATCGTGGAATCGCCGTACCGGCGGCGCGTCATCGAGCTTTTTGCCCGCCATCGCACATCGCTGAATATGCCGATCGAAATGCCCACGATCGAGAGCATCAAGCGCTTCGTGCAAATGGGCATGGGCGTGGCCATCGTGCCGCGCATGTGCGTGCGCTGGGAGATCGAGCGCGGTTGGATGAAAGAGGTCAAGATACGGCAGTTGAATATGCCGCGGCACGTCTACCTGGTGTCGCGGCGCGGGGCAAGGCTGCCCCATGCAGCCGCCGAGCTGGTGCGAATCCTCGAACAAGACTGAAGCGAAACAAGCCGTGCGCGTTTTCCAATCGTCAGATATGCTGTCACGCGCAAGATGAATAAGGGAAGGATTGCATGAGCGGCGGGTGGGCGGTCCTGGCGATCGGATTTTTTCTTGGGATGCGGCATGCAACCGACCCGGATCACGTGATTGCCGTGTCGACAATCGTGAGCCGCGAACATTCGATCGGAAAGGCCGGATTCATCGGCACCCTGTGGGGCATAGGACACACGGTGACGATTGTGGCCGTGGGCGCGGCCATGATCCTATTCGGGGTAGCCATTCCGGCGCGGGTTGGCCTGACAATGGAGTTCACCGTCGGGCTGATGCTCATTCTCCTCGGAGTGTTGAATCTTTCCGGAGCGATGAAGTGGGCGACCGAGAAGTTTGCTCCCACGCATCCACGTCACGTCGGGGAGCACGTGCACGTCCACGGGCACGGCGCGCACGTGCATTTCCACCGGCACACGCACGGGCCGGGCGAGGAACATCATGCTGCGAGCCTCCTGTCCCCGCGCTGGCTGCGCGTATCGTTCGCAAGTCTCGGTCTGTATCAATCGCTGCGGCCGCTGCTGATTGGGATCGTGCACGGCCTGGCAGGCTCCGCCGCAGTAGCACTGCTTGTTCTAGGCACGATCCGCGAGCCGCGCTGGGCCGTGTTTTACTTGCTCGTGTTCGGCGTGGGAACGATCGCGGGGATGATGCTGATCACCGCGGCGATCGCACTTCCCTACTCGTTCGCGAGCTACAAGATTGTCTGGCTCCATCGCAGCCTAGTGACCGGGTCAGGCCTGCTCAGCCTTGCGTTCGGACTCTTCGTGTCATACCACATCGGGTTTGTGGACGGATTATTCAGCAATCACCCACGCTGGATTCTTCACTAGCATTTCCTTGTTTCGACGGGCGCGCACGACAGACTCACGATTGTCGCGAGCGCAGATTACGCACGCGGCATAAGGGCTTGTTCCACGGAGGGATAAACCGGCAATAGCTTTAGCAAGCCGGCAACCTGTAACACGGCGGTGCTCTGCACCGTGAGTGCGGCCAGGGCAAGAGTTTTGCGTTGTTTACGCCGGCTCACAAAAAGGGTCACGAGCGCGCCGACTCCCGCGGAGTCAAGAAACGATAACCCGCTCATCTCGAGTATGAGATGAGCCGCAGGCTCCGGCCGAATCGCCGTGATGAAGCTCTGAACGGTTTCGATGGTGAGCTTGCCCTCGAGCCGCACGGTGAGGGAATCGCCGCCCGCGGCGGGTTGCTTTTCAAATATCAAACTTGGGGTTTGCATCAGCGACCCAGACTAGCTCAATCGGGGCCGTGGTGGTTGAAATTTCTTGATTCGCTCCAATTCCCTTCAGTGGAAGCGCTCCGCTTTCCGAATCCCTATCCTATATAAGAACCATTTACTGTACTCCTGCGTTTATTACTAGGAGTTGACGTATCCTGGCTGGAGCTATACAGTGTTGGCGCAATCGGTTCCCTCTCAGAACCCGGGTGAACAGAAATTTGCCGGCCAAGGAAGATCCATGGCCACACTTCCTCGCAAATTCTCCGCGCTGCAGCGGCGCTGTTTCGGAAACTCCAGGCGCGGTTGGAATTCATCGACAACGATTCTGACGATCGGCACGCTGCTGTTTCTCGCCTCGCCGGTGAGAGCGCAGACACCGCAGCAACAGTACGTCTACGGGTCGACACCGACATCCGCGAGCACTTCGGTGATCGCGGGTTTCTTGAAGGATTCTCTAACCGGCTCGCTCACAGTCTTGGGTTCGCCGATTAATGAAGGCCGGGAAGGCGGTTTCCTCGCAATCGACGGGCTAGGCAAGTTTCTGTTTGTCCTAAATCCCACCAGCAACAACATTTCGATGTTTCAGATTAACCAAACCAATGGCGCGCTGACGGAAGTAAAGAACTCGCCCTTTGCAGCCGTACCGAGCTCGAATCCGAATCAAGCGCCAACTTTTCCGGACTTTCTGGCGACCGAAAAATCCGGCCAGTTCCTTTTCGTCGGCTACAAGTTTGGAAATTTTTCTGGACAAGGTGCGGTAAACACATTCCTCATCGACGCCAGTAATCTACAGTTGGTTCAGGCGGCAAGCACGGACATACGCTCCAGCCCGGTTGGTCTGCTGACCGACCCGAAGGGCTTGTGGCTGTACGCGGGTCTTGGCCCAAATCCGACAACGGGCATACAGGATTCAGGGACTCTTGTTTTTTCGATTAGCCCTTTGAGTGGAAAATTGACGTTTAATGGCTCGGCGGGAGGCCAGAGCGAAACCGGTCGCTGCATCGGGATGGATCCCCAGGGACGTTTTTTCTTCGATGGACGGGGTTCACTGAGCGGCCTGATAGATAGTGGACCGATTTCACCTGTCGATGGCACGTCTGCTCCTGTAAACACAATCGCACTCGCAACCGGCTTTCCAGCAGGCTTGCTAGCTGAAAACAGCGGGAAATTCTTGTACGTCTCTCAACAAGGCGGCGTTTTTGCGTACTCGATAGACCAGACAGCCGGCGCGCTGACGCTCATTCCGGGCGGACCAATGGCGCTGAGCTTTACCACAGGCACGGCCGTGGCGGACCCTATGGGACCTTACATCTATGCACTCACGAGCAACGCCGTGGAGGGCTTTCAAGTCGATCCTGCAACAGGCAGCCTCACAAAAATTGCGACAGCCCCCAGCGGCGGTCAAGGAGTACTCGGCGTCACGATTTCCGGACAACCTGTTCAGGCTGCTAGCGGGCCGGTGGCGGTACTTTTCCCTTCTTCGTTTGACTTTGGCGGTGCCACCGTGGGCAAACCAGACGTGGCCAGAATTGTGCATCTCGTGAATACCGGCGCCCAGCCTCTGAGCGTGAATACAATTGCAATGACAGGGACCAACCCGGGCGATTTCACGGCGACTCCTGCAGCTTCGTGCCAGCCATCCACGGTGCTCCTGCCGAATGCGAGCTGCCCCATCAGCCTGGTCTTCACGCCTGCAGCCGCCGGCTTGCGGCAGGCACTGCTGACGGCTACGGATAACGCACCCGGGAGCCCGCAATCGATTCCCATCTCCGGCACCGGGGTGCCAGCTGCATCTGCGTTGGCATTCATGCCAGGAAGCCTTTCCTTTCCGGCAACTACCCAGGGAACGGCGGGGGCGCCGCAGAACATCACGGTGACGAATTCCGGCACCGCGAACCTGAACATTTTTTCTGTCGTGCTGGGGGGCGCGAACCCGAACGACTTTGCTCTCGCCAATAATTGCATCGGTCCTCACGCTGTTAATGCAAGCTGCCTGATGACGGTAACGTTCGCTCCTTTGGCCGCGGGCGGACGCACGGCGACGGTGATTCTCACCGACGACGCGCCTGGTTCGATGCAAACTCTTGCGCTGAGCGGGAACGCAACACCTGCGTTCGCGGTCACTGCCGGCGCTTCGGGCTCGACGTCCGCCACCGTCACTGCTGGTCAGACAGCTCAATTCAATTTGCAATTAACGCCGGGAACAGGTTTCAGCGGCGATGTTTCCCTTGTTTGCGCTGGCGCCCCAGCGGCTGCCACGTGCACCGCGCCTTCCGTTCTGCATGTGATTAACGGAAGTCCTATGCCTTTCTCTGTCGCGGTCAAAACGAGCGGCAGCGGCGTGATAACTCCCATTTCATATTGGCTTCCCGCGGCACCACTAGCAAGTTGGCGTTCACTGCCGCTCTTCGTAATGTGCCTTCTGCTTTTGCTTGCACGCGCGCGGAGCACGCCGCGGGAAAACTTCGGTCCTGCCTGGCGCTGCGCGCTCGGCGGGCTGCTAGCTACTACAGTCCTGCTGGCGGCGTATGGCTCGGCAGGATGCGGAGGCGGAAGCAGCGCTTCTTCAGCTCTGGTGCAGACGACAACACCCACGCCAATAGTGACGCCGGCAGGTACTTCGACTTTGACGCTCACGATGACGGTTTCAGCTGCCGGCGGGAAACAGCTTGCGCCGCCACCGCCGGTGACGCTCACGCTGACAGTAAAGTAGGGAGGGTGCTGAGATCAAAAGCCCTACGTAAATGCATAGTGCGAGAGGATGGCTATTTCGCCACGGAAACGCGATAGATCACACCCGCACCATCGTCTGAAACGAGCAAGGAACCGTCCGGAGCGACCGTTACGCCCACTGGGCGTCCATAGACATCCTCCGATTTTGGATCCGGCACAAGCCCCGACAAGAACGTCACAGGATCCGCCGAAGGTTTGCCGTCCTTGAACGCCACGAAGGCGATCTGATATCCCGAACGTGTAGCGCGGTTCCACGAACCATGCTCGGCGATGAATGCCCCGCCGCGGTAGCTCTCTGGAAATTGTGTTCCGGTGTAGAAAGTAAATTGCAACGGCGCCACGTGCGCGCCGATCAACACATCGGGAATGATGGCACGTGCCACGAGGTCCGGCCGTTGCGGCTTCGCGCGAGAATCGACATTGTCACCAATGTAGCTGTACGGCCAGCCATAAAATCCGCCGTCCCTCACGGAAGTGAAGTAGTCGGGAGGAAGATCGTCTCCCAGTTCGTCGCGTTCGTTGACGGTAGTCCAGAGCTCACCGATCTTCGGCTCGATCGCCAGGCCCACGGGATTCCGCAAACCCGTTGCAAACAGGCGGGCATTCTTGCCGTCAGGATCGCAGATGGTAATAGCAGCCCGGATCGGTGGATTGTCTGTCTCAACGTTTCCGGCGGAACCTACGGCAACGTAAAGATGCTTGCCGTCTGCGGAGAATGCCACCGTACGCGTCCAATGAGTTCCTCCTGGCAAATCCATAATTTTCTCGGCTTCACCGGTGCGCTTGGAACTCTTTGCGTCGTAGTGAAATCTCACCACACGCTTCATTTCCCCCACGTAGACGTAGTCGTCATGAAATGCGATCCCAAAGGGACGCGTCAGACCGCTCGCAAAGTCTTCGCGCTTCTGCGCTCCTCCGGTATTTTGCGGATCGCGGAGAACATCGATGCCGCCCGCTCCGGTCTCGGCCAGAAAAATGTCGCCATTGGGCGCCACGGTCAGCCAGCGCGGAGCTTTGAAGTCCGAGGCGTAGACGTTCACACGAAAACCCGCCGGCACCGTGGGCAGAAATCCCGCGGGGGGCTTCGTCCGGTTCGGCCCGTTTCCCGCTGATTTGGTGGCATAAGGCGGGGGAAGCTGCGGCTTCTGCCCGTGGGTGATTTGCGCACGTAGAAAAGCAGGAAGAAATACCAGGGTAGTTAAGAAAAAAATTGTGCGCTTATAAGCTGACATAGAATCCCTCAGTGTACATTTTGTTCAGGCAAACGTAAGATGCCTCAAAGCTTGTTCGCGTTCCAGTGATGCCTCGATATTCATACCTGCACGGACCGTTTCTTGCATCTAATGCGAGGATGGGCCTTCTACCCTGGCAGTCAGGTTAAGGAGAGTCACCGTGCGTAGCCCTTATATCGGAAGAGGATTTGCCCTTGCCATAATCGCCGGCGTGTTGGCTTGGACCGCTGTACGCTCGATTGATGCGAGGCCCGCAGCCATTCCGCGGATGCCTTTCCCAAAGCCCACCGTGGATGAGCCGCTGGCGACGGCCAAGAGCCAGGAAACCACAGTGCTGGCTGGAGGCTGCTTCTGGGGCGTGCAAGCGGTGTTCGAGCACATGAAGGGAATCAGTTCGGTGACGGCCGGATACTCGGGAGGCCACATAAAATCGCCCAGCTACGAAATGGTGAGTTCGGGGCTGACGGGCCACGCGGAATCCGTGAGCATCACATTTGATCCGTCACAGATTACTTACGGGCAAGTCTTGATGATCTATTTTGCAGTGGCGCACGATCCAACTCAGCTGAATCGCCAGGGCCCCGACACCGGCTCGCAATATCGTTCGGCCATTTTCTATTTGAATGACCAGCAGAAGCACATCGGCGAGGCGTATGTTGCGCAGCTAGACGCGGCAACCGTCTATCCGCGGAAGATTGTCACGCAAATCGTGCCTTTTGAAGCGTTCTACCGCGCGGAAGAGTATCACCAGGACTACCTGGAGAGCCATCGCGACCAACCCTACATCGTCTACAACGATCTGCCGAAACTCGAACGCTTGAAGCAACAATTCCCTGAACTCTACAAGAAATAAAGTCCGAATTGACCTTGTGAGCTATTTCGCAGCCGGTCTCTCCGTCACTGGTTTGCTCCCTGGGCCGGGCAATGAAGTCTTCGAGCCGCCTCTGGCTTCTCCTTCCAATAGCGCCGCAAGGCCCCCATACGCATAGATCGTCGGTGCATGGTTCTGCATGAGGCCGCCGGTATCCGCGGTCGGGCCGTAGTTGCTGTGCACCTCGCGCCCCAGCATCCTCAGCATGGCCATCTGCTGGCCGCGGTGGTGTGAAGTGTGGGTTAAGCGGCGTGTCATCACCCACGCGCGTGAACGTTGCACATCGAAAAACTTCGTTTCGCCTTCCCACCAGGATTCGTCTTTCGACTTCAGCGCGGCGAGGCGCTTTCCGCTATCCTCGGCATACCGCCTCATGAATTCCAAGCGCGTCTCGCTGACCGGCAATGGCGGCGCGCCTACATCGATGCCGAGCATAGTGCGAAACCACAGGTCTTCGCTGACACATTGATGCACCATTTGTTCCTGCACGCTGCGTCCGCGCGGATCCGTTTCGCGCGGACGGAAAGAAAAATCAGCGTCTCGAAACTCGCTCCAGACACTGACTACCTTGATCCGTTCGGTTTCGTACGTTTCGACGAGAAATGCGTATCTCATGGAAATTGATCCTTGGATATAAATTCCCCCGGATATCCCTGTCCTGATGGCACCGGCGTCAACCGCGTGCCGCTTGCAGTTCGCCAATGGCGCGATAGGCCTGGTCGATGGCGGCGTCCGTCTCGGCGCTTGCGCCGGCGTCGGAATTGGCGATCGCAATCCGTCCAAAGGTCTTCCGCCCGACGACCCAAGGTTGCTCCCCCTCTTTCCAGTCTGGATCGAAGAGAGCGTCCGCCCGGTTGTATTCGTAAGCATAACCGTGCGCCCAACGATTCACCGTGATGGCCTCAATGTCCCGCGCAGGATCGAAGCCCGCCCCGCCAAGCATCCTGCCGAGTTGATCACGAATACTGCGTTCAAATTTCGAAAATGGGGTTTGCATCAGCTCATATCGGCCCGCGCGATTCTGCTCGCGCGCCGGCAAACCCGGCTTGCACGGAGTGCGGAGCATGAACAGGACCATGGGATCTTCCGGCTGGCTCGGAAAGAGATACTCACCGAGACTAACGGGAAGATCGAGCATGGCGTAACTGTGGTAACAGCCTGGCGAGGCAATGTGGTGAACTCCCAGCTTCTGGAAAGAAGTCCAATTTTGAATCGCCACATGCGTGTAGACCAGGGGCTTTTTCACGAGAAACGCGAGCGCTTCTTTCTGCTTTTCCGGAAGCTCGGGACATAAATATGGAATCATGGAGTTGTAGCAAGCCAGCACACAACTCTTTCCTCTTACGGTTTGGAGACGGCCGCCGCGCACATAGCTGACGTCAACTTCTTTGGCCGAGTCCTTGGCGCCCGCGTGCTCGACGTGAACTACCGTGCTGTTCAGCCGGATGCGAACGGCCGCGTTTGCTTCGTCCAGCTTGCTGTAGTCCGCGCGCGCGGTGACGATGTCATCCATAGTGTGACCAGGGATCGCCGCGGGAATCATGGAACGCACGAGCATTCTCGCGATCGAGGCATTGCCGTCGGGGAAATGGAAAATGTACGGCTCTTCGTGCTCTTTTTCATCGATCTCCAGCGCGTCGAAGCCGGGAAAAGTGAACGACTTGAAGTCATCGCTCGCGTAAAAGCAGGCCATCGCGGAAACGGCATCAATGCCCACACAGAACAAGTCATGTGGAAATGTCTGAAAAAATGGCAGCGCTTCCGGACTGACTTTACAGTATTGCGTTAGGTAATCTGCGTAACTGATCTTTGCCAGCTTGGTCAGCTTCTGCTGCTTCGACAGGCCCGCAAGATAGTCCACTCTCTTCGTATAGACTCGCGCAATATCGCGCCGCACCACGTCCGAAAGAGGCGCTTTCGCCAGGAATTCCGGCCACGGCGTGGTGTTCATCCCGGTCACGAGACGATCCTCGCCAAAGGTCTCTTTATCGAAGAAGCAGGCGACGCCCAGATTCGCATATAACTTCTGGTCGTAGGCTTTATAGAAACGCTGCGTATCAATGCCAAGTTCCTGAAGAAGACCCTTTGCGACTTTGCTGTACCTCGCAGGCCTCTCGATGGCCAGCGTGCCGCCGTTGCTCAGCAGCGTGCGGTTTCCGACGCGAAATTCGTTCCGCTTTGCATGGCCGCCGAAATCGTCGTGATTGTCGAGGATCAGGATGCGCGCATCCTTGCCGGCCTTTTTGCGGAAAAAATGCGCTGCGGCCAGGCCGCTGATCCCGCCGCCGACTATAATCAGATCGTAGGTTTCACCGGTTTTCTCGGCCGCACCCATCGAATCAGGGCTCGCGCCATCGCGCAGACGGTGCGCAAAGGTAAAGGAACCGTCGTGATTTCCGCGCATCCCCGTGCGTGCCGGCGGATAGTAGTCGGCGGCCTTTTCCGGCGCGAAGTCGTCCGGGCCGAACGCTGCGAGCAGCGGATCGCCCAACAAGGACCCTCCCACCAGAGAACCACCCACCCCGATCGCGACGCCATTCAGAAAATCCCGCCGCGTTATCGGGCAGTGCATCCCCAGTTCGAGATCTTTTTTGTTCATGCTTATCCCCTGGTTTTTCCCAACTCAAGCAAGCTCAAGATTATAGGCTGCCGGGCTATTCGAAGCGAAGCGTGATCACGGAAAAGGATGTAATTGACTTATTTCGAGAGGAGGAGTATTTACGCTTGAGGGCGCACGCGAACTTTCCCGCCTCTACTCAGTGCGCCAATTCACAAACCAAGGAGATTACTATGTCGAATCCAGTTCGTCCTATCCCCGAAGGCTATCATTCGATTACCCCAGCGATTACTTGCAAGAACGCGGCTAAAGCGATCGATTTCTATAAAAACGTCCTTGGCGCCAGCGAAACCATGCGGATGACAGGCCCGGGCGGCACGGTCGGGCACGCGGAGCTGAGGATTGGCGACTCCGTGATTTTTGTTTCCGATGAATTTCCGGGGATGGCTGTCGCGCCCTCGGGCTCCGGACCTGCTTCGTCTTATCTTTTCCTTTATACGGACAACGTGGACACTGTCTTCAACCGTGCGGTCAGCGCGGGCTGCCACGTGGACATGCCTCTGGACAATATGTTCTGGGGCGACCGCTACGGCAAAGTGACCGACCCGTTCGGCCACCACTGGGGTCTTGCGCAGCATGTGGAAGACGTGGCACCGGAAGAAATGAAACGGCGGTCCGCCGAATGGTCGGCCAAGATGGCCAAAGCCGCCGGCCAAAGCTGAGCGCTTCGTTTGGCAAGGAATGCGGATCACGGCCTCGCCCTTGCGTTCCAAAGGCGAGGCCGGTCTGCGTTTTGGAGAGTTTACGCCGGTGGCGTCAGCGAGTCCGCGCGCACCCAACCGTATTGGGTGTTACTGGGCGCGTTGAGACCTGATTGTTTGTATGCCTTTCGCAGTTTTTCGAGATAGTCGCTCGGCAGCGGGTTGCGTTTTGCTTCCGGGTCCACGCCATACACGCGAGCGGCGTTGAGTCCAAAGATCTGCCGCTTGACATCGTCGGTAAGAGGTTTCCACCCGAAACGCTTCACCAAATCCTCGGGCATTTCGAGCCGGCGGAAGGCCTCGATCTGCCATTGCGGCGAGCCCCACCAGATCGAGTCCGTACCCCAGAGCACGTGGTCGACTCCGAATGCGTCAATGATCATTCCGATCACATACGCGGCGAGCACAGGGCTTGAGGAAACCATGTAAGCGAATGTGCTGCCCATCTCCATGTAAACGTTTTTCACCTGCGGATTTTTCTTTTTCCACGCACAAAGGTCTGACGTCCACGGAATGTAGGAATTCTTTTGGAAGCGATCGCGCGCCGCGGGAAGCACTTCCCCGACATCGCGAAACCCGGAGTGGTAGACGAGAAAATTCATGTCGGGAAAATCCAGGGCGGCCCGGGGAACGTCCATGGGGCTCCATCGGTTTGGATCGCCGGGAAACGGCAGACCTTTGTGGAGACAAATGTTGCGGATCCCGTGCTTGCGCGCAAAATCGAGAGCCGGATACGTCAGCTTTTCGTCATCCATGCGCCAGCGGTCCACGCCCTTGGCTCGCGGCCAGCCGGTGTAGCCCTTCCAGGCCTCGATCTTGATCTTTTCGAGCTGTGAATGCATGTACTCGATATTCTGTTGGCCAAGATCAGGAGAAAAATAGCCGTGGCTGATGACCCGCTGCGAACTGGTCACTTCATTGATCCATGAGCGACTCTTGTAAATGACGTCCGGCGTGAGAATGTCGCTATCTTCCGAGGAGCCCGGCAGCGCACTGAGCGCGACGATGTCGGTTTCGCTGTCAAGAAAAACCTCTTTGACGTAGTTCTCGAGGTAGATGTCTTCCGGTTGAGGCACGCGGTCTTTCAATGCGGGGTTCATGCTTCGCGCCTCTTCGCGTAGGCTGAAAATGGCGCTTAGAAATTCCTTGTCCACGTGCGGGATTTCGTCGGGCATGGCCACGTGATGCGTCTGCACGTCAAAGATGAAGAACTGTGTCTTGTTCGCAGCGACTACGGCCGGATCGCTCAATTCAGCGGCATCAACGCGGAAACATCTGCCGTAGACGGTGTTCATCGCGGCAAAGGCCAGCGCCATACCGCACGACGTGCGAAGAAACTGGCGTCGATCTACTCCCGTGAGCTGTGCTTCGCGGTCGGCGCCGGAAATGATTTCGTGTTCGACCCTTTCTTGTTCCGGCGTCTGGGAAATCGGGTTGAACTCTTCGTTCGAGACGGCCTGCGTCGGGATGGGCAAATAGCGGCCGAGCCATGCATCCAAATCCGATTTGCGGATCCAGCCGTTGCGCGCGACTGGTTTGAGAGCCGAGGGAGAAGTCTTGGGATTGGACATGCGACCCTCCGTGCGAATGTGAAAGCGATTGCCCGAACTATACGCGCGGAGAAGTTCGCGTACAACCTGATAAAAAGCAGCACGAATTTCGCAGAGCGGCGCCCAGTTTTTACGTGCGCAGATGGTCAGCCGGCGCTGGCACTCTTGGGAGGCCCGAAAGCAGGAGCGACGCCGAGCTGTTGCATCAGGCTCAGGTAGTCCGCGCTGGCATAGGAATCCATAATTTTTCCATCCGCAATGTGATGGATCGTGATTCCGTCCACGGATATTTTTTTGCCGGTGGGGGAAATTCCGCGGAAATCTCCTTTATGAGTGCCGGAAATAGTCCAGCAGACAGCAACCTTGTCGTTCTCGGCAACCAGATCCTCCACTGTGAAACGCAGATCGGGGAAGCCGGTGACGTATCGAGCGACGTTGCGTTTGTATGCCTCAGGACCTATCCCTGAATCGGGAAGATGGTTGTCGTGCATAGCGTGGCTGGGGGACATCAGCTCGTCCACAAGTTCTACCCTGCGCTTATTCCAGACTTCTTCATAGAGGCGGCGAACGAGCGCTTTGTTTTCTGATGCCATGGGAACTGTTCTCCTCTCCCGGATGGTACGTTCCGGTATCTTCGGAGCTGGGACCGTGCCTCACGGATAAAATAGAATGCAGTGGCTGGAAGAAGGTGAGGCTTTTGGGAGCGTACTCTCAAAAAGATTGCCTTGCAATCTGCTTGCTCTGTACATCAGGATGACGCAAGCATGGCGCAGTGAACGCAAATCACCGCACTACGGCGGCCGGATTAACGCGTAAGAGAGCGGTCCCTCAGTTCTGCTCGGGATAAAAAGTCTACGCTACCGACTTTTTCAGCGGCCCGCCAGCCAATGCCGGGTCAGTGGAAGCCTTCGGTGGGCTGGAAAACTCCAAAGCGCCGTCGTCCAACGAGGACCACTTCAGGCTAACAATGTCGCGAAAATAATTTTGATAAACGCGCCAAGGCGACTTCGATCCTTGCTTCGGCCAGGTCGCCACTGCCCGTTGTACGTAGCCCGACGAGAAATTTTCCACGAAATTGGCCACCGCGCTCTCGCCCCCGTTTTTCGGGGTGACCTGACGCACATCTTTCCGATCCATCAAGTTCAATAGCCGGCACACGTAGTTGCAAATCAAATCGGCCTTAAGCGTCCAGGACGCGTTGATATAACCAAACACGGAAGCGAGGTTGGGAACGCCGGAAATCATTACGCCTTTGTAGGCGAGCGACGCGCCGGGATCTATACGCTGTCCGTCAACGAAAAGCTCGATTCCGCCAAGGATCTGCATTATGAGGCCCGTCGCGGTGACGATGATGTCGGCTTCAAGCTCTTTGCCGGATTTGAGCAGGATGCCCTTTTCCGTGAACGTCTCGATTTGGTCAGTGACCACGCTGGCGCGATTCGATTTGATGGCCTCGAAGAGATCTGCGTCAGGCACCAGGCAGAGTCGCTGTGTCCAAGGGTTGTATCGCGGGTTGAAGTGGGTTTCCACATCGTAGTCCGGTCCCAAATGCTCGCGGACTTTGTTTAGGATGCCTTTCTTGACAAAATTCGGATAGTGCCGCGCCAACTGGTAGACGTACGTCATGTAGCCGACGTTCTTCAAGCGGCTAAGCCGATAGGCCCACATCGCCGGCAGAAAGCGGCGCAGCCAGTTGTAGATCCTGTCCTGTTCGGGCATCGAAACAATATAGGTGGGCGAGCGCTGGAGCATGGTTACATGCCCCGCCGTCCTGGCCATCGCCGGGATCAGCGTCACGGCCGTGGCACCGCTGCCGATGACGACTACACGTTTTCCGGCATAGTCCAAATCCTCTGGCCAGGCTTGCGGGTGAACAATGTGTCCCTGGAAGCGGCTGGCGTCAGGAAACTCCGGCGAGTAGCCGACGGAATAACGGTAATAGCCCGCGCAGGACAGCAGGAAATTGCACGTCAGCGTGACCGGTTCTTCACCCCCATCGGGCAATTTGCGCACGGCGGCGACGGTCCAATTCGCCTGTTGTGAAGACCACGAGGCAGTCTTGATTTTATGCAGAAACCTGATATTGCGGTCGATCCCTGCGTCGCGCGCCGTGTCGGCGATGTAGTCGCGGATGTCGTCGCCCGGAGAAATCGCCCTGGGATGGGTCCACGGGCGGAACGAATAGCCCATGGTGAGCATGTCCGAGTCGGAGCGAATCCCTGGATAGCGAAACAGGTCCCAGGTGCCGCCGATCTGCTTCCGCTGTTCGAGAATGACGTAGCTTTTGTTGGGGCAGAGTTTTTGCAGGTGATAGCCAGCGCCGATTCCGGACAGCCCTGCTCCAATGATCAGGACATCGAAATGTTCGCGGGCCATCGGTTGCTCCGCAGTGCACTGTTGGAAATGAAGCATAGCACAACGTATGGAACCAAATTGGCGCCGTCAATTACTGGCCGAGCTTATGCGGGCCGGGCATACGCTCTCGACTACCACACTCAGCATCGCAGAGCTTTATGCCGGCATGCGCGCCGCAAAGCGAAACGCACAAGCCAACTCTTTCACACTCTAAAGGGCTCCACGTTTTTTGCTAACTGGCACCGCGTTCGACGCGGAAGGTGAAGCAGCCTGCGGTGGTGCTATTCACATGGAGGTAGTCGACGTCTGTCCGCGTGAAGAGTTCCTCGATGACCGGCTCGAACTTTCCGTCGCACACGTACTCCTGGGCCAGGAGGCGGCGGCCGCGTGCGTAGGCTTCCACGGTGCGAGGGCTGCCGCGCAACTCCTCGGGAAAACCGGCATGCTCCGGGTAGCGCGGACAATTGTCCGCGTGAATGTAAATCGGGCCGGGCTGCGGCAGCGGCTCCAGGCCACTGAAGCGATCATAGGTGAAGAGAATCCTACGGTCCTCCCCTGGCGCAGTGAGGCGAAGACAATGACGGCAGGGCGCTGCGTCGGTGGCGAGTTCCGCATGCGCGGGGAATCCATAAACAGGTGCGCGCAGGGTGGTGCGCACCGCTTCCGCCACTTCGGTTGGAATAGCAACAATGCGAATAGGCAGCATGAATTGGTCCTCACGTTCTTCTTCAGTTTCAGAGCCGTGCGTGCATGCTCCGTACGTGAGTGATGATGGAGGAGATGTGAATTCCAAATCTATCCGGTTTCAGCGTTCCAAAT
>Ga0307477_10002144_pt1 | contig 15530 bp, 10 predicted proteins | sample atmos_gasesECM2C_FD_203316 | JGI IMG/M metagenome (GOLD analysis project Ga0307477, IMG submission 203316) | Hardwood forest soil microbial communities from Morgan-Monroe State Forest, Indiana, United States - atmos_gasesECM2C_515 | ecosystem: Environmental > Terrestrial > Soil > Temperate...
ATTGGAATTCCAGAAAAGGGTCCTGCAGCAGGCACAGGACCCGGAGAATCCTCTCCTCGAGAGAGTAAAGTTCCTTTCTATCGTCAGCTCCAACTTGGATGAGTTCTTCATGGTGAGAGTCGCTGGTCTGCAAGGGCAGGCGGCTAGCGGCGCTCAAGAAGCGAGCATCGATGGCCGGTCCGCAGCGATACAACTACAACTCATTCGCCAGGAGGTCCGGCGACTCGTTGAGGAGATCCAGGGCCTCTTACGCGACACACTCCTGCCGGCCCTTGAGCGCGAAGGAATCCGAATCTCAGACATTTCCGGTTTACCGCCCGAAGAACGGTCCGCGATGGACTCGTATTTCTTTCACAAAGTGTTTCCGGTCCTGACACCTTTGGCGTTCGATCCGGGCCGCCCATTCCCCCATATCTCCAGCGGCAGTCTGAATCTGGCCGTGGTCGTCGGAGACAACCAGGGCACAGAGAACTTCGCCCGTGTAAGAGTGCCAGATTCCCTGCCGCGGTTGGTTCCGGTAATTTCCGGTGCGCGTCAGGCAAAGATTTCCAAATCGTCAAAGTTCGAAAGGAAGTTCGTATGGCTAGAGCAGCTGATCACTGCCAATCTTCATTTGCTGTTTCCGGGGATGGAAATCGTGGAGGCATACCCCTTCCGCGTAACTCGCGATGCAGAAGTCGCCATCCAAGAACTGGAGAGCGACGACCTATTGGAAAGCGTCGAAGAGGCCATGCGACAGCGACGGTTTACCTCCGTCGTCCGTCTGCAGGTGGACGCAAATGTGTCCGAGAAGGTTCTGGAGATTCTGGCTAGCAATCTGCCCATCGACAAACAGGACGTGTACCGGATCAGAGGCTCCATCGGCCTCGGACGGCTGATGGAAATGCATGCGCTAGAACGCCCAGATTTGAAGGATAAGCCCTTTTTGCCGTCCATTCCTCCGGGCCTTGGCGCCGATGCTGACGAGGATGTGTTCTCCGTCATTCGCCGCGAAGATCTCCTATTGCATCATCCCTACGAGTCTTTTCAACCGGTTGTGGAATTCCTCCAGGAGGCAGCGCGCGACCCAAACGTGTTGGCGATCAAGGTGACCTTGTATCGTGTGGGCCGCAACTCGCCGATCGTAGCCGCCCTCCTAGAGGCCGTCGAGCAGGGAAAGCAGGTATCCGTCCTGCTCGAACTCAAGGCACGATTCGACGAGGAAAGCAACATCGAGTGGGCGCGAACCCTCGAAGATGCAGGCGTACACGTTGTCTACGGGTTGGTTGGCCTGAAGGTTCATTCCAAGGTTGCCTTGGTGGTCCGCCGCGAAGGAGAAGACATTCGGCGGTACGTGCACCTGGGCACGGGCAATTACAATCCCACGACCGCACGCATCTACACCGACTTCGGCTTTTTGACGTGCAACGAACGAATCGCGGATGATGTCACTTACTTTTTCAACGCATTGACAGGATATTCCAGGAAAAACGAACCGCACGAGCTCCTTGTGGCGCCCGTTAATCTGAGGCAGCGTCTCGAAGAATTGATCCACCGAGAAATTGCCCTTCAGGAGAAGGGCGAGCCGGGCCATCTGATTTTCAAAATGAATGCGCTGGAAGATCCGCAAATGATCAAGCTGCTCTATCGGGCATCGCAAGCGGGTGTGAAAGTTGACCTGCTGATACGGGGACTTTGTTGCTTGCGGCCTTTGGTTAACGGATTCAGTGACAATATCCACGTCACAAGCATCGTAGGTCGGTTTTTAGAGCATAGCCGGGTCTACTATTTCCGGAACGGCGGGGCTGAGGAAATTTATCTCGGCAGCGCCGACCTCATGCGACGCAACTTAAGTCATCGCGTCGAAATTCTCTTTCCGGTCGGCAATCCCAAGTTGGTCCGTCGCTTGAAGGACATTCTTGACACTCAGTTGGCCGACGAAAGGAAATCTTATCATCTGCGAAGCGATGGGCATTACGCCAGAAGCGGCAATAGAGAACGATCGGATGCAATCGATAGCCAACTCCGGTTTCTCACCCACGAACGTACACCTCTTAAAGTTGCAAAGGGCTTGGCGGTCTTGTCCCGCAAGCGCCGAGTCGCGGATCGGCGGGCCAACGAGCGGACAAAACTTGATTCTTGACGTCCCAGAAGAATGGGTACCACGAAAATCTACATCTTTTTTTCTTCACAGCCATCTAATCTAGCGGGACGACAACAGTCCCCGTTTGGCAGCGTGCAACTATTGTGCCCAGAATTTCAATGGCTTGCCATGCCGTTGTTTGGAGATTACGAGCGCCGGACGCCCAACCCTTCGGTTGACAGACATCTGTGTTTCATCAAATTTTGGCGTGACAGTCAACCCTTGCGGAAACAACCGAATGGTCGGCACGCATGATTTGGCTGCTGAAACCGCGCAACTTCCAAGAACCCGAATTCTGCAGAGTCACGGAGATTTGACTTGCCGTTAAGCGCGATCACCAGAAAGTGACCGATTAATTCCGATGGGGCGACGTGCGATGGCTCAGGCTCCACACATACGCCGCGAGCGCCGCTACCTGGTCAGAGGTGAGTTGCGCACCTCCCATCGGCGGCATGGGGCTGCGATATTGTTTTGGTTGCGACACACCTTCGGTTATCGTTTTCGCGATTCCTGCGTAGCTACCATCACTCCATAGCCATTTCTTGCCTAGTAGATCGGGGCCCAAAGGGGTGCCTTGACCGCTGTCACCATGGCAGCCCGTGCATGCCGCTCCGCCCACTTGCCCGCGATAGATGCGCTCACCGAGCGCAACAATTTCTCGTGTTGCTCCTTCCGGAACGGGAAGACTGTCCATTGCTGCCGCACCAGCGTCTGGATGCGTCCCCTCGGGGGGTTGCGCGGCGACTTCAACGGGATTGCCCGCCGGAGCAGTTAAGCTCGGACATGGCGTGACGTTCGCGGCGTCGGCCTCAGAGCCGCCTTGATAGACAATCCGATAGATCCGTCCCTTTATATCGTCGGAGACGTAGAGCGCGCCATCGGGCCCCACAGCCAAGCCACTGGGGCGGTGTTCGGCTCTGGCGGGCGACTTCACGGCTCCCGCGAAACCATCCGCAAATATCTCGCACTGGCCGGATGCGCGGTCCCCGTCGAGTGCCTGAAAAACCACGTTATAGCCGCCTTGCACATAAGGCGCCCGATCCCATGAACCGTGGAAAGCGATGAAGACGCCGCCACGGTAGTGCGCCGGAAATTGCGTCTTGTCGTACAGCGCCATGGCATTAGGCGCCCAGTGAGCAGGAAATGCCGCGATGGGAGCAATCTTGTTCGCGCATACGCCGACCATTTTGCCGCCGTCGCCACCGTATTCCGGGGCCAAAACCAACTTTTGCACGAACGCATCGTAGTAGCACTCAGGCCAGCCGTAGTCCCCGTTTGCCTTCAAAAGCAACAATTCTTCAGCCGGTTGCGTTGCTTCCTGATCGGGTTTATAGAGGTCGGGCCAATTCGCGCGCAATTGGTCGCGTCCATGTTGGGTCACAAATATTCGGCCGCTTGAGTCGATTGCAAAACCTTCTGCGTTGCGAATTCCTGTAGCGAAGCGTTCAGCAGTTGAAAAAGGTTGGTTCGTCTTATTCGCGTCGTAGCGCCAGATGCCCCCGCGGGTCTCAAGTTCCGTGCACGGTTGCACGCCGGGCGACTTGGGTGTCCGATTTTTCAGCTGGCAGGAATTGGTCGCGGTGGCCACGTCAACGTACATCGATCCTGCCACATCGATGATGAATGGATGCATCGGATGATCGCCACCCAGAGGCAATCCGGAAACGACGGTGTCAGCCGGGCCACTTGGCACGACGGAATTGCCAGGCAGCGAATATCGCACAATGCGATCGTTAATCTCGGCGTAGATCCATCCTTTATATAGGCCGATGCCCGTTCCGCCTGCTCCGCCACTTTGGACGGTTTCGCCAAAGCGCTCGATCAAATCAGCCTTTCCGGCTCCGCTCTTGTCTTGAAGAGCTAAGAGGAAACCGTCCGCATGCGGCGTGTTGTTGCCGTAGTATCTGCCTGACCAGGTATTTGCGTACAGAATTCCGCTCGGAGCGACAACCATGTGACGGACGTGGCCAATGTTTTCAGTGAAAACCGTTGCACAGAACCCGGCGGGTAGCTGCAACCCAGTATCATCATTCGGGCATGCTTGGCTCTTGGCTTCTGCAGCTGGATTGGACTGATTGTGAGCCGGCACCAATAAACTGCCCAAACACACGGCGGTGAGCGCGACGAGAGCAGACAATAGAGTTCTATTTCTTACGTTGTTCCGCATCGAATGTGTCCTTTCCCAAACTGCAGCATCTGACCGACGCCTTCGGAAAACAGGCCGACCACAAATCAAACGGAACCTTGAAATCGGCTCCCACAGGCACTCCCTGCACGAGCGCCGCAGATGTGGAGATTTGATAGGCGCGGTGGCGGCCAGTTTGAAAATGTTGGCTGAGTGCCGCGGTAACAACACAGTCGGGCGAAGTAGCCCGTCGGGCAACAGTATTGTCTAGAATACTCGCGAGGGAATCTGGGATAACCACAGTTAGATTCGCCATGACACATACCCTCACTCTTGTAAGCATCTTTCGATTCTGTTTTTGATTTCCCCTTGCACTTCTTCTTGCCCGCAAGCAGACGATGCAACCCGAATGCCAGCGTGTGGCGCAAACAATAGTCTTGGGAAGCTATGGGAAGTACGTGGCTTAAGCAGAAGGGGCGAAAAGTGGTTGCGAAGGCTCAGCTACGAAAAGTCCAGCGAATTGAATGGCTGTCAGCGTGTTGACAGGATGTCTTTCCGTCGTGATTGCCTTCGGCTTGGGCTTCTTATATTTGCCGCGCTATCAGGGAAGGCATGCGCCGTCTTCCGAGAAGGACTCGGTGTAGCGGGCTCTGGGTTTTCACAAGCGCGGCTATGCCTCCACTGCATCGCTCCCTGGGCTGCCAGAAGACCGCGGTGAGCGCTCTCCGCGCCCCCACAGCAGTTACGGGAACCGCGATCCCGTGCAAAGGCTAATTTACGCCCGCGACCCGAAACGCGGAATCGCCGCGTGCGCTTCTTGCCATGGTCCCGGCGGCTATCGCATCGGCGCGCCCGCCCTGACCAAGCAAAATGAACTCTATATCGACCAGCAGCTCCACGCGTTCGCACAAGGCACCCGCGCCAACGACATGAACATGCCCATGCGGGCGATTGCCGCAATGCTATCCGAATCCGAGATGCGAGCCCTCGCGCAAGCATACGCAAACGAGAAGACCCAGCAAAAATGAAAAGAACTTATCAGTCGGAACAACCTGCGCGCCAAAGTTCAATAGACTCAAGCTATGACACTTGCTGACGATTCGGCCAGGAGCCAGTTGGCAACCTCGAAAGTCCGTCTAACAATGTTCACACCTCTACGATTCCACAGTGCCGTCGGCGGGGATTCGTAACCGAAGGGGGATGGGGAACCAAGCGGCGAATGTTCAGGAGCTATTGGAAGTGAGCCATCAGCCTATCCAAAAAAACGACCTGACCCTTAAGGATTCGCTTTCGGGCATCGTCCAATGAAAACCAATCGGCGCGATCCACCTCGGGAAATTCCTGCCGGCGGCCAGACTTCGGGGGCCACTCCATCGAAAACGCGTTACTTCGTATCGCCTTGGACGAGCAGTCCCCTTCGACGGCCCAGGCACTGACTATTTTTCCACCCGGTTGCTTCATCTGGTCAAGGGAAATGAATTCTCCTGCGGGTTTGATTCCTGTTTCCTCTTCGAACTCTCGCTTCGCCGCGTCGAGCGGATCTTCGTTTTCCCCGTATTCACCTTTGGGTATCGACCATGCGCCGGCGTCCTTATTTTTCCAAAAAGGTCCTCCCGGATGGACGAGAAATACCTGTAGCTGGTACCTTCTCCTTCTAAACATTAGCAATCCTGCACTTCTTTTCCCCATATCAATTGGGGGAGCGCTGACGTAGCCCCGGGCGGTTCGTGCGTTGCCAGTCGATGCGCCATCGGCTGCCTCGTATGGGTATCCAAACAAGTCTCTTTTGTGGGGTGCCTCTCGCATGGTGATAAAGCGCGGCCGTTCGTTCATAAAATCCCCGCGTGTGCCAGGAGTCCGGGTATCGCTGGAAGTCCAGATGATGACAGAACTCGTGGCACAGAGTACTCAGGAAGGTTCCGAACGAGGTGACCTCATTGCGTACCGCTGTTTTCATCCACACGCGGATAAGAATGGTGTCGGGATGATAGTCGCCAAACAGTTCAAGGGTCGATCGCTCTCTGACGCGCAGAGGCCTGGCCTCGAGTACGCGTAGGTTACAGTGTTTCACCTGGTAAAAATCTGCCGCCGCGTGGAGAAACTCACGCGAGACTGCGAGAACTCCTGGTGTCTTTCCGATCTTTATGGCTGCTTCAATCGCCGTGGCAATTCTGGGTAGCCTATCGTCTGTCGGCAACCCAAGCGTGTTCACCCTGTCGCTCTCGGTAAAGAGGTTTCGATTCTTTTTTCTTGGCGGCGCGTCCGTTACCATTCTCGGTTTATTCTGCACGAGGCTGAGGACGCGAACAAGAAGCCGTAGAGATAACTGACTTCTTCGAGGCTGGTGAGGTCCTCATGACTCAGCGCGCTGGGCGAATCCCCGGAATGTCCCCACAGCCCCAGCATAGAAGAACCGCTTTGGAGACAGGTTATGCAAAGAACTTCATTGAGCTGAGCACCAGCACGTAATTTTGGTCCTGGTTCGACAGCCCGCGCTCCAGTTTGTAGTCCGTGTAGAGTTGTGGCGCGCAAACGTCCAAATCCCCGCAAGAATCGTCAATCGTCTTCGACCAGGTAAACGACCCGAGGAACTGCAAACCCTTGCTGAACCGGCGCTCGTATTGCGCTTGCGCCGCGTTATAGTGAGAGTTTCCGCTGTTGTCCTGGACCGTCACACTTCCCAACGCCGGGAAGGCAGGCGAGCCTCCCCCATACGGGCTTTGGTTCATGTTGTAGTTCCGGGTGAGATGAATCCCGCGGTCCCCTACGTACGCCAGGCTGATCGAGGTGCTCGTGCCAATCTGCCGCTGGACCTGCAGGTTCCATTGACCCACGCGCGGTGTGGAGTTGTTGGCCAGCAAACGGCCAGCAGCTATGTTATGAATTTCGTGCTAAGCTGCTGAAACCACTCAGCGGAGAAGTGGCGGAGTGGTTGAATGCGGCGGTCTTGAAATTCGCTAGGTAGTACTCCCATCTGATACAACTCAACGACTTACGGCACACAGTACTACATTGAAATGGGGTGTTTTGGGCGGGTTTGGCGGCGTTTTGTGCAACAGCAAGAAGTTTCTGCAACAGGATTTCTGCGGAAATTTCCCCGAAAAATCGCGGCGGTTTTCAAGACAGGTGATTGCGCTCCCCGGTGTACCGCGTCATGAAAATTCAAAAGAGCTTAGGCGACCGCCTGGTTGGAATCCAGGCCCTACCAGCTCTCTTCTTCGCCGGTAAGGACTTACCAGTTCTGCGAGTGGGCAGAAGTGGGCAGTAAGAGATGTTCAGCGGTCGGCTCATGTGCGATGACAACCCGATTAGAGGTATATTCCCCGCAATTCCGTTTTGATTCATGCAATTCCGTCGCTCCTGCTACGGCAAGTTATCCACAACCTGACTGATAGACATGCGGGCAGCCATGTGATTGAATCCACAATACTGTAGCGAGGAATCAGCCTTGTCCCCGCCCTTCAACATTTTCAAGGTGCAAAGCGATGGTGGTCTTCGCTGGATGGAATCAGCGGGAGATATGGAACGCGCGAAGGCACGTGTGAAAAAACTCGCGGCCTCTTCACCCGGTGAATACGTCATCATGGGCCGGACAGGTGAGAAGATTTCGATCAAGTCGCCGCTTAAGCGAATAATGTTCCAGATCGGCTATCACGAAAAAGAACTGAACGTGAGGGCCGAACTGTTTCGACGCTTCGGTCACGAGGTCATTTCGGTAGGTGACAACGATGCTGCAAAGCATGCTTTGGCCTCGATTGAAAATGTGGACGTATTTATCGTCGGCCACGCGGCTCCCGAGCAAACGAGAAAAGAAATGGTCGATTGGCTGAAAGCGAATTTCCCGAGGGTCAAGATTGTTGCGCTGATCCCGCCCGGCGATCATCGGTTGGAGGCCGCGGACTGCAATGTTGTGCTGAATGATTGGGACGAATGGTTGTTACTGCTCGAGGCCGCAACAGGTTGACGCGCTCCTCGGCAACGTCATCAAGACCGTGGGGCAGATGCCGTTCACGCCGTTCAGCTAGGCAAGCCGAGCCGGAACCCCAAGAGCGCGATACATTCGAATACTACCCACAAAGCACCTTGGCCAGCTAACATCGGAGCGACCGCGTACTGCAACACGTATGCCACCGTTGGCTTGAATCGAACGAGCGCTATCGCGACGGAAATCAGAGCCAAATTGGCGGTAGTTTCAAGGAAGATGACAAGCACTGACCTGAGTCATGAGTCCGCGTTCAGCAGTCGGCTCACAGCTTCGACAAATCTTGCGGGACGGCCGGCAAGCCGACATCGAACATCCAAGGGCAGACGAACTCAATTCTGCAGAATCCGCCTCGCAGCAGCAATGAAGAGCACCAGTCTTGACAAAATGTCACATTAGAAATATTCTAAGCCGTCCATGAACGCTGCAGCGATTAAATGGTCCTTCGAGGATAGCGGGTTGCGGTGCACGCCGCAGCGCTACGCCGTGATCGCCTTCCTGATGGAATGCAACAGGCATCCCACGGCTGCGGAAATCTACGAAGCCGTGAATCGCATGGATCCGCGCTCTTCCAGGGCCACAATTTATAACAATCTGCGGGACTTGGTACAGGCGGGTTTGGTGCGTGAAGTGGCAGTCGAAGGCCGCGCCGCGCAATTCGATGCGAAAGGCATGCGGCATCATCACTTCATCTGCGATCGCTGTGGCAATGTTGAGGATGTGGAGTGGTATGACGTGCCCAAGCCTGCTTCGCGCGCCCTCGGCAAGCGGGTTCTTCGCGAATGTGAACTGATTTTCCGGGGGCTTTGCACGAAGTGCGCTCCACGGCGCTCTTCTTGTTACGTTTCCAACGCGCGTGAATCCCGAATGAACGGTCGCGTCCGCAAGCGCGGCCGCCAGTAATCGCGCGAATGGAAGTCAAGGCGGGCTCGCAATTCACCAAGTTTTTTTGACTCAATTTTTGACCAACCGGAAGGAAGGAGCAAATCGTGGCAACTGAAGCGAAGTGCCCGGTCGTACACGGGACTACGAATGTTGGAATGAGGTCGAACAGCGACTGGTGGCCGAACCAGTTGAACCTCAGGATTCTCCGCCAGAACTCGCCCCAGTCCGATCCCATGGGCGAGGCATTCAATTACGCCGAAGAGTTCAAGAAGCTCGAATTCAAAGCGCTGAAGAAGGACCTCCGCGCGCTGATGACGGACAGCCAAGACTGGTGGCCGGCGGATTTTGGCCACTACGGAGGGCTCCTCATTCGCATGGCATGGCATGCCGCGGGCACGTACCGCATCGGCGACGGCCGCGGCGGCGCCGGCAGCGGCCAGCAGCGCTTCGCGCCGCTCAACTCTTGGCCGGACAATGCGAGCCTCGACAAGGCACGCCGGCTGCTTTGGCCGATCAAGCAGAAATACGGACGGAAAATCTCCTGGGCTGACCTGATGGTCCTCGCCGGCAATGTCGCGCTCGAGTCGATGGGCTTCAAGACGTTCGGCTTTGGCGGCGGGCGGTCCGATGTGTGGGAGCCGGACGAAGCCGTGTGCTGGGGCAAGGAGGACACTTGGCTTGGCGACAAGCGTTACACGGGCGACCGGGAGCTCGAGAATCCGCTCGCTGCCGTGCAGATGGGTCTCATCTATGTGAATCCGGAAGGGCCGAACCGCAAGCCGGATCCCCCCGCGGCGGCCAAGGATATTCGCGAAACATTCCGCCGTATGGCCATGAACGACGAGGAAACCGTCGCGCTGATTGCCGGCGGTCACACGTTTGGCAAAACCCACGGCGCCGGCGATCCGAAACTTGTTGGCCCCGAGCCCGAGGCAGCGCCCATTGAGGAGATGGGCCTCGGCTGGAAGAGCCGTTATGGCACCGGCATAGGCAAAGACGCGATCACCGGCGGCCCGGAAGTCACCTGGACCCAGACGCCAACGAAGTGGAGCAACTACTATTTCGAGAACTTGTTCGGGTACGAATGGGAGCTGACCAAGAGCCCGGCCGGCGCCTATCAGTTTCAAGCGAAAGGCGGCGCCACGCCAATTCCGGATGCCTTCGACCCGTCGAAGCGTCACGCGCCAACTATGCTGGTCACGGACCTCTCTTTGCGGATGGATCCGGCCTACGAGAAGATCTCCCGCCACTTCCTCGAGCATCCGGATGAGTTCGCAGACGCGTTTGCGCGCGCGTGGTTCAAGCTCACCCACCGCGACATGGGCCCGCGTTCGCGCTATCTCGGCCCGGAGGTGCCAGCGGAGGAGCTGATCTGGCAAGACCCCGTTCCTGCGGTCGGTCACAAGCTGATCGACGCGAAGGACACTGCCGATCTCAAGCGCCAGATTCTCGCATCGGGACATTCCATCTCGGAACTGGTCGGGACCGCTTGGGCCTCGGCGGCGACGTTCCGCGGCTCCGACAAGCGCGGCGGAGCGAACGGCGCGCGCATCCGCCTTGAACCCCAGAGGGACTGGGAGGCTAACCAGCCGGCGCAGCTGGCGAAGGTGCTGGGCACGCTCGAAGCGATCCAAAAGAAGTTCAACAGCTCGCACTCCAACGGCAAGAAAACGAAGAGGGTTTCGCTTGCCGACCTGATCGTTCTCGCCGGCTGTGCGGCGGTCGAGAAGGCCGCGAAGGCCGGCGGACACGACGCAAAAGTCCCCTTCACGCCGGGGCGCACGGACGCGTCGCAGGAGCAAACCGATGTGGAGTCCTTCACATACCTCGAACCGGTCGCGGACGGATTCCGCAACTACCAGAAGGCCAAGTTCAGCGTATCCCCGGAGGAGTTGCTGGTCGATAAGGCGCAACTGTTGACGCTCACAGCGCCTGAGATGACGGTTCTGGTCGGTGGCCTGCGCGTTCTGGGTGCAAATTACGGGAAGTCCCCAGACGGCGTCTTCACCAAGCGGCCGGAGAAGCTCACGAACGACTTCTTCGTCAACCTGCTCGACATGGGCACGCAATGGCAGCCGCAGTCCAATGGCTCGGGAGGCGTGTACGAGGGGCGCGACCGTAAGACAAACGAGCTGAAGTGGACCGCCACCCGTGTGGACCTGATCTTCGGTTCGAACTCCGAGCTGCGCGCCCTCGCGGAAGTCTATGCCTGCGGCGACGCCAAGGAGAAGTTTGTGAAAGACTTCGTGGCGGCCTGGAACAAAGTGATGAACCTCGATCGTTTCGACCTCGCCTCAGATCGTCCGAAGAAAAGAGCTGCCGACCTGGCGGTAACCGCCGTTCGGGCTGCCTGAATCGGCAAAAGCAAGAATCCGCGACCGAGCTGGTCGGGACTCGGAAGACCTTCGCGAGCGCACGAAGGAAGTGCTTCGGGACTGCCGACGATACGCCCAGAACCTAGGAAGGGACTAGAGTACGCGGCAATTTCGGAGCCGGCAGAGGCAAATGGGCCGGGTTCGTGCAGACACTTGAAAACCAATCGCTTTACGGTCTGCCCTTATCGGCCTCGGCGCACTTGTATCTCGCCAAAACTCTTCAGGTCCACCTTGTAACAATGTTACCCGTCGTTGATTCCGCACTTGCTCGTGATTTTTGGTAGGGACAGAAGCCTCCCTACGCTTGCCCAAAAACGTCTAGCGGGGTTTTGGACAAGCTACCCCTGGACTTTGTTTACCTTTGAGCGTACACGCACGTGGATGGTGGTTCCAGCCAGGGGCTTCGAATCAATCTCAAGCGTCCCGCCGATTAGCCGAACTCTCTCCTGCATACTCGTGAGGCCTAGGCCTCCGTTTCGCCTTGCTGCTTCGATGTCAAATCCTTTGCCTGAGTCGCTGACGACAAGATGAATCTCACCGGCGTTCTCCGCTAGTTGTACTTCAATCCCTTTCGCGCCACTGTGCTTGGCGGCATTCTGGAGGGCTTCCTGTACAACTCGAAAGAGGCATAACGAGATGTCCTGCGAAAGTCTTGGCAGTTCGTTGCTCGTAAAATTGATCTCCATTCCTTGCCGCGCACCGAACTCTTTGCACCACCCTTTCATGCCTCTCGCAAGACCCAGCGCGTCCAGCGTTGAAGAGTGCAACTCATGCGACAAGGCGTAAACGCGCGACGATATATCTCCGGTCAGCTTTTGCAATTCAAGCAGATTGCCTTGAACCTCGCGGGGTAGATCATTGCGCCCTCGAAGGCGGTCGACGTCAATTGCTAATACGGCGAGACGCTGGTTGATATCGTCGTGAAGCTCCCTGGCGATGCGGGCGCGTTCTAGCTCTTGTGCCTCCACCAACTTTCGGGTCATATCGGAGAGCGCCTCTTCCGCCTGCTTGCGCTTCGTAACATCTAAGACCTCGCCGACGAAATATTGAGGAGCACCGCCAGCGTCTCGAATCAAAGAAGTGCTGCTATCGGTGTAGACGATGCATCCGCTTTTGTGCAGGCACCGTTTCTCAAAGTTCTGGAAACCGCGCCCCTCCGTGAGCGCTTCACGCAACTTCCGCGAGAAGGCAGGCCAATCTTCATGGAAGGTGACCGACTCAACTGTTTTTTCGCGAAGTTCTTCCTCTGTGTAGCCAAGGCATTCGCAAAACGTTCTGTTCGCAGCGAGAAAACGCCCTTCCGGAGAGACGATGATCATACCCACTCCCGCATCCCGAAAAACACTGCGAAACTTCTCTTCACTTTGCCGTAGTGTCTCCTCCGCCTGCTTTCGCTGGGTGATGTCGCTCTCCATCGCGAGGGAGCCGTCAAATTCGCCATCGTCGCGGAACACTGGCGTTGCTGCGATTCGTACCCATAATTCGGATCGGTCTTTTCGCCTTAGTCGTTCCTCAATCTGTTCGCGCAGCCCTTGCCGTCGGTGGCTGAGGATTTCCTTCTTCCGCTCAACATCTTCGGGAAAGTAAAACTCCAATACGCTCCGCCCAATCATTTCTTTCGGTTCATACCCGAGCATCTCGGCCATTTGCTGGTTCACATAGGAAGTGTGAAAATTCGAATCGAGGAGCCAAATCCCTTCGTTCGTAGTCTCGACAATCGTGCGATACCGCATTTCGCTTTCCCTGACTGCGTCCTCGGCTCGTTTGCGTTCCGTGATGTCTATATTGACGCCAACCACCCGAGAAGGCTCGCCGGAATGGTCCACAAGAGCCTGCCAGCGTCCAGCTATCCAGTGGACGCTCCCGTCAGGCCAGATAACGCGCCATTCTCCAGCCGTCGGAAGTCCGGTTTTCAACGCCTTGTCTACCAACTTCGTGACTTCTGCCCGGTCGTCGGGGTGAACCAGATTCTCGAAAGCGGTTCGTGTTCGCCCAAAAACTCCCGGCGGCAAGCCGTACATTGATTCCATTTCCTCCGTCCAGGTATTCACTCCCGTCCGAATATCCCGTTCAAAAGTTCCTACGCCAGCAACCTTTTGCGCCAACCTCAGCCGTTCCTCGCTAGTGCGGAGTGCCTCTTCCGCCAATTTCTGATCAGTGATATCCGCGACGATCCCCACAATCCGCGACATTCTGCCTTCCTCGTCGAAGAACGCGCGCCCGCTGCTCTTCACCCAAATCGGAGACTTGCCGGGAAGCAGCATACGGTAGGTCACGTCAACCGTCGGGTTCTCCCGAGAATGCCTAGCAACTGCTGCGACAAACTTCGGCCGATCGTCTGGATGGATTTTTTCCATGGCCTGCTGCTGGGTTAAGGTTCGCGGCTCAGTCGCGGGGAGGACGTTTACATACTCCGAGGATCGTACTAACACATCGGCTGTGGCGTCCCACTCATAGGCGTACATCTTTCCTGCCTGAATTGCCAAACGGAGCCATTCTTCGCTCTCGCGCAGAGCCGCCTGTGACCGCTCCATCTGGATCGCGATTCCTGCGATGTGGCCGGCCGCCTCGATTATCTCTAGATCACTGATATCGGGCACTCGTGGTTCCCCATAGTACATTGCGAACGTACCGAGAACCGCTCCATCCTTGGAAATTAGCGGTTCGGACCAAGCAGCACGCAGGCCATGGCTCACCGGCAGCTCGCGACAGTCATCCGGCCACCTCGGATCGATTGTTATGTCCGAGATGATTACCCGTTGTTTTAGAAATGCCGCCGTGCCACAGGCGCCCCTGCCAGGGCCAATGGGCCAAGGAAAGGCCGCCTGTTTCAGTTTGGTGGGAAACTGCGGACCAGCGCCCAGCCACAGTCGCTTCCCGTCGGGATCCATCAACGCAACTGAGGAAATGACACCCGATGCGTTAGCGTCAATGGTACGGCAAAGATCGTCGAGCACCTCGAAAAGGCTCACCCTATTAGCAATCGCCTCGAGCATTCGCTTTTGCGCCGACAAAAGCGACTCTGCCCTCGATTGCGCCGGCGATATCATGGTTTCTCCAAGCCCATCGCCACCCCTCTGGGACAGGAAACGCCTCGATATCTTGGCTCAATTGCTGCAGCAATCATGGCAGCTCCAAATAGAAGGGTTTGATCGCGAAAAATGAACCAAGCATAGCTAAAGGCAACGGGGATGTCGATGATTGGCTAGTGCCATTGGCTAGTGCCATGTTAATTATGTTCGTCTGTGAGGTCGGCCTGTAGCTCGCCAAATGTCATTGGTGGGCCGAAAACAGCGCGATTCCTCCTCTCGAGCAATTGAGTGCGAAGAGCACGGAGGGAATTGCACCAGAAATCCGATGTGTCGGCAGATCGCAATATATTGCAACAATTGCAATACATTTAGGATGGAGTGACTTCATCCGATTTTCGCGGTACAACCTTGAAATGGTCAGGCAGCCCGATCGTAACGGTGGTGAAGCCCGCCCAGTCGCGACTGTGACCACATCCGACCAGAAGGTAGCGAGCGAGTTCTGCCACCTCCTATAATGGTTTCCATGTTCCAAGAACAAGATCCGTTGAGTGGTTTCTGGCGGTACTCAGCCTTGCCCACTGGACAGTACAGGCACGGGCCAAAAGGACAGTAGTTAGGGGTCATTGTCCGAAGTACGCTAGGCGACTTCGGAAGTTTCTCAAGCAGAGGTTCAGATGAAGTGGAAGCCGGTAAGCGTTCCTTTCTTGTTCTTCGCTGCCTTGGTGTCCGCGGTTCCGGCGCCGGCCCAGCAAGTCAGTTCTAAATCCACCGTCATACCCCCCGTCAGCCATGACATTTCTCCGCCATTGGTGGACCTGGTCGCTTCCGCATCTCCCGAGGCCCCCACCGGCCAGCGCAACATCCCGCTTCGCCGGCCGGCGCGACCTGCCCCGGCTCCCCCCACCTCGGTCACCCAGGACCAGGCTCTTCAACAGCTTTCCCTGCCTCTGGTCAGCGCTACACCTGGACTGGACTTTGACGGCATAGGCGCGGACGGAGTGACACCACC
>Ga0307477_10002145_pt1 | contig 15524 bp, 20 predicted proteins | sample atmos_gasesECM2C_FD_203316 | JGI IMG/M metagenome (GOLD analysis project Ga0307477, IMG submission 203316) | Hardwood forest soil microbial communities from Morgan-Monroe State Forest, Indiana, United States - atmos_gasesECM2C_515 | ecosystem: Environmental > Terrestrial > Soil > Temperate...
CTCAAGCCTCGGCATGTTCTACTTCTTCTACCTCTTTAACGCACTGGGCTACGTTTGCGGAGGCCCGCTTCCCAACCAGGTCCTGTTGACCCAGTGGTTCGATCGATCGCGCGGAAAGGCGATGGGGTTCGCCTACCTCGGGATCGGCATCGGAGGGGCAACAGTCCCGTGGATTTCGCACACGCTGGTCCAACATTTCGGATGGCAGACCTCTCTGCGGATTTTAGGCCTCTTGATCGTGATCGCGTCATTTCCTCTGGTACTGCTGGTGAAAGAACTTCCCAAAACCAGGACAACCGCCGGATCGGTTACGTTCCCGAGTGCGAAGACAGCATTCAAGGAAGCGTCGATCTACCTACTCATCTTCGGGAGTATGTGCTCGATTGCCGCAGTCAGTGGCACGCAGCAGAATCTGAAACTTTTCTTGAGTCTTGACCGGCACTTCACGCAAAGGGATGCCGCCAGTGTCCTATCGCTCGTGCTGACCTTCAGTATCGCCGGGCGGTTACTCATGGGTTGGCTTGCGGATCGTTTTTCCACGAAGTATGTCATGCTGCTGACGTACCTGCTGGTCGCCGCCGGCATCCCTCTGTTATTCCTCGGGACCACCCGGCCAATCCTCTGGGCCGCCGCTGCGATTTTTGGTATCGGCCTTGGTGGCGATTACATGATCGTTCCGTTAATGACAGCGGAAATCTTTGGAATTGAAGTCCTGGGAAGATTGCTGGGTGTGATCGTCATCGCGGGCGGTATCGCGGACGCTACTGCGCCCTGGTTGATTGGCCGCTTACGCGACGCCACAGGAAGCTACTACGAGAGCTGCTTTGTCCTGGTGGGCATCGCGCTGTTAGGCGGCCTTGCCGCTTTGGGTCTACCGGGGAGGAGGAAGTCAGCGTGAACCCCGGAGCAATCCTCCGACTGGGGAGCTTGAAGGACGTTGGACGCTTTCAAAAGCACGTACAGGCCCTCGGCCTGCAGATTCCCTGCGATACTCAGATCGTAACCGAAGCCCAATCGCCGCTGCGGTGGCCGCTGAACCGCGGCCGATTCAGAATCGGCAACCGCATCGCGGTTCAGCCCATGGAGGGTTGGGACGCCGCCGCGGATGGGGCGCCTTCGGAGAATACGGTTCGGCGATGGCAGCGGTTCGGCCGTACCGGCGGCAAGCTCATCTGGGGTGGAGAAGCTGTCGCGGTTTCCCACGAAGGGCGAGCGAACCCAAATCAACTGCTCGCCGCTCCGCGAACGCAAGAAAGCCTTGCGCACTTGCGAACTGTTCTGAGGCGCGAGCATATTCTGACAACCGGCTCCGATGATGGCTTAGTGATCGGTTTGCAATTGACCCACTCTGGCCGGTACTGCCGCCCGAATGAACATACCCGGCCGGAACCACGCATTCTCTATCACCATCCGATCTTGGACTGGCGCCTGAAGTTGCCCCCCGACTATCCTCTGCTCACCGACGGAGAGATCGAAGCGATCATCGAAGACTTCCATCGGGCGGCGTTCATGGCTTGGCAGTTAGGTTTTGACTTTGTGGACATCAAACATTGCCATGGGTACCTGGGTCATGAATTTCTGAGCGCTCACACGCGGGAGGGACGTTACGGCGGCACCTTCGAAGGCCGCACGCGCTTTCTTCGAGAAGTTGTGCAAGGGATTCGCTCGTGCTCTCCGGGACTACACATTGGAGTGCGGCTGTCGGCGATCGACACCGTGCCATTCCGCAGTGATCCAACTCAGAGCATCAGCGGGAAATCCTCCATCGGAGTTGCGGAAACGCACCCGGACTTGCTTCCCTACCGTTGGGGTTTTGGCCTGAATCCGGCCGACCCTACAGAGACTGACTTGAGCGAGCCGGAGCGATTTTTGTCATTATTAGAGGAGCTTGGAATTCAGCTGGTGAACATCACCGCAGGCAGCCCTTACTACAATCCACATATCCAACGCCCCGCCCTGTACCCTCCTTCCGACGGATACCTGCCACCAGAAGACCCATTGGTTGGAGTGGCTCGGCAGCTGGAAGTGACCCGCCAGCTGAAGCGGCGTTTCCCGGACTTGCTCATGGTTGGATCAGGGTATACCTACCTGCAGGATTTCCTCCCTCACGTAGCTCAGGCCGCAGTACGTGAAGGATGGGTCGACTTCGTGGGGCTTGGCCGGATGGTACTGTCCTATCCCGAGCTCTTGTGGGAAGCGACCGAGGGAACCGGGATCCAACGTAAACATGTGTGCCGGACCTTCAGCGATTGCACCACGGCGCCACGCAACGGGCTGCCCTCCGGTTGCTATCCGCTGGACGAATACTACAAAGACTCTGATTTGGCGGAAAAACTGAAAGAAGCCAAGAAACGCTGATCGATTTTCTTGCAAGCAGCACCCTGGGCCAGGGTGATCGAAGAATGACAGTGGACGAATTGATCGGGCGCCAAAAACCACGGCGCAAAGTACAGGGTATGGCCGCCGCCTTGTTGCCATATGAGCGACGCGGCCGGGTCGCTGTCGACGCGTTTGCCAATCAGCTGATCTCCACTCATCGAGCCGGGTTGATGAATGCAGTCAACATGGACACCGGCTACGTGAATTACTTGAGCGACACGGAAAAGCAAGAAGTACTGGGCTGGACGCGGGAGGCTCTCGGGAAGGCCGTTCCATTCGTGGCCGGCGCGTATATCGAAAATCACCCCGGCGATGACATTGTTGCCCTTTATCGCCGGCAGATCGACACCATCATTCGCTTTGAGGGCATACCGATCCTGTTCCAGACAGCTCGCCTCCGGGGTAGACCCCCAGTAACAATTGCTGAGGTCTATCGGGACATCTGTCGAGACTATCCACACGTATTGGCGTTCGAATTGGGACCGATGTTTGCCGCGAACGGGGACATCTACGACACAGAGACTGTCAGGCGCTTAATGGACATCCCGGAGATCAAGGGGATGAAACACTCTTCCCTCAACCGTCTGCTGGAACTTGAACGACTCGCCGTTCGCGAGGCACACCGGCCAGACTTTCGCATCTACTCAGGGAACGACCTGGGAATTAACATGATTGAATACGGGTCGGACTATTTACTGGGACTGGCCGCCTTTGCACCTGAGAAATTCGCCGCCCGAGACCGATTCTGGGAGGCCGGAGATCCAGAGTACTACGCCCTTTCCGACGCCCTGCAGTACTTGGGAAACGTCGCATTTCGAGCCCCAGTTCCAGCCTACAAACATTCTGCCGCGGTGTTCCTAAACTTGATCGGACGGATTCCCAGCAATCGGACGCATCCGAAGAACCTACAGCGTCCCGATTGGGAAGCAGAAATCATGCTGGACTGCGCCCGCCGATTGTCTCTGCTCTGAGCCGCCAAGCCTGGATGCCCGGTTAGGCTAATAAGGCATTGCGCCGCGGATCGCAGACCAGCACTCGCGCCACCTCGGGTTGCAGCAGATCGTAAAGCCAAGCCGCCCAGTTCCCTTCTTCCCAGGTCACCTGGAACTCGCCCCGGAGACCGTGGATAAACTCGAGAAGGGTGCTGGCTTTGGTTTCGACAATCGACTCCATTACCAGCTGGCCACTGCTATTGAGGACAGCGATCACCACCCCTTCCTTGTGCACGTCCAGCTCCGATAAACTTGAGGTCGCGACTCATTGCAGTTGCCCCTGAGGGAAAGATCATTTGCCCTCCACGGAGCTCCTTCCCTCAAGGTAAAGTGTTATTCTTCAGCCGATTTGCCTATCTTCTCCTCTGATTCTTGCCTTACATCCCGCTTTACTGCACTCATCAGGGCCGCTTTCTCATAATGCATTGACCCGGTTCTGCGTGCCATGGCCGTTCGATGATACCCCGGACGGATTAGTCGTCAAGGCGAAGATGCAGCACGCCCGTGCGAAGAATCTGCCGCGGAGTCACCCAACGAGGCGTATGATCGGGGCCGATGGTGATGCCTGTCGCCCACACGCCAACACGCGGCAACCCCAACTGGGGGCGTCCCATGCCGCCCGCATCAGCCCTCGCCACTGAATTCGAACTGCGAGTGAGACAGCTGCGGCTCACGCTGGGCATGTATGTCTCCTCGAGTAAGCTCCGCTTGTGGTGTCAGCAAAACAGGAATCGAATTTACGTCCCCGAAGGGCTACTTGCGGAGTAGGGCATCATGTAGATCCAATCTTCAGCGACGCCGTTTGAGGGTGCGCCCGAGATGGCTATCGTCGTCTGGGTGTTTCCATTCTGGATGCGAGCGGGCCGCGGGCATATAGTTTTGCGCAAAAACCGAGCTAAAATCGGAAATCCCGGATTTTCGTTGCCTTCGTCCCCAATGATTGAGGATGAGGAGGAAGCTTCCTTGATTTGCTCTCTGCCTCACCGCCCTCCTGCTGGCTATCTCTTTAACAATTTTGTCCGCGGACGGCTTTGCGCAAACGCAGATGGTGCTGGTTGCCACCGGATCGACCATGCCGGAGGCGCTTTACGTGTTGTGGGGAGACGAGTACCACAAGTTGCACCCTGAAACGCAGGTTCGTTATCTTGCGGTGGGAACCAGCGAAAGTGCCAACCGCATTCTTTCAGGAACGGGAGGAGATCTTGGCGGCGGTGATGCGCCGATTCCCGAAAAGCAGTTGGAAAAGGCGGCGCACGCGGTGGTGGAATTGCCCACAGTGCTAGTTGGCATCGCGGTCTTCTACAATGTGCCAGGCAGCGCGTCGAGCATTCGCCTTTCGGGGCCAGTGCTTGCGAATATCTACCTGGGAAAAACAGCCTCGTGGAGCGACCCGGAAATTGCCAGGCTGAATCCCGACAGCAAGCTTCCTGATTTGCCGATCAAGGTGCTGCACCGCACGGACGGAAAAGGGTCGAACTACATTTTTTCCGATTTCCTTTCTAAACTCAGCCCAGAATTCCGAGCCAAGGTCGGAACGAGCGTTTCGCCGAAGTGGCCGGTGGGCACCGCTTTTAGCCGATGTCAGGATTTGTTGGCCAACGTCGCCCAGACGTCGGGGGCCATCGCGTATGCCGAGCTCCGTTGCGGGGAAAAGTCCGGGTTATCGATCGCCCGAATTCGCAACCCTGCCGGAGAGTTTGTGAAGCCATCGACGAACAGCATCCGAGAGGTGGTGGTGGCGATGGAATCCAAAATCACCGACGACTTTCGGATTTCGCTAACGAACGCCCCAGGTAAGGAAAGTTATCCAATTGTGAGTTTCACCTGGTTTTACGTGCCTGAGCATCCGCAGGACTTGCAGCGGAGCCATGCGGTCAACGAATATTTGAGCTGGGTGTACGCCTCCGGGCAGGAAATCGCGCAAGCACAAGGCTACCCACCGCTGCCGCCGTCGGTTCTGCAAAAGGTGCGCGCGAAACTGGCCGCGCTGCACTAAACCGCGTTGACTACCTGACATTGAGGGTTCCCCTTGAAATATCGCATCGAGGAACAGCCCTCCCGCAAGTGCAGCTTCAGGGTAAGAAAGCCAGATGCGAACTGTCTGCGAATCGGACAGCAAATCCAACAAAGAGACGGTCGTATGGACGGGAGAATGGAACACGGAACCCGCCGGGAGTGATCTGGCTCATCCTGACAAAGAGTTAGAACTCCTAACTCTCGGCCGGTCTTAAAGTCGAGAACGGCCTCCCGCGTGCATTGGAACACAGCTCCGGCCCTTTCCCCAACTTTCACGGAGAAAACAGCAACTGCTTAAGTCCGACCAAAAGGGGGGCGCTTGAGACACCAATCCCCCCTTAAGACATGAGATGAAAGGACTACAGAGTGGAAACTGCGGCCAAAACAGCCCCAACGCCTGTTACCTCTGCATCAAAGCCGGTGCCGACTCCGGCGCTACTGCTGGCCATGCTTGGCGTCTCAAACAAGGTAAGCGACCTCATCCTGTCGCCGGGCAGCTTTCCAGCGGTAGAACTCTCCGGGAAATTGACTCCGGTCAAAATCTCTGGAATGGGGCAGTTGGCTCCCGAGGACACCCGTCGCATGGCTTACGAACTGATCGCCGGCAACCAGCAGGCAACCGACTCTTTGCAGAACCTGGGATCGTGTGACGTCTCGTATCGGGTGCCAGGGCACTGCCGGTTTCGGGTAAACATATTTCAACAACGCGGCAGCCACGCCATCGTAATGCGTGTGATACCGCAAAACATTCCCAGTCTGGCCGACCTCAAACTTCCCCCGCAACTCGCCGAAATTGCCGACCTCAAGAATGGGATCGTTCTCGTCACCGGGCCCACGGGATCCGGAAAATCCTCCACATTAGCCGCAGTGCTCGATCGAATCAATGAGAGCCACGCTTACCACATCTTGACGATTGAAGATCCCATCGAGTTCATGCATCGGCACAAACGATCGATCGTTCACCAGCGCGAACTGCACAGCGACACTCCTAGCTTCGCACTGGCTCTGAGGGCAGCATTGCGTCAGGCTCCCAAAGTCATTCTCGTAGGCGAAATGCGAGATAAAGAGACCATCGAAATCGCGCTGGAGGCGGCGGAGACAGGCCACCTGGTTCTTTCCACTCTCCATACGATTGACGCCTCGAAAACTGTGGAGCGAATCATCGGAGCGTTTCCAATGGCGGAACAACACACCATTCGCAACCGATTGGCGAAGAGCTTCCGGGCCATCATTTCTCAGCGTCTTGTGCCGAGGAAAGACGGGAGCGGGCGCGTGGCGATCGTAGAAATTCTGAAATCAACCCTTAGAACGCGCGAGTATGTAGAAAAGGGCGAGCAGGATGGCAAGACTCTTCTCGAAGCGATGACCGACGGGGACACTGACGGGATGCAGCATTTTGATGGCGAGATCGAAAAACTGATCCGCGCCGGCGTCGTGGAGCTCGGTACCGGACTCGCCTACGCTACGAATCCTGGAAACCTGCAGTTGCTGCTCGCCGACATGGGTAGTGATTCAAAGTCAGGGTAGCGGGCCTTCACAAGTGCGAGCGGCGACGGACAGTCGCGCGGCAGCTCGCATCCGTAGATTGGTAAACTATTCCTGATGGCACCCGCCAACGAAAAACAGCAGGCGCACCAACTCCTCGATCAGCTCGATGCTGGCCAGCTCGCCGCCGCCGTTCACCTGCTCCAGGTGATGACCGGCCCGCTGTCGCGTGGGCTGGCTTCCGCCCCCGTGGAAGAAGAAGAGATCACGTCTGAAACAGCTGCCGCGCTCGACCGCGCCCGCGCTTCGCTGGCTCGCGGAGAAGGCATTCCTCACGAAGACATCCTGCGCGAATTCGGCCTGGATAAATGACCGAACCGCCAGCGCCGGAACGTATCGGCGTCATCTGGTGACCCGAGGCCCGCGCCGATCTCCGCGCCAACGACCGTACAACGAAAGGCGCATTGCCGGAAAGCGCGTCGCGTCCGGTGAGCGTCCGGGCTTCGTCGGGTGTCTGTCCGGCCTCATGTCCGGCATCCGTTCGAGGACTGTTAGAAGCCGTTTAGCGGAAGGCTTCGCGGCGGTGGCGAACGGCTGTGATGTTGATGATGTTCTCGTCCCGCTGATCAAAGAAAACCCGGCAGTCACCACAGCGAAGCCGGAAGCCAGTGAACGAAGGCTTGAGGTTTTTCACGTCGCCGGTGCGGTTGGCCAGGTAGCGATCCACGCAGTGGAGAATCTGCATTGCGGTGTCGCGCCGAAGGCACAAGGGATGGTGTCTTTGCTTTCCCGCTGTGCCCTGGTTCCCAGAGAGCGCTCTGAACGAGTTTCAGGGACAGGCTCACACAACCACCCCAAACGGGGTGGCGCTTGCTAATGAGAAAAGCCAGTTCCTGGATTTTCACTCATCCCTCGAGCTGGCGACAGCACTGCCGTTTGCCCAGCGAGCGCTAGGCCGATCACGGAAGCTCGAAGCCTGGGAGGCGTAGCGCCTTGTGGTCGAATGTTAGGGTACGAGCACAGCCGGCTCGGGTGCCGAGCGCCCCGATCAGAGCATCTGCAAATGAGCCCTGGCCCCCCTTTAGCGCCACCATGGCGGTGAAAACTTCCTGCTCGTTCTCGACAATGAGGGCATCGACCTGAAGCATGCGCTCTAAAGCGGCGGCGATTTCTTGGGATGCCAAGCCGTAGGCCCTGTCGAGGACCCGAACTGTCTCAACCATCGCCACAACGCTGACGAAGCCGGGGTCCTTCTCGGTCAATCGACGCTCGATGACTTCCCGTGCCTTAGGCGACTGAACCGGATCGTCCTGGGCAAGGTACCGTACGAGGATGTTGGAGTCGAGCCCAATCATCGGCGTTTCGCGTTCGACGTGCTGCCGGCGGCACCCTCAGCGGCGCCCTTCGCCATTTCCTCGATTGTCACCGGCCGCTCGCGGTGCGATTTGACGATGCCGCGCAAAGCAGTAGCAGAAAGTTTCGGCAAAAGAACCACGCTGCCATCGGGATGCAAAAAGAACTTAACCCGATCCCCCGGCTTTAGCCCGAGATGTTCGCGAATCGCCTTCGGGATAGTAGCCTGACCCTTGACTGTAATTGCAGATTCCATGGTGCCTCCATTACATTATATAAAATGTAATACCATTTGCCTATTTCGGCATACCACGCATCGCTATACCTTTCTCAGCGTTCTACGGCTCGGGTCAACCCAACTCTTCAGTTTTGTACACGCACATCAGCAAACTTGCGAAAATCCTGATCGAAGGTGGAGACCGGGACGTCCTTGGCTACAGCAGTGGCAGCAATCAAGCAGTCGACGAAATGAGCCGCGTTGCCCTATAGCGCTCGAATGCATCCAGGTGGACGGTCACTTCACTGATCTCGACGCCGGGACTAGAGATGAGGCGGTTGAGTGCGGAGGCGATATCGGCACGGGGTCGCCCGTAAAAGGACTCAAGCACGAACACGCACTCGACTAGAACGACCGGTAACACCACAACGATCACTTCGCCACGGGTGACATCGCAGCCCAACGCATCTCCGTTGATGACGGCGCGTACTTCAAAGGAAGGGTCAACATCCAGAGAGAGACGCCTAAGTAAGAATCAGCCTGGCTTGTCTTCGAGGCATTCTTCGCGGGCCGCTATCAAAGATCGATCTCGGTCATGCAAACGATTCGATTCCTCCGCTCTAAGGAGCGAACTAGGGCACAACGTTATCTTTCGCCCATATTGCTTCTTCGTATTAGCGGTGGCGGTATAGGGTTGCAGCTTCATGGGAATCGGGGAATAGCCCCGTTTGTTTTTCGCTAACCGCCATCCCGTACGCCGGCCCTCGTGAACTCGCCGAACCTCTTTACGGACGGAAGGGAGGTCGAGGTGTGCCCGTTCGATCATCCAGGAGGCGAACTTCACAAATCTGCCTCGGTTGGATCTTCTCGCTCATCGCTCTCCTCCTCGACGCGAGCGTGAGGCCTACGTCTATATCCGGCAGTCGACGATGCAGGTTGGGGTTGTGTTCACGGCTGCCAGCAGCAAGCGACTTCATAACTCGCGGCAACTCTGTTGCGTGGTCTGCGGCAACTCGTGTGTGTGGGGAATCTCCCACAGCGGAACTCCCTGCCGTGGTGAGCTCATCAAACGCACCTCCTGGCGAAGATGCTTCTGACGCTACCGCGCTCGTCTGTTCTGAAGTCCACAGCTGTGCATCGACCAGTTCGCGCAGCGCGAAGAGAGCAGTGACTGCCAGACTGGGACGTTCCGCAATCTCCATCCCATGGCAGCGATCGTCATCCCGCATCCACTCCGGAATCAGAGTCTGAACTCCACTGGGAAGCGCCACTTGTACTTGGTGCGGTCCGAGATGAGAACACTTCCGCACCATTGCCACCGTAAGACCGTAAGCGGATGGTGACGATAGTGGATTGTGGCGGCGCTCAAAACATGGGTAGTGTGCGAGTGCTTTGCAGATAGGACGAGGCCGAACTTTGCAAAGTAGTGCTGGAAATCAGCCTGCTCGATTCGGCGTATCAGCGATCCACCGCAAGCCGCGACGACATTCTGATAGACGCCGCGAAACGGCGATCGCGTGGACACAGAAAAACTCCAGAAAGCCGTGGCCGAAGAGTTCGCCGCGAAACGAGACCAGAAAGCGATCAAGCAGAAGGTTCGCGAGACGGCAGACTAACTAAGTCGAGCCATTTTCCTGATCTGTGGCGGAGTGCTAACTTGCACTCCGCTTTTTCTTGTTTGAATGGAGAACTGCCATTCTGGAGCGGGACTACCATCAATTACTTCCGGTTTACGCGTGATCGGCCCGGAACTCACGATGGCCAAGGCTTACCAGCGCCCCCTCCAGTGCGTTGTCAACTCTGGTCCGCCGCTCGAAGGTTACGCGCACGCCGGCGGCGCCGCATATACAGAACCACCATCGTCACGAGCACAATCAGGATCACACCTACAAAAACGGACAAAGCAATGAGGATGTGCATCGAATTCATCAGGACGAACTTGCCGCTTTTCTGATAGAAGCCGTTGAAGCTGCTGACGGCCGCCGGCAAGGCAAGTAAATCGCCCTTTGTCATTTGCAGCACATGTTCATTGGGGTGGTATTTGGACTCCCATGGAAGCGTCTCGCCATCGGCGTCGAGTTCGATATGCCCGCCAAGGACGCAGCTGATCGGGCGATCTTTCACGAAGGCGGCTACCCTTTGTGCGCTGGCAAAATAGACGCCGGCATCGTCGACCAGGAGGCGCGCCGGCATCAGAAAATCGCCGGAAAAGAATAGCCCCGTATTCCGATCGTAAAACGAAACCTCAGTCTCGTTGTGGCCGGGCGTCGGGATCACGTCGACCATTCGATCGCCGAGATTGATCTGGGTGAGACCATTCGGCCAATCAGTAAAGTTGTAGTAGCGCCGAACCCGCTCCATATCAAATCCAACCACCTGCACGTTGGATAAATGCGTGAACTGCTCATCACCCGCGCGATGGTCAAGGTGCCGGTGCGTATGAACCACAAGCAGGGGAAGCTTGGCGGGGCCGTCACCTGGAAGCAAGTGCATCACGGTGTTCGCCAAGGGCATCTGGTTCGGATCAGCAACGTCGCCGCTGTCGATCAGAAGCGCCTTCGTCGATCCAACGAGGAGGTATATGAATGGCGCTTCAAACGTAGCGCAAAGATTCTCCCGAAGGATGAATGTCTGCTGGTTATATGGGTGCACCTGAATGGGCGTTTGCGGGCTGGCCTTGCAATCTTTTGCCCCCACATTCCAGTGAACGTCCATCGATCCGGGCACAAGTTGAGACCGGGCTGGTGACGCTGCCAGTAGCGTCCCGAGAGCCAGCAAGGCGTAGAGCGTGGGTCGCAGGCAGATCGTGTGTCCAATGAGAATCGGAGAGATTCGGTGATTTTTGGGTGCCATGGGTTCCTAACTCTCCTTACGATCCGGCAGTATGGAGTCCAGGGTGCGCAGCCACATGCCTACGGCGCGGTCCAGGCGCTTGCGGTCACGAGTCGAGCAGTAATCGAGCATGAAACCTCGCAATCCGGCCAAAACGATGGTGGCGAAAGCGCGCGCCTCCCTGCGCTCGTACCCTTCACGACACAGCGGATCGCCTACAAACCGCAGCCAGTCCTCGATGGTGTCACGCAGGAAGGCTTTGTAAATTTGCGGGTGACGCAGGGCTATTCCGTAGGCCTCGAAGAAGAGACGGAAGAGCGGTTCGGAATCGGACGCACTCATGCGTTTCCAAACCGTCCAGCACGCCTCCGCCAAGCTAGCGGCCTGGATTTGGTCATAGCTGGCCCGCTGCCGCCGTCGGACCTCCGCCAAAACCTTGACTACCATTTTTTCCTTTGAGCCGAAGTAGTAGAGCAGAACGCGAGGGCTGGAACCGACTCCCTTGGCCAAGGGCCTGAGCGAGAGGTCAGCGAGGCCATGCCTGGTCAGATATCGAACGATGGCCTCCTGTAACTCCTCCGGCCGCCTTTCATTGGCGGTTCGACTCATAGTGGGAGGCTATCATACTTGAAACAGTCGTTTCAATATTATCCAGGCCATGCCCTGATGTTGAAAACCATACGCCAACCTGCAGGATTGCTACTGCTATTGGTCCAACAATGCAAGCGAGTCCAGGATCGCTTCGGCCAGTCAGAAATTTGGTTCCATCGAATCTCCTAAATGGACCGCCGCGGCCGCGAACCTTATCTATTCAGCCTCTTTGATGGCATACGACTTATCTGCAGCCAGATTGGACCGGGCTTCGACTTTCCCGTCCGGCCAAAGGATCTCGACTCGATCGACGCGATCTCTACTGCCGAGACCAAAGTGAAGGCGGAGATCATTCTGGGATAGATAACTTCCGCCACTCAGCACCTCGCCGGTCTGCACTATATCCCCGGCGGCAACTTTCACCCTCGCATTGAGCGCGAGCCGGTTGCACTTGGTTCCCTCCAGTGCAAAGCCGATCCAGTGATTTGTGGGCCCACCCTGCGGTTGGAGAATCGTGGGCTCACCTTGTAGATTCTCTATAACAATGTCAAGACGGCCATCATTGAATAAATCACCAACGGCCACTCCCCGGCTGACTCGCGGAATCTGAATAGCCGGGCCGACCAGATTGCTGATGTTCTTAAATGTGCCGTCGTGGTGGTTCAGGAACAGCAGTCCAGGCTCATGATACTTGGCCGTGATGTCAAGGCTGTCCACCTGAGGGTACACATGACCGTTCACCAAGAACAAGTCGATCCAGCCGTCGTTATCGAAGTCAACGAAAGCATCGCCCCAACCGACGTAGGGCGTAGTTGCTGGGGCAATGCCTGAAGCGTAAGATACATCTAAAAAATTCATCTTCCCGTCATTCCGAAATAGAGCCATGTACTCATCATTGAAATGCGTAATCGCGACAGAAAAGAGTCCTCTGTGCTGGTAATCACCGAGAGCTAGCCCCATGTTGGCTTGCTCGGCCCCATCTTGGTTAACCGCAACGCCTGCTGAATCGGCCACGTCGGTAAAGTGCCCGTCGCCGTCATTGCGGTAAAGATAGTTGGGCTGTCCGTCATTAGCGACAAAAAGGTCCAGACGCCCGTCATTGTTAAAGTCTGACCATAAGGCTGTGAGTCCAAAGCGATTCTGCAAGTCATCAACCCCAGCCTTTTTGGATACATCGGTAAATGTGCCGTCCCCATTGTTATGGTAAAGGTTATCTGGAGAGCCCTTGAGACCCTTCGGTCCGCATTGCACATCGATGCTATGGTATTTGCACGTTTTCATGGAGCCGAAGGAAGGAAGATTGCTCAGACTAAGGGCTACATAGTGCGACACAAATAAATCTGCCCAACCGTCGTTGTCATAGTCGCCAAAAGCCGCTCCGGTGGCCCACCCTGAGTCACTGCTCAAGCCGGATGGTTTGGTGACGTCGGTGAAAGTTCCATCATGGTTATTGCGATAGAGAACCACTCCCCCGAAACAAGTGACCAACAAATCCGGCCAGCCGTCGTTGTTATAATCGCCGACCACGGCACCCATGGCCCAGCAGGGATAACCGACCCCTGCTTTGTCTGTGACGTCGGTGAACGTACCGTCATGATTATTGTGGTATAGGGCGCTCCGAGCCTTCTTGCCAGCAAGCGCCATGTCTACGCTTTGGGCGTTGGTGAAATAGATATCCGGCCAGCCATCACGATCATAATCAATCAGAGCGACGCCGCCACTCATCGACTCCACAATGTACTTTTGTTCGGGACTGGAGAGGTGTTCAAACTTGATGCCGGTTGAACCGGTTATATCTACTAACTGTGGTAATGGGGAGGCCGGTGGCGTTGCTTGCGCGCTGACAGGAATCAACGGCAGATATCGCAGTCCTGCTTTGATATCATGCGATTCAAGCCCTCCTGACGGACTTTGGGAAAGTTGCGAGAGCGACGAAGCACAGCCCAGAGCAAACACCATCAAGACTAAATGAATGAATGTTCGCAACTTCTTCCTGTCGCACATAGCCGTACCGCAATCCGGTAACTTCAACGGCTCAGACGTTTCTGCTTTGTCCCCGCCCGTAGATCGTAGGCAGGCGGTGATCACTATTGGCGCGCGTCGGCCTCCGCACCTTCCTGTTTTTCTGGCGTGACCCGCATGTTGTGGTAAATATCCCGAAGATTCTCTTTCATCTTCTTGTACTTCTGGTATTCCTCCAGTTCGCGTTTTGCATCCGCGGCGCGTCCCGCCTGCCGATACAAAGTAGCTAGCCGGAAGTGTGCCGCCGCACTGGTGGGGTCCAACTGAAGGGCGCGCTGGAGCAGCGGTTCCGCCTTGTCAGGCTGATTCATGAGCATGAGTACTTTCGCAAGACCGATATTGGCTTCTGCATCATTCGGCTGCAGTTGCGCCGCCCGGGAATAATGTGCGTAGGCTCCTTGCGTGTCGCCTCGTCGGGAAGATATGTCTCCCAGTCTGAACTCGGCCCTTTCGTCGAATGGGTTCACGGAAAGGGCCGCCTTGTATTCACCCTCCGCTTCTTGCTGTTCGGTCACGGCTGACGAGGCATTCAGCAGCTCGGCCAATTCAAAATGGAGCCCAGGAAGCGTGGGGTCAAGCTTGAGCGCTTCGCGGTAATTCCTGATCGCCGCCTCGTCGTCCCCATGCCGCTCTAGTTCGTGCGCCATGAGTTGGCGCATGCGGGCAGATTCCGGCGCCACCAGGGACAAACTGAGCATGGATTCGGCGGTAAGGTCCGAATAAATCCTGTAGGAAGCGTAGAGCACTTCTATGTCGGTCGGATACCGGGTGTGAAGAGCGCTTACCGTTGCGGCGGCTTTGTCCAGATCGCCAGCAGCTGTGTGGATTTCAATCAACTCCATGCCAGCTTCAATCTGAATTTTCTGTTCCTGCAGCCGGGGGAAGGCTTCCTCCAGGTCACTCAGAGCACTCTTGCTGTCGCCTGTCCTTCTCTCCGCCATACCCAGCACGGCCTGAATTTTCCATAGGGTTGGCCGCAGCTTGAGCGCGGCCTTCAGCTGCGGAATGGCATCGGCGTAGGCGCCTTGGAAAAATAGCAGCACACCGAGATTGCCGCGAGCATCGACATTATTGGGATCAAGCGCGACGATGGCACGAAACTCGGGTATGGCCAGATCAGGCCGCTGTTCCTTCAGGAATTCCTTAGCTTGACGAGCATGGGACGCGACTTCCTGCGAGCGGCTAGCGGTGGATTGAGAGACACCCTGAAGTGAACCGAAAAAGAAGAGGATCGCCCCGAGTAAGCGGATGGCTTCCTTTATGCTCATCGGTACCAATGATACTGCGACATCCGCCTTCCCGGTTGGTAAGAAGAAAGGACGGAGGCGAGCCGCCGTCCTTTCCAGTTTCGAGAAGCGCTGTCCTCGCCCGATCTTCAGAAGGAGAATCTGGCGCTGAGCTGAACGATGCGACCGGTGATCGTGGTGCCGCTGATTACCCCCACGCCCGCAATGGACCCGTTCGAATTGATGCCGTTGCTAGGATTTTCGAAGCTGGGATGGTTCAATATATTGATCGCATCCATCCGCAGCTGCAGTTTACCCTGCTCCCATCTCGGCAGGCTCCAGCTCTTGCCCAGTGAGAAGTCGACATCCGTTAGATCGGGTCCACGGAGCGAGTTTCTCGGGTTAGTGCCG
>Ga0307477_10002146_pt1 | contig 15523 bp, 11 predicted proteins | sample atmos_gasesECM2C_FD_203316 | JGI IMG/M metagenome (GOLD analysis project Ga0307477, IMG submission 203316) | Hardwood forest soil microbial communities from Morgan-Monroe State Forest, Indiana, United States - atmos_gasesECM2C_515 | ecosystem: Environmental > Terrestrial > Soil > Temperate...
AACCCCAACCAAACCTTATCAGACTTCTTTCTTAGATTCTGCTGTCGTGCGCCCCCAAGCGGCGGCACATTTGCCTAAATTTGACACCGGCGTTATCCTAAGTAACTGAACAAGTCGATGCACTCCACGTTCTATTAGTTGACTCGCCTTTCGCTCCCGCTCCGGGAGCCCGCACCCATCTGCATACTGGCAATAATACTTATTCTGATTTCTTCTCTTACTGAAAGCTGTGAACTGACAACAGAAAACTCTTGAGGTACTGCAATGGCCGCACTCACATTATCTGAAAAATTGGACCAGCTCGGCACGCGCTATGACGAACTCACGCAGGAACTTTCGTCGTCGGAGATCGTCTCCGATTCTTCGCGCTTCCAGAAAGTCGCTAAGCAGCAATCGGAACTCGGCGAAATCGTCGCCAAGCACCGCGAGTTCAAGCAAATCGAAAAAGATCTCGCCGGCGCGCGCCAGATGTTTCTCGAAGCGGAAGACGCGGAGATGAAGCAGATGGCGCAAGAGGAAGAAAAAGAGCTGACCGCGCGCAAGGAAATAGCGGAGCGCGAGCTAAAACTCCTGCTGCTCCCGAAAGATCCTCTCGACGAAAAGAGCGTCATCGTGGAAATTCGCGCCGGCACCGGCGGCGACGAAGCCGCTCTCTTCGCTGCCGAACTTTTCCGCATGTACTCGCGCTACGCTGAAACGCTGGGCTGGAAAGTCGAAGTCCTCGAAAGCTCGCCCTCTTCGCTCGGCGGCTTGAAAGAAGTCGTCGCGGCGATTCAAGGCAACAAGGTCTATTCGAAATTGAAATACGAAAGCGGCGTGCACCGCGTCCAGCGGGTTCCCGCCACGGAAACGCAGGGCCGCATTCACACCTCCGCCGCCACCGTCGCTGTTCTCCCCGAAGCCGACGAAATTGACATCAAGATCGAGCCGAAAGATTTGCGCGTGGACACCTTCTGCTCGTCCGGCCCGGGCGGCCAGTCGGTCAACACCACCTATTCCGCCGTGCGCATCACGCATATTCCCAGCGGACTCGTCGTCTCCCAGCAGGACGAAAAATCGCAAATCAAAAATCGCGCCAAGGCCATGCGTGTTCTCCGCGCCCGGCTCTACGAGCAAGAACAGGAGAAGCGCCAGGCCGCGCTCTCCGCCGAGCGCCGCGGCCAAATCAAAACCGGCGACCGCTCCGAAAAAATCCGCACCTACAATTTCCCCCAGAACCGCGTCACCGATCACCGCATCGGCCTCACGCTCCACCAGCTCAGCGACGTGATGGAAGGCAAGCTCGCCCCGCTCGTGGACGGCCTAGTCTCGCACTACGAAGCCGAGCGCCTCCAGCAAGAGCTAGCCGAAGCATAAGTAGGACAGACATTCTGGTCTGTCCTCTTCGGTTATTGCGGAGAAAACCCGGACGGGCAGGAAAGCCTGTCCTACGAGATTCCTCTCCACAAGACCCTGCGTCTCTGCGTTATATTTTCTTCGGTTTGTTTTCAGGGTGCAGTTGTTTAGCTAAGGCGAACAAATGAGCGACATTCGCACCGCGCTAAAGCAAGGCGTCTCGCAACTGCGTGAAGCGCATGTTGCCTCCTTCACGCAAGCCGCCGAACTTCTGCTCCTCCACGTCCTCGGCCGCGACCGCACGTGGATCTACTCCCACCCGGAAGAACAAATCAGCTCCGCAGATGCCAGCCGCTATGTCGCCCTCCTCTCGCGCCGCGCGGCCGGCGAACCCACGCAACACCTCACTGGCAAACAGGAATTCTGGGGCCTCGAATTCGAAGTCACTCCCGACGTCCTGATTCCCCGCCCCGAAACCGAGCACCTCATCGAAGTCGCTCTCGATCGCTTAGCCGTCCGCGAAATCCGCGCCGGCCGCAAGCAAACCCTCAGCGGCGAAGGCCTGCAAATCGCCGACGTCGGCACCGGCTCCGGCTGCATTGCCGTGGCACTGGCAAAAGAGTTGCCAGCCGCGACGGTCCACGCAACGGACATTTCGCCCGCAGCCCTGGCCGTCGCGCAACGAAACGGCACTCGCCACGAGGTGGCAAGCCGGATTCACTTCGTAGAACGTCATCTCTTGAAAGGTGTGGCAAACCACTTCGACCTCATTGTTAGCAATCCGCCGTATGTCGGGCGACGGGAAAAGGAAACACTCGAACGCGAAGTCCGCGACCACGAACCCGAGCTCGCACTTTACGGCGGCGAAGAAGGCTACGAATTCTACGCCGATCTAATCACTCAATCCGCGGCGCATCTTAAGCGCGGCGGCATCCTGGTCCTCGAACTCGGCTACAACAGCCTCCCTGCCGTCCAACCGCTCCTCGACGCCCCCACCTGGACCAATGTCGGCGTCACCAACGACCTCGCCGGTATCCCCCGCGTCATCGCCGCCGAACGCTTGTAGCGCAGAAGACTGCGGCGTAGGCTGTTTGCCATGCCGGAGATGGCGCGATTTCGGGCGAAGCATGGGCCGATCGAGGAGCAATCCTCGCTGGCGCAGGCGTCCATTTTGCATGTGGACATGGATGCGTTCTTTGTTTCCGTGGAATTGCTGGAGCGGCCGGAGCTTCGCGGCAAGCCGGTAGTCGTGGGTGGAAGACCCGATCAGCGCGGAGTGGTTTCCGCCGCGAGCTATGAAGCTCGCAAGTTCGGGATTCACTCCGCGATGCCGCTTCGAACGGCGGGGCGGCTTTGCCCGCACGCGATTTTTCTGGACGGCCATCACGAAAAATATGGAGAGTGGAGCGACCGCGTCGCTTTCATCCTGGGACAGTTTTCTCCGATCGTGGAAATGGTTTCGATCGACGAAGCCTATCTCGATCTCGCGGGGACGGAGCGCTTGCACGGTCCGCCACTCGCCGCAGCGGACAAACTGCTTCGAACGATCACGCGCACGACGAATCTTCCTTGCTCCGGTGGGCTGGCCACCACGCGGCTCGTCGCCAAAGTCGCTTCCGATCAGGCCAAGCCGCGCGGATTGGTGTGGGTAGCGCCGGGGCGCGAGGAGCGGTTTCTCGCACCATTGCCGGTTCGAAAGATTCCGGGCATCGGCGAAGTGACGGAGCGGGCGCTGCGCGCGCTCGGAATTGAAACCGTCGAGCAGATCGCCGCCGTTCCACGGGAAAGACTGGAATCGATTTTTGGGCAGTGGGGCACGGCCCTGTATCGCAAAGCACGGGGCGGCGATTCGTACGAGTTCGTGATTGATGCGGAGCCAAAATCGATTTCGCACAATCACACGTTCGGCGAAGATACCAGCAATGTGGAAGCTCAGGCCGCACTGCTGAGTCACCTTTCCCAAAAAGCTTGCAAGCGTTTGCGCGAAGCCGGGCTGGCCGCGCGCACGCTTACGCTGACGATTCGCTACGCGGGATTCGAAACGCACACGCGTTCGAAAACACTTGCGGAACCAACGCGGCTGGACTCCGATATTTTTGCGGTATTTCACGAACTCTTCCGCACGCACCGGGATGTGAAACGAAAAGTGCGGCTACTGGGCGTCAGCCTCAGCGGGCTCACGCATGGCAATGCGCAACTCGATTTGCTGGAAACGGAGCGGCGCGCCAGGCTTGAGAAACTCACGAGCGCCACGGACCGTCTGCGCGACCGCTTCGGTTTCGGCAAGGTGCAGTTCGGCGGCTCGCTCCGCCGCGATGATCCGGAACACGACCGCGAAGATTCATAACTAACTTCCAGCGGAACCTTCGCTGAATGACCTATACTCTATCTTTCCGGAACGAACCTGCATGAATGTTCCTCCCATTCCCGATGTCTCTTCTCCGCGTCCTCGGCTGCACTGGATGGATCGTCTGCGGGCTTTCTGGCAGCGCGTCAGCGAAGGGCGCGATCTCGATGATCTGTGGTCGCAATTCACAGCGGATGCCCGCGCCAGCTACGGGTTCTACGGCCACGACGTCGACTGGGAAGAGATTCGCAAGCTCCCTTTCTGGCGCCAACCGCTCCATGTAGCCAGGCAATTCTTCTGGGCGCTGCTCATGAAGATGTCTCCGGCGCGGCGCGTTCTTCTGCTCGTTGCTTTAGTGATGCTGGTGATTTCGGGATTCAAATCGGACGTGAACTTCGAAGCTTTCGCGGCCGTGCTGTTGTTGCTTCTGCTTTCGCTGGAGCTGGCCGACAAAGTCACGATGAAGCGCGATCTGGAAATCGCGCGCGAAATCCAGACCTGGCTGGTGCCCTCGCGAGCGCCGGAGGTGATTGGGGCGGACATCGCTTTCGCGACGCGTCCGCAAAATTCCGTCGCCGGCGATTACTACGACGCCTTCTATCCGAATGCCGAGGAACGCGAGAGACTGATGGTGGTGATCGCCGACGTGGCCGGGAAAAGCGTTCCCGCGGCGCTGCTGATGGCTACGCTGCAAGCCAGTTTGCGCACGATTGCGGGAGAAAATGCCGCGCTTGCAGATCTGGTGGCGCGGCTGAATCGCTACGCCTGCGCGCACAGCCTGAACGGCTTGCGTTTTACGACCGCGGTTCTTGGCGAATACAATCCGGTTTCGCGGCGGCTTACCTATGTAAATGCAGGCCACAACGCGCCGATTCTGCGGCGCGCGAATGGCGCGGTGGAAACGCTGGAGGTTGGCGGACTGCCACTCGGCATTCAGTCCGGTGAGGCCTACGAGACTGCTTCCCTGGAGCTCAAAGCAGGCGATGCGTTGATTCTCTTCACGGATGGTGTCGTTGAGGCTTTCAATGAAGAAGGAAAAGAGTTCGGGAACGAGCGCTGGCTCGGTGCTATTCGAAACCTGCCGGATTGGAACGCGCAAGAGACTCTCAATTTTCTGATGAAAAAAGTGGATGACTTCGTTGGAGCCACTCGACAGTCGGACGATATTACTTGCCTGGTGTTCCGCAGCAGGTAACTCTCAGCGTTCGCTAGGCGGTTTTCAGTTGTCAGTTTTCCGTCAGAGAAGAGAGAGCTTACTTGTGAGCGGGAGTTTCTTTTCATTCGTTTGCGCATGAGCATCTCAGGGTTGAGTGGTCCTCGAGAGCGCTTTGCTATCAGCGCTAGACCCCACACGGATTTCCCCTTCCAAACGCATCTGACGCATAATCACAGCGTGACGGCGCGAGAGATGGCCAACTCGATTTGCGGGACGCTTCGACGCCGCGGTTACGAGGCGCTGCTGGTGGGCGGGTGTGTGCGTGACCTGCTTCTGGAACGCGAGCCGGCCGATTACGATGTGGCGACGGATGCCACCCCCGACCAAGTTATGGGACTGTTTCCAGAAGGCGTGGCGGTTGGCGCGCAGTTCGGGGTGCTCCTGATTCCACGGGATGGGCAGAAAGTTGAGGTTGCAACGTTTCGTTCGGATGTGGGTTACACCGATGGCCGTCACCCAGATCGTGTGGTGTATTCAAAAACGGCCCAGGAAGATGTACAGCGGCGGGATTTCACGATCAATGGCCTGCTGATGCGCCACGATAGCGGAGAAGTGCTCGACTTCGTGGGCGGGCGAGCGGACCTGCAAGCGAAGGTGATTCGCGCGATTGGCGAACCCGACCGGCGGTTCACGGAAGACAAACTGCGCATGATGCGGGCGGCGCGCTTCGCTGCGCGGTTCGAATTCGAAATCGAAGCGGAAACGTTTCGCGCGATTCGGCGTCACGTCGGCGAGATCCAGCAGGTTTCCGCCGAACGCTTGCGCGAGGAACTGACCAAGATGTTGACGGAGGGAGCGGCGCGGCGCGCGTTCGAATTGCTCGATCAAACATGGCTTCTGCAGCAAGTTCTGCCGGAGATCGGGGCCATGAAGGGCGTCGAACAGCCGCCGCAGTATCATCCGGAAGGCAACGTTTGGATTCATACGCTGCTCATGCTCGAAGGGCTTCCCGCGGGCACTTCACCTACACTGGCGTGGGGAGTTTTACTTCACGATGTGGGCAAGCCTCCCACGTTCCGGCCGGTATCGGAAACGGGAGACCGCATTCGCTTCGATGGGCACGTGGATGTTGGCGTTCGAATGGCGGAGGAGATTTGCCGGCGGCTGCGATTTTCGAACGAGGACACGGAACAGATCCTTGCACTGGTGAACAACCACATGCGGTTCAAAGACGCAGAATCCATGCGCGCTGCCACGCTCAAGCGATTTGTGCGATTGCCGCATTTTGAAGAGCATCTGGCTTTGCACCGGCTGGATTGTTTGTCGAGCAATCGTCACCTGGAAACGTTTGAGTTCGTTCAGCGGTTTATCGCCGAGACGCCGCCGGAGGAGGTACGTCCCGTGCGCTTGCTGACGGGGGATGACTTGCAAGCGATGGGGCTGCGTCCCGGCCCTGTGTTTAGCCTTATTCTGCAGGCACTTGAGGACGCGCAACTGGAAGGAGAGATTCGCACCCGGGAGGAAGCGGAGACCCTCGTGCGGGAGAGATTTCTGGCTAGCGGGCAACGCTCTTCGGGAAATTGAGCCTGTGGGCAAAGGAAGGGGGGAGACAGTGAATCCAAGCGAGAAGGGCATGTTACGTAAACTATTGAAATAAAGCATTTTAATTTCATGGTTAGGGTAAGAATGGCTAATCTGCTAAGATATGAGCGTTTGATACTAAGATTTTGTGCTAGCAACAATCGCGCATTTGTGCACCCTTTCTAGCCCGATAGCATCTAAACTCGTACAGCGCGGCCTTCATTCCGCGTTGGTGATTAGGGGACAACATGGCTGAGAAAAAATTTGTGGTGCCAGAGATTCTTCCCATCCTGCCGGTTCGCGACACGGTCCTGTTTCCAGGCGCTGTCCTGCCTCTGACCGTGGGACGGGAGAGTTCTTTGGCGTTAGTAAGCGCCTTACAGGGCGATGAAAAGATGCTGGGAGTGGTGGCGCAGCTCGATCCGCGGATCGAAGATCCCGCAGCAGCAGACCTGCACAAAGTGGGCACGCTCGCCAAAGTGCACAAGACCGTCAAAATGCCGAATGGCAACGTGGTCATCTTCCTGGAAGGTTTGCAGCGCATTCAGCTGGTTGACCTCATCGGGTTGCGGCCGTTTCTGCGCGCGCGCGTGGAAGCACAGCCCGACATTTTGGGCGAGGCGGATACCGAGCTCGAAGCGCTGCAACGCAATGCGCAGGAGCTTTTCCGCGACGTGGTGAGCCATTCACCGCAACTTTCCGACGATTTGCAATCCGCAGCCATGAATATTGACGACCCGGGACGGCTGGCGGATTTCATCGCCGGCACGTTGCCATCGCTTTCGACGCTATTGCGCCAGGAGTTGATCGAAACTTCGAGCGTGCGGCGGCGCCTGGAAACTTTGATTCGTGAGCTTTCGAAAGAGCTGGAAGTGCTGGAACTGCGTTCGAAAATTCACGACCAGGTACAGGAGCAGGTCAGCCAGAACCAGCGGGAATACTTGCTGCGCGAACAGATGAAGGCCATTCAGAAGGAACTCGGCGAATCTGACGACTCGATGCAGGAGATCGACGAGCTCCGCAAGAAGGTCGAAGAAGCGGCGATGTCCACGGAAGCTAAGAAAGAGTGCGACCGCGAGCTGAAGCGCCTGGCAAAGATGACGCCGGCGTCCGCGGAGTACATGGTTTCGCGCACGTATCTGGAATGGATGACTTCTCTGCCGTGGAGCAAATCCTCGGGAAGCGAAGAAATCGATATTCCCAAGGCCCACGCGATACTCGATGAAGATCACTACGATCTTCAGAAGGTGAAGGAGCGCATCCTCGATTATCTGGCGGTGAAGAAACTGCAGCCGGGGATGAAGGGGCCGATCCTTTGTTTTGTCGGGCCTCCGGGCGTGGGCAAGACTTCGCTCGGCAAATCCATTGCGCGTTCGCTCGGACGGAAGTTCGTGCGCATCGCCCTAGGCGGGATGCACGACGAGGCGGAAATCCGGGGCCACCGGCGGACGTATATTGGCGCGCTGCCGGGGCAGGTCATTCAAGGACTGAAGCGCGCCGAGACAAACGACCCCGTCATGATGCTCGACGAGGTAGACAAGCTCGGACGCGATTTCCGTGGTGACCCGTCGTCGGCGCTAATGGAAGTTCTCGACCCCGAACAGAACAATGCGTTCCGCGATCACTATCTGGACGTGCCGTTCGATCTATCGAAGGTGCTGTTCATCGCCACGGCGAACTGGATGGATCCCATCCCGGAGCCGCTGCGCGACCGCATGGAGATCATTGAACTGCCAGGGTATACGGGCGAGGAAAAGCTGCACATCGCGCACAAATACTTGATCCCGAAGCAGACGGCCGAAAACGGCATCAAGGCGGGCGAGCAGATCGAATTCACGGACGACGGGCTGCGGGAAATCATCCACAGCTTTACGCGCGAAGCGGGTGTGCGCAACCTGGAGCGGGAGATCGCGACGATTACCCGCAAGCAGGCGCGGCGCATCGCTGAAGGCAAGACCGAAAAGATGGTGGTAACACCGGAAATCGTCCGCGAATTCCTGGGCGTGCCGAAGTTCCGCACGGAAAAGGAAGTCGAGGAGCGCGTCAAGCGGCCCGGCGTAGCTGTCGGACTGGTGTGGACACCGGTGGGCGGAGACATCATCTTCATCGAAGCCACGCGCATGCGCGGCGGCAAGCAGTTCACCATGACCGGGCATCTCGGAGAAGTCATGCAGGAGTCCATGACCGCGGCGCTGACCTGGACGCGTGCCAACGGCGAACGCTACGGCATTGACCCGGACTTCTTCCGCAAGCAGGACATTCATATTCACGTGCCGTCGGGAGCGGTACCGAAGGACGGCCCGTCGGCGGGCGCGGCGATGGTTACGGCGCTGGTGAGCCTGCTGAGCGGGCGGCCAGTGAAAGACCGGCTGGCGATGACCGGGGAAATGACGCTCTCTGGAATCGTGCTGCCGATCGGAGGCGTGAAGGAGAAGGTCCTGGGCGCGAAGCGAGCGGGCATCAAGGAAGTTTTGCTGCCGGCGGACAATGAGCCCAATGTTGTGGCGGACCTGACGCCGGACATTTTGGGGGACATTAAAATCACCTACGTTCGGACGCTTGACGAAGTGCTCGAGCATGCGCTGCAGAAGAATGCGGTTGCGCCGCCCATCGTGCCGGAGCCTGAAGCAAAGCCGAAGCGCGTTGGGCCGGACAGCCCGAGGGCGATTCACTGAGCGCCTGGTTACCAAGCGCGTTCCGCTTGGTGGTGTGACTGGTGATTGGTGACGAGTGACTGGTGAAAAAGCCCGGCGAGGTTTGCCGGGCTTTTTCAGTTTTATGGGCGCGGGGCGGAAGGGAGACGGAGTCCTGCTAACATGGTTTCTGGACATGGCGCGCGAAAAAGAAAATTCGAAGGATGGACCGGCGGAGCTGGGCCAGCGAATTTCGGAAGCGCTGAACCGCGAGCGCATCGTGCCGCGATTTGTGGATTCCTATGTGATCGAGAATGGGCGGCACGCGCTGCAGGTCCATGCCTCGTTGTACCGAGATCTTCTCGGCTTGCTGCAACGCGAAGCACTGCTGGCTATGAGTGTTCGCGCGCTTGAAATCATGTGCGACGAGCCGCGTCCGGCGGGGCGTTCCAAGCCGCGCGCGATGTTGCGGCGGGACGCAACGGCGTTCCGGCGGAAGTTCCTGGCGGCATTGACGCGGCAGCAGGGATGGAGCGCGGGCGACGCGCTCGATTTTCAGCGCGATTTGCAGTTGTATGAGGAGTTGCTGGCGCGGGCGGCGAGCACGCGGCGCAGCCGCAAGCCGTTCGAAGCGGCGAACCATCCGTTCGTGGACCGCTGTGCGTTTCTGCTGGATTCGTCGTTCATGGAAAAGGCGCGGCTGGCGGCGAGCCGAGTGCTGACGGGTATTGAAGAGCTGGCAGCGAGCGTCACGAAGCAAATTTAAAGCGGAATAGTCCTCCGCGAGCAGCGAAGGAACTACGGCTATTCGAAAAGGTCTTCCTTCCAAAGCCGCTGTCCCGCGAGCGAAGTATAAAAGCCCCAGGCGGCAATCAGCACAAAACCGAGCACCGCGCCGAGAAAGCGGGCGGCATACCAGTTCGAAAAATCCAAGGTGATCGGCAGATTGAGAAGAACGTCAGCGGTCAGAGCGCCGACCGCAAGGACGATCAATCCGAAGCGGACGACAGCGAAGGACGCGATGCCGTAGATTACAAGAGCCGTAGCTCCGTCAATGAAGGGGTGATCGCTCCCCAAGGTCCGCGGCACGGCAAAAAGAAGGGTGAAGATCGCGGCGGCCAACCAACGGTTCTTGACGAGAATCCGCAAAAGGACAATCAGGAAAAAGAAGATCAGCGTTGTTTGAATGGAGGAGACAACATTGATCAGGCCAACCGCGACGGTCTCGCGAAGGCCCTGAAGGATCTCCGAGTTACCGAGTAGCGGCTGCGCGCCTGTCCGAAGTTGAAAAAAATATCCGAGCTCAAATACGAAGTCCCAAGTGATTCCGAGGAGTACGCCAAAGAGAAGGTCGCGGCCGACCAGGGGATCGCGGAGACGGCCGCTGACGAGACGGGTCCAAGAAATGATGGTCTGAGGCCAGAGGCGGCGAACGTACGGTTCGAGGGCGAGATACAGCACCCAGATGAAAGCGGAAACAAAGAGGCCGGTGCTGATGGCCAGAAACATGATTGCAATGGTGTCGAAGGTGAGAGAAAAGTGGGAGCGAAAGAGGCAGACGGAGAGTTCCAGAGCGAAAACGAGAGAGGCGAGGCGCAAGGCTCCCTGGCGGTCGCCCTTGCCGCGCGAATAATTGCGGTAGGCAAGGAGCAGGCCGCCGCTGAAAATGACGAACGCGACGGAGAGGCCGATGATCCGGCTGGCCTTGCTGGCGGTGGATTTATCGGCCTGGCTGCTGCGCTCTGCTTTTGTCCAGGGACCAGTGAGCGAGAAAAAGACCGGCTTGCCGCGGCGAGCGGCGGCTTCGATGTGCAGCGGGCGGGCGCTGCCGGGCCACACGCCATTCCACGCCGCGCGCGTGTCGGCGGAGGCAAGCGAGTCCCAGACGGATTCCACGGAGTGAAATTCAAAGGGGTTGAGTCCCGCGGCAGTGAACAAGGGAAGCCAATCGGCAGCCCGAGAGGGCTGCGGGTTTTCCTCTTTTTCAGGAGGGATGGCCTGGAAAAAGAGCAAACGGCCTTCGGGATCGAGTTGAAGATTGATCATGCCGGATAGCGTGGTAGGCGGATCGGAAAAAGTAACGACACCGGGAGTAAAGGAGGTGCTCCAAAAGCCATCGGGACTCAATTCACGGGGACTTTGCCGAAACCAATAGCGCAGGACGGGCGGCTGCTCAGAGAATACGCGGTCCCACTCCGGGCGCCGCGACCGATCCTTCTCGACATAGGTGAGAAAATCACTGTCGTAGAGGAAGCCGTCCGCTTTGTCGGCGGGTTTTCCGGGGTAGCCCAGGTTCGAAATGATTTCGCGGGATTTTTGGGCGAGGACTTCGGGCGGATTATCGGGGTGGAGACGCTGGAGGCCGCTTTCCTTGAGGCCAAACCCGATGAGAAGAGCAACTCCTACGAGAAAGCTGGAGAAGCAGGCAACCGCGACGCGAGGGGCGAGGCCAGCCGTCTCACCAGCGGCGGCGACCATTTGAGGCGACGGGGTTTCGCCGGCGGCGAGGGCGGCAGCGAGCGGGTCACCTCCGGGAAGAGCGGCGGCGACTTGAAGCGCGGTGACGGGACGCTTTTCGGGGTCGTTTTCGAGGCACCGGAGGATGACGCGTTCGATGAGGGGGTCGAGATCGCGGACGAGAGTGGAGGGATTGGTGATGGCGCCGGACTCACGCTGCTTCATTAATTCAGGGAGCGTGGCCGCTTCGAAGGCGCGCTTGCCGGTGAGGATTTCGTAGAGAATCAGACCGAGCGAGTAGATGTCGCTCCTGGAGGTAACTTCGCGGCCGGCAAGCTGTTCGGGCGCCATGTAGGCGGGCGTTCCGGCGCGTGCGTCCGCGCCCTTGATGCTGGAGGCGATGCTTGCGAGTCCAAAATCGGTGATGCGGATTTTGCCGGCGCCGTCCAGCATGACGTTTGCGGGCTTCAGGTCCCGATGAATCACGCCGCGTTCGTGCGCGGCGGCGAGGCCTGCACAAATCTGCCGCGCGACTTCGGTGGCTTTGTCAGGAGAGAGCCTTCCAATGCGACGGACGACGGAGGCAAGATCCTCCCCATCCACGTATTCCATGGTCAGGAAAAGGGTGCCATCGGCATCGCCGATGTCGAAGACGCGGCAGACGTTGGGATGGGAGACCTGGCGGGCGGTGCGCACTTCGGCGTGGAAGCGAGTGAGGGCCGCGGCATCCTGCGAGAGCGCTTCGGGAAGAAATTTGATGGCGACGACCTGGCTCAGCGTCAAATCTTCCGCGCGATAGACTTCGCCCATGCCGCCGCGCCCCGCCAGGGCCACGACGCGGTAACGCTCGGCAATGATCTGTCCGGGCGTGAAGCGGCCGCCGCCGATGGGGTCTGAACTTGTGAGCAAGCTGCTGGATGGGGAGGAGCGCGGAGTACGCGGTGACGCAGGGGAGGAGGGCGGTTTGCGCGGCGTGGAGGCCGCGGGCACAAACGTTTCTCCGTCCCCTCGGGCATCCTCGCCCATCAGCGTGGCTCCTGTGTCTGGATCGAGAGGTGCGCCGCAGGAAGTGCAAAACCTGCCGCTTGGAGAGACATGCGCGCCGCACTTTGAGCAGAACATGGGAGGGCGGAATTCTATCACTGGTTCGCGGGGTATCGCGAACCAGCGCGAAAGGGATCAGGAGGTGCGCTCGACCTGGACGGCGGTGCCGTACGCCAGCACTTCGGTGACTCCCTGCATCACTTCGGTGGCGTCGTAACGCATACTGATCACCGCGTTTGCGCCGTGATCGGCGGCGTGCTGGAGCAACAGTTCGAAAGCATCTTCACGAGTTTTCTCGCAGAGATTCGTGAGGATGGTGATGTTTCCGCCGACGATGGTTTGGAGCGCGGCGCCCAAATTGCCGATGACGCTGCGCGAGCGCACGATAATCCCGCGGACAATTCCAAAATTCCTGACCACGCGATACCCCGGCAGTTCGAGGGCGGTCGTAACCATACCGGCATCCACTCTTGGCATGTTTGTTCTCCTTGGAGCAGCCGTTAACGGGTGCGATTCTAGCTGCTCAAACGGCGCTTTGCGAACATTCTTCCTCTGCTATCCTCAAATGGCGTGGAGACACTTTTTTATTTCCTGGCGCTGGTGCAGATCGCCATTGGGGCGTACCTCATCTGGCACGCTTTGCAGTGGCTGGGGTACGTGCGGCGTCGGCTGCATACCGATCCGGGGTTTTACGCGCCGCGCGTGGCGGTGTTGTGCCCCTGCAAGGGTATCGAGCCGGGACTGGAACGGAATCTTGTAGCACTGACGGAATTCGAACGGCAGAACTACGAACTCTTTTTTATCCTTGCTTCCGGGTCCGATCCGGCAAAGAGCATCATCGAGCGCGTGGCGAAGAATTCGCGAGTGAAAGCCCAAGTGATCCTGGCCGGACCGCCGAACGGGTGCAGCGAAAAAGTGAACAATCTTCGTGCTGCGATTGAACAACTGGCGCCCGAGTTTGAGGTTCTGGTGTTCGTTGATTCCGACGGGCGCCCCGGGAAAACCTGGTTGCACCACATGGTGGCGCCACTGGGGGACTCGAGGATTGGGGCGACGACTACCATGCGCTGGTTCATCCTCAACCGCAGCAACCTAGCGACCGCACTTCTGGCCGCGTGGAATGCTCCGGTAGTCACCATGCTGAGCGAAAAGGGAAGGAATTTTTGCTGGGGCGGAGGCACGGCGATCCGCAGAAGTATCTTCGAGCAATCCGGGGTGCTTCAGGAATGGAGAAACTCCGTCAGCGACGATTATTCCTTGACACGCGTGCTTCAGCGCAATAATCGATCGATTGTCTTCTTGCCGGAGTGTCTGACGCTTTCCTACGTGGAAACGGATTTCAACGGGCTACTGGAATTCACGAACCGGCAGATTCTGATTACGCGAGTGTATGCGAGTCAGGTATGGGGCCCGGCGGCGGCGACGCATTTCCTTTACTGCCTGACGCTAATGCTCGGTGCGATATTGATCCTGGAAGATATCGTCGAGCAAAGGCCCGCGTTTCACATCGTAACGCTGACGCTTCTGCCTGTCCTGCTTTCGGCCATTCGAGGCTCCATCCGGCTGATTGGAGTGACGGAAGCACTTCCAGCGGGGCGGTCGCAGATTGCGGGCCAGGGCTGGATTTACATCCTGCTGACGGTGTTCATCCCATTTTTGTATGTCGCTAACTTCGTGAATTCGCTGATAACGCGAAAGATGCGCTGGCGGGGCATGTCGTACGAACTGGTGAGTCCCGAGCAAACGCGCATCGTCACCCCGTGAGCCGCAATGGACCGGCTTCCCAAATTGGGATACTTTTCCACAGGGTCTGGTGCAGAACTGTGCGTTGGGGCTTAGAAGGGATAGACGAGATCACCCCGAAAGTGGAATAATTTCGTGCACCATGCAATTACTACCATCCATGGGGCTTCATAGACCTGAAACAGCTGCATAAGCCCCCAATTCCTGAACAGTTTGCAAAAGGTGGAGAATAGGCCGAAGAGTTGCAGATAGATGGGGTTCGGTAAGGCGGTTTCGGCTGCGCTTTCAGGAAGTCCCCACGCGCACCTGACCGTTACCGTTCACGGGGTATAAGCTGCCGAGTCTTAAGCCCTCTTTCTTGGCCGCTTGCCTGACTTTCCAATCCGGGGAACACACGCCTCGTCGAGGGGTGAAGAACAAAAACTGATTGGCTTCGGTTCTGTCACGAGGCTGCATTCTGAGGGGGTGCACGTGAAGGTGATCCGCAGAAGTGAACATTCACCACAAGTGACGAATTCGCGGGCGTCGTATAGCCGCGATGTCTTCTTTTTCTACGAAAAAAATACGGGAGTGGCGCACTTTCATGTCGAGACCGGGCCGGACGGCAGGTTTCCCGTGGACCAGGCCGCCGGTCTCCTGGCAATGCATTGCATGGTCCGCGGCCAATCGCCGAACGATTACATCGTGATGGTGAAGGCCGGAGAAGAAATGCTGGAAGGGCTGACCGAGAAAGCGGATAAGTTGCTGCAGTCCGGGAAATCGGTCCGGAGCCAAGTGCGACTGACGCGCCGGGAGGAAGAGGTTCTCTCCGGACTGATGAACAGCCTGGCGAACAAGGAAATAGCCTCCAACCTGAATCTTTCCGAACGAACGGTAAAATTCCACGTTTCCTCGCTGCTTGCGAAGTTCCGGGTGCGCGGTCGCATGGAACTGGTGCGCGAGGCGTCGCGCCAGGTGGTGGCTGCGATGCCTTTGCCGTTGCCCGCGACGACACGCGAAGTGCGCGCGTTTGGCGCGGTGGCGAAAGCCTATCCCGCGGGACGGCCGCAGGTGGCGGTGGTTCCTCTGACGAAGCGCCAAATGATGGCTTAATTCAGGAACAAATTCCGTTTGAAATCGGCATAGGGGGAACGGTTGCCCGTCCTCCCCTGCCACACCACCGTACATGCGGGTCCGCATACGGCGGTTCAGTGAGTTGAGCCCTGTAGGGCCGTGAGGTTCGAGTCG
>Ga0307477_10002147_pt1 | contig 15520 bp, 19 predicted proteins | sample atmos_gasesECM2C_FD_203316 | JGI IMG/M metagenome (GOLD analysis project Ga0307477, IMG submission 203316) | Hardwood forest soil microbial communities from Morgan-Monroe State Forest, Indiana, United States - atmos_gasesECM2C_515 | ecosystem: Environmental > Terrestrial > Soil > Temperate...
TCGCGGTGTCGCTCGCGCTGTCAGCGGGCACCGCGCTCTGGCGACACTGAGCGCGGCGAGGCGGTGGGGATCGGGCGGGGAGCGCCGTGAGACTCTCAATGCCCAGGGCGAGACTCGAACTCGCATGGGGTTACCCCCAGCGGCTTTTGAGGCCGCCGCGTCTGCCGTTCCGCCACCCGGGCTTGGTTACGGGGCGCTTGAACTTAGTGCGGGTTGGGAGTGGGCGGGAGCGGCAAGCTTGGCCGTACCTTGGCCATTGAGTCGGGCTTGACCGCGGCCTCCGAGAAGTCGGCCTCGTCGATGTCGATGATGTTGTAGCGGTCGAACATCCAGCGCGTCTTCCAGCGAGTCGCCACTAGGCCTAAGCGCGTTCCGTTAGGCAGGACGAATGACGTCTAACACGCCCTCCCCTCCGGCTTGGCGGCCTCGATACCGGCTGCCGCTCGTCATGCTGGCTCCCGTCGCTGTGCTTGTGGTGGCTACCGCGCTACTTCACATCCGGGCCATAACGGCCGTCGCAACATTCCTGGGCGCGTTTGGCGTTACTCGCCTTTCGCGACGTGGCTACATGAGCGTGTTGTACCAGGTCCCCAATCGATCGTGGCTTCGTGCCCAGTTTCATTCCATGTATGAGCGTGACGAGTGGCCTCCGCGCCTTCTGCAGCGCTGGTACGCACGCCTGGCAGGCGCGGCGCTGGCGGCAACTCTCGCCGAGTTCCTTGAGACCATGTTCATCTTGTACCGTACAGGCGTTGCTCCGCGCGTAGAACTGCTCGTCGGTTCCGTGATCGTGGGCCTCCTCGAAGGCGTGTTCCTGATCCTTCTAGCAAAGTTGAGTTGGGCTCTCGCGTCCCTGGTGTTTCTTCGTCCCCCTGACAAGGCGGTGCGTGCGCAAGCAAGGAGAAACTGAGCGCGCTCGCCGGAACCTTCTCGGCTCTCGCCCAGAGCCTCGGCACTCTCGGGCAGTGCAGTTGCGCCGGGGGGCGTGCGCCCGCACGTTTGCCCGATCCGTGACAGGGGTTCCGATGCTCATCGGCGCACACATCACGATCAACAGCACAAATTCGGCAGCGGACCAGGCGTTCTTTCGCGACGTGCTCAAGCTGCCGCACGTCGATGCCGGGGAGGGTTTTCTGATCTTCGGTGTGTCGTCGGCGGAGGTGGCCGTCCATCGGGGCGACCACAACGACGTCCACGAGTTCTACGTGATGTGCGACGACGTCGAAGGATTCATCGCCGAGCTGAGGGAGCGCAACATCGCGTCGAGCCCGGTCCAGGATCAGGGCTGGGGGTTGCTTACCAGAATCACGCTCCCGGACGGTGGGAAGATGGCGTCTATGAGCCGCGCCACGCCCGTCCAAAACCCGCGCGCCCAGGCAAGGCGCGGCAGGCGGCGCGGAGACCCCGGAAGAAGACGCGGCGGCCGCGCCCAAAGCGACGCTAGATCGCTAGGCTCCTGATCGCCCCGCGCCCCCGGCGCGGGCTCGCAATGGAGCGGCAATTGCTCGTCGGCACGCTCCGGTCCGCCTCGGCCGGGGGTATGTGCTAGGGGGCGCGACCCTGAGACCGGTCTGCAAGGCGCTCGACCGCACGCACCATCCTCGTCGCGAGCCATAACACATACACAACAACGGCGAGCCAGATCACCGCACCGGCAATGCGCCAACCGTGGCAGTGACGCCAGCCACGGCCGCCTTCCATATGCGCCGCCGTGTCCGCGGTCGTCGATGACGTCGATGGTGCCAGGACCACAGCACTAAGATGCGAGGTACTCTCGCGCATTAATCCTCCTTAAGCGCCGCTGCGCTCGTGGTGGAACGTACGCGGCGAGGCACGCCGCGTGAAGGTGGCGCCCATCCCAACATTCTGTGACCCCGACCGGCAGGGGCGGCGAGCGTCGAACGGGGGATCGAGCGTCACGCGGGTGACGCGGCGCGGGCACATCACCAATTTCTCGCGCTCTCGCCCAGGAGCACGCGGCGCTACTTGCGTTTCTCAAGGCCTGGAGCGCCGGGCGGGCGGTCCCGGCGCGTAGGTCCATGCGCCCGATCGTGCGACTAGGGCCGCGGTCGTTTTCGCGCGCCGCCCCCCGCTCCTCCTCCGCCCCCGGGGCCGGGGTTGGCGCGCGGTCGCGCCAGCTGCTGGCGCCGCTGGCGGCGCACGTCGGCGATCCGCTCCTGAAGGCGCTGGCGCATGAACTGATAGCGCGCCCGCTGCACGGGGCTCAGATAGCCCGTCATCTCCCGATCTTCGTTGCGCTCAACCTGTGCCATCGCGGCGCGGTTCTGATCGCGGGCGTCCATGAGCCGCCGCACGCTGTCGGCGTTCGCCGTGCCCCCCGGTCCGACCTGAGCCCGGAGCGCCTCCTGCACGCCCCGCTGCCGTTGCACGATGGCGCGCCGTTGCGCCGCGAACCGGTCCTCCGTGGCCTGGAGCTGGGCGCTCTGGTCGGCGCTGAGGCCGAGCTGGGTGCGGACGCGTTCGTTCCACCGCTCCCGGAACTGTTGCCGGAGCTGCCGGGTGGCGGCGCTCGTCGTGTCGCCGGGGTTCTGCGCGGCAACCACGGGTACGACCGCGAGGACGAGCAGCGAGAGCGCCCGCATCGTCACCCCTCGAGAGAGCGCAGGAGCGCCCGGAGCTCGGACGCCGACAGATCATCCACCCCGGGCTCGAGCGTCCCCGTGTCCTCGTCCGTCGACTGGTCGAGCGTGCTCAAGACCTCGCGCAGTTGATCGGCCGAGAGGTCGTTCACGTCCAGCGCGGCCGACACGCTCGCGCTCGTCGCCGGCCCGCCGACGGCAACGGTGGGCCGACCTCCCCGGGGAACCCAGACGAGGCTCGCGCCGAGGAGCAGCACGAGGGCCGCGGCGAGCGAGAGCCACAGCGGGCGCCAAACCGGACGCCTGGCCCGGGGCTCTTCGGCAAGCCGGCGCAACACCGCCCGGGCCGTCTGCTCCACGTCCAAGCGGTCCGCCGCCCGCGTGCCGAGCCGTTGGGCGATCTCGCGCAGCCTGTCGTCTGGGAATTGGTCCGCGCTCACTTCACAAACTCCTTCAGCCGTTTGACGGCGTGGTGATAATGGACCCGGGCCGCCCCGGGCGACGTGCCCAGCGCCTGGGCGATGTCCTCATACTCCAGGCCCTGCTGCGCGCGCAACAAGAAGACCTCGCGTTGCATCCGCGGCAGCTGCCTGAGCCCTTGGGCCAGACGGTCCTCCACCTCCGCGGCCACCGCGCGCTCGTGCGGGTCGCCGTCGGGCGCTCGCAGATCCTCGACAAGGGGCACCATGCGGACGCGCCGCCACCGCCGGGCGGCATCCTTGACCACGTTACCGCCGATCGTGAGCAGCCAGGTGCGAAATTGGCTTTGGCCGCGGAATCGCTCCACCCCCCGAAACGCCCGAATGAAGGTCTCCTGTACGAGGTCGTCCAGGTCGGACTCGGGCGCCCCCGCCGCGGCGAGGAAGCGCGCCAGTGCCCGCGCATGGCGCCGGACCAGCTCGGCCGCCGCCTGCTCATCGCCGCCGCGCCAGGCGGCGATCAGGGCCGCATCGGGGGCGGCGACGGGGTCCGCTTGGGCCATGCGCTCGAAGGATGGACGTGGAAACGAGGTCAATATTAAGCCGGCCCAACGAGCCGCGCCGCCCCTTGCCTGCCGGCCCGGAGGCCCGTAACTTCGCTATTCGAACGCTTGTTCGAATCCATGCGACCCTACGACCAGCGCCTCGACCACCTCCTCGATCGAGCCGCCCGCGTGTTCGCCGACCAGGGCTACCACTCCACCACGATGCGCGACCTCGCGGCCGCGAGCGGCATGTCGCTCGCCGGCATGTACTACTACGTGCCCGGCAAGGAGGAGCTCCTGGCCCGCGTCCAAGAGCGCTGCTTCACGCGCGTCCTCGCGGGCGCCGAACGAGCCATCGCCGCGCGCACGACGGACCCGATCGACCGGCTGCAGGCGTTCATCCGCCACCACGTCGCCTTTTTCGCCGCGCACATGCCCGAGATGAAGGTTCTGTCCCACGAGGCCGCGTCGCTCAGCGGCGAGCGCCTGCGGCGCATCCAGACGATCAAGCGGCGCTACGTGAACGTGCTCGAAGGCTTGCTCAAGGAGGCGGTTCCCGAAGAGCCGCCGCTGGACCGCAGCGCGGCCGCCTACCTGCTCTTCGGCATGATGAATTGGATCTACACCTGGTACGATCCCGCGGGCCCCATCGATCCCGAGCGCTTAGGGGGGCTCGTGACGCGCATTTTCCTCGGCGGCTTCGTCGAAGCCCGCTCCACGCTTCAAGGAGGGTGACGTGCCATGGCGACTCTGACCGAACGCCCGACGGAACGCAAGACGCTCGTCCACTACCGCGTCGACGCGGGCGTCGCGATCCTCGAGCTCGACGATCCTCCAGCCAATACCTACACCTATGAGATGATGCGGCAGTTGGACGAGGCGATCCTCGCGGCACGCTTCGACGACGCCGTGCACGTGCTGCTCGTGCGCGGCCACGGGGACAAATTCTTCTCGGCCGGCGCCAACATCGCCTACCTGAACAGCATCACCCCGCGCTACAAGTACTTCTTTTGCCTCCATGCCAACGAGACCCTGAACCGGCTCGAACAGACCCCCAAACTCACGATCGCGGCGCTGAACGGCCATACGGTCGGGGGCGGCCTCGAAATCGCCATGGCCTGCGACCTGCGCGTCGCGAAGGAGAACGGCGGCAAGATCGGCCTCCCGGAAGTGAACCTCGGCGTCCTCCCCGGCACGGGAGGAACGCAGCGGCTGCCGCGCATCGTGGGCAAGCCGCGCGCGATCGAAATGATGGCGAAGGGAGAGACCTTCTCCTTCGAGCGGGCGCAGGAGCTGGGACTCGTGAATGACGTGTTTCCCGCCGCCGACTACTGGGAACAGGTGACGCTCTACGCGAAGCAGTTCTGTCCGCCGGCCAAGGCCGCGAAGGCGGTGGGGCTGATCAAGCGCGCCGTGCAATCCGGGGCGGAGGTACCCTTCGAGTCGGGCCTCGCGATCGAGCGCGAGCTGCAACAGCAGTTGTTCCAGTCCGAGGACGCGAAGGAGGGCATCGCGGCCTACGTCGAGAAGCGGGTGGCGGAGTTCAAGGGGCGGTGAGAACCGACCTGCTGATCGGCGGGGAGTGGCGAGCGGGGCCTACCCGCTATTGCGTGACCAACCCCGCCACCGAGGAGCCCCTGGCCGAGGTGGCGGAGGCCGGAGCCGCGGAGATCGACGCCGCCGTGCGGGCGGCGCGCACCTGCTTCGAGTCGACGGCCTGGCGCGCCCTCGGGGCGCGGGCGCGCGGGCGCCTGCTGCTGCGGCTCGCCGATGTGCTCGAAGCGCGCACAGCGGACCTTGCCACCCTCGAAACGCGGAACAACGGCAAGCCGCTCTTCGAGTCCGAGATCGACGTCGCCATGACGGTCGAGACGTTCCGCTACTACGGCGGATGGGCCGACAAGCTCGAGGGCGCCACCCTGCCGGTGAACGGGAACTTCTTCACCTACACGCTCCGCGACCCCGTCGGCGTCGTCGGCGCGATCGTGCCGTGGAACTTCCCGCTCAACCTCGCAAGCTGGAAGGTCGCCCCCGCCCTCGCGGCGGGCTGTACCGTGGTCCTCAAACCGGCGCACGAAACCCCGCTCACGGCGCTCCTGCTCGGCGAGCTCGCGCTGAGCGCCGGGTTCCCCCCGGGCGCCCTGAACGTCGTCCCGGGTCCCGGCCCCACGGCCGGCGCGGCCCTGGTGCGCCACCCCGGGGTCGACAAGATCGCCTTTACGGGATCGACCGCCGTGGGCCAGGACATCATGCGCGAGGCGGCAACGACCCTGAAACGCGTGTCCCTCGAGCTCGGTGGCAAGAGCCCCAACATCATCTTCGCCGATGCCGACCTGCGCGCCGCCGTGCGCGGCGCCCAGGCGGGAATCTTCTATGGAAAGGGGGAGGTGTGCGCCGCGGGCTCGCGCCTGCTCGTCGAGAAATCGGTGCACGATCAGGTCGTGAGCGAGCTGGCCCTGCGCGCGAAGGCGCTCACGCCCGGCGATCCCTTCGACAAGAACACGCGCTTGGGCGCCCTCGTCTCGCAGCGGCAACAGGACCGGGTGCTCTCCTACATCGCCGCGGGGCGCCGCGAGGGGGCGCACCTCGTGGCCGGCGGCAACGCGGCGCGCGTGAACGGGAAGGGGTACTACGTCGAAGCGACCGTCTTCGACCACGCCACGCCCGGGATGCAGATCGTGGAGGAGGAGATCTTCGGCCCGGTCGTCTCCGTCCTCACCTTCGAGGGCGAAGAGGAAGGCGTGGCGCTCGCGAACCACACCCGCTACGGGCTCGCGGCGGGCATCTGGACGCAGGACATCGCCAGAGCCCACCGAGTCGCGCGGGCGATCCAAGCGGGCACGGTGTGGGTGAATACCTACAACTTCTACGACCCCGCGGCGCCGTTCGGGGGCTACAAGTTCTCGGGGTTCGGCCGAGACCTGGGCCGGGAAGCGCTCGAGCACTACACCGAGCTCAAGTCGGTGTGGGTGAAACTGTGAGCGGCGGCGCCCGGGACCCGGTCTACCTGTGCGCGGCGCTGCGGACGCCCGTGGGCAAACACGGCGGCGCCCTGGCAGGCGTGCGCCCCGACGACCTCGCGGCGATTCCCATCCGCGCGCTCGTGGACCGAACGGGCATCGACCCCCGCACGATCGACGACGTGATCCTGGGGTGCACGAATCAGGCGGGGGAGGACAACCGCAACGTGGCGCGGATGGCGGCGCTCCTCGCGGGCCTGCCGGTCGAGGTGCCGGCGCAAACGGTGAATCGGCTCTGTGGCTCGGGACTGCAGGCCGTAGCCAGCGCCGCCCACGCGATCTGGGCTGGGGAGGGCGAGCGGCTCATCGCTGGGGGCGTGGAGAGCATGACCCGGGCGCCCTTCGTGTTGCTCAAGTCGGGCGAGGCGTGGGGGCGAGCGGCCCCGGCGGTTGCGGACACGACGGTGGGGTGGCGCTTCCCGAACCCCCGGCTCAAGCCCGACTGGACGATCTCGCTCGGCGAGACCGCGGAGGTCGTGGCGGCGCGCTACGGGATCACCCGCGACGACCAGGACGCGTTCGCCGTCGAGAGTCAGCGGCGCGCCGCGCGGGCCCAGGCCGACTGCGTGTTCGCCGACGAGCTCGTGGCGGTCCCGCTCGGGAACGGTGCTACCGCGGCGAAGGACGAGGTCCCCCGCCCCGGCACGACGCGGGAAGGCGTGGCGAAGCTCGGCCCCGCCTTCCGTGCCCAGGGCACGGTCACGGCCGCGAGCTCGAGCGCGATCGCGGACGGCGCGGCCGCGTTGCTTGTGGCGGGCGCGCAGGCGGTCCGGGGTGCGGGCGCCCCGCCACCGCTCGCCCGCATCGTAGCGAGCGCCATCGCTGGGGTGGATCCGAGCTCGATGGGACTGGGCCCCATCCCCGCGACGCGCCAGGCGCTCGCCCGCGCGGGCCTCACGATCGGGGAGATCGACCTCGTGGAGCTGAACGAGGCGTTCGCCGCCCAGGCGATCGCCTGCATCCGAGAGCTCGCGCTCGACCCGGCACGCGTCAACGTCTACGGTGGCGCGATCGCGCTGGGACATCCGCTCGGCGCGACGGGCGCGCGTATCCTGACGACGCTCGTCCATGCGCTCCGCCGAACGGGGGGCCGCTACGGGCTCGCGACGATGTGTATCGGGGTCGGCCAGGGGATCGCGCTCGTCGTGGAGCGGATGTAATGGCCGCCTACGACGGCGTCCTCGTCGAGATGGAAGGCGGCGTCGCCACGGTCACGCTCAATCGGCCGGAGACGTTGAACGCCTTCGACCGGGATCTGTGCCGCGATCTCGTCGATGCGCTCCGCCTGCTCACGGCTTCGGCGGGCGTCCGGGTGATCGTCATCACCGGAGGCGGCCGCGGCTTTTGCTCGGGCGCCGACTTGGGTGCCCTCGCGACGGACGGCGCAGCGCTCGTGGCGGCGGGGCGCGATGTCGCGCTCACGATCCGCGACGCTCCCCAGCCCGTGATCGCCGCCGTCAATGGGCCCGCCGCGGGCGGCGGCGCGAACCTCGCCCTCGCCTGCGACTACCGCCTCGCCTCCGACCGCGCGTCGATCGGCCAGGTGTTCCACCGGCTCGGGCTCGTGCCGGACTGGGGCGGGAGCTTCTTCTTGCCCCGCCTGGTGGGATCCGGGAGGGCGCTCGAACTCGTGTGGAGCGCGCGGATGGTCGATGCCGCGGAAGGCGAGCGGCTGGGGCTGTTCGATCGCGTCGTGGCGCACGAGACGCTCGCCCAGGAGGCGCGGCAGCTCGCCCGGCTGTGGGCGAGCCAACCGCCCACCGCCGTCCAACTCGCCAAGGCGGCCGTCTACCGGGGCGAAACGAGCTCGCTCCGCGCGACGCTCGACCTCGAACTCGCGCAACAACGGGAGCTCCTCGCCACGCCCGACGTGCAGGCGCGGATCGGCGAGGCACTCGCCGAGAGGAGGCACTGATGGGGCGCAAACTCAACAACTTCGACGACTGGATCGACTACTTCCGTTCCTGGCAGGAGGCGATCGGGCTCCCCGCGGGCGAGCTCCGGGAGTTCAAGTTCGAGGCGAAATTCGGCGACCAAGAACTGCCGTTCATCGAGTTCGGCCACTACAAGGGTCAGCGCAAATGGCCCACCGTCCTCCACATCCCCGATCAGCGCATCCGCGACGCCCTCCTGAACCTGATCGTCTACCAGGGCGACACCGAGTTCGCTTCCGTGGAACAACAACGCAGCCTGCTCGGCCACGCTCCCTCGGACTACGACTTGCTCGCTCTGATGCGGGTCATGACCGAGGAGATGCGCCACGGTTGGCAGATGTCCTACCTCCTGTGCAGCCACTTCGGCGACGAGGGGCGGCGCGAGGCCGCGAAGCTCCTCGAGCGGCGGGCCGACGAGGGGGAGCGGCTGCTCGGGTCCTTCAACGAGCTGGTCGACAACTGGCTCGATTTCTTCACCTACACACAATTCATCGACCGCGACGGGAAATTCCAGCTGACGATGCTGTCGGTCTCAGGGTTCGATCCGCTGTCGCGCTCGATGTCGCCCATGCTCAAGGAGGAGTCGTTTCACCTCGGCACCGGGAACAACGGGCTGCTGCGGATCGTCAAGGCGGGGCAAATGCCGCCCGAGCTGATCCAGAAGTTCTTCTACAAGTGGATCCCCACGGCGTTCGACCTGTTCGGCACCGACCACTCGTCCTCGGCCCAGTGGGCCTACGTGTGGGGCCTGAAGGGGCGCTACGACGAGCGCGAGAACGCGACCGACCCAGACCCGGGGACTTTGAACGAGCACAGCCGCGAGCTGTATCGGCAGGAGATCGCGAAGCTCGTCGAGCGGCTGAACATGTTCATCCCGGAACGGGAACGACACCTCAAAGTCCCGGCCATCCAGTTCCACCGGAAGATCGGGACGTTCGCGCACCGTCAGTACACGATCGACGGGGAGCCCCTCGAGGACGCCGCGCAGTACCAGGCGTACCTTGCCACCCTGCTCCCCGGCCCCGCGGACTACGAGCGCGTGCACGACATCGAGAAGGGACCGGACTGGATCGAGCCCAAGAAGGCCGACAGCCTCCTCAAGCCCTCGGTGTGAGGTGCCCAAGCCCCTCGTGATCGCGCATCGCGGCGCATCGCGCGTCGAGGTCGAGAACTCGCTCGCCGCGTTCCGGGCCGCCGCGCCCCGGGGCGCCGACGGCGTGGAGCTCGACGTGCATACGACCCGAGACGGCGCCCTGATCGTGCACCACGACGAACGGGTCGCGGGGGGCCAGCGCATCCCGGAGATGACGGGCGACCAGGCGCGCCGCGTTCACCTGGCGAACGGGGAGCCGCTGCCGACCCTGGCGGAGGCGCTTGAAGCCGTGAGCCCAGAGCTCCGGGTCTTCGTCGAAGCCAAAACCCTGGACCCGCGGTTCGACCAGGGGCTCCTCGGCACACTGGCGCAGGGTCCGAATCCGTCGGGGTACGCCGTGCACTCCTTCGATCACCGGGTGATCGAGCGCCTGGGACGCGAGCGCCCGACCCTCGAGCGCGGCGTGCTGTCGGCGAGCTACCCCGTGCGGCCGCTCTCCGCGCTCGAGGACGCGGGGGCCACCACGCTGTGGCAGGACCGTGGGCTCGTGGATGCCGCGCTCGTCGAGCTGGTGCACGACGCGGGATATACGCTCATCGTGTGGACGGTGGACGAGGAGGAGGAGATGCAGCGGCTCCTCGCGCTCGGCATCGACGGGCTGTGCACGAATGCCCCTGACCTGGCCCGCCGGACGGTCGATGCGGGGCCCGGGTGAGGCGGCGCGTCGCCGTGATCGGGGCGGGGACGATGGGCCACGGCATTGCCTATCTCGCCGCACGCGCCGGGTGCGAGGTGACCCTGGTGGATCACGCCCCGGAGGCGCTCGGCCGGGCGGTGGAGCGGATTGCGGCGCTGCTCGATGGCGGCGTCGCCCGGGGCAAGCTGACAGCCGCCGAGCGCGAGGCGACGGCCGCGCGCATCGCGACCAGTACCGCGGCCGAGGCGGCGGCGACCGGGGCGGACATCGTGCTCGAGGCCGTGGTCGAAGAGCTCGGCGCGAAGCGGCGGGTCTTCCAGGCGCTCGAGGGCGCGGCACCGACCGCGCTGCTCGCGACCAACACGTCCTCGCTCTCCGTCGCGGCCATCGCCGCGGGCCTCGGCGGGGCGGACCGGCTCGTGGGCATGCACTTCTTCAACCCCGTCCCGGCGATGCGCCTGGTCGAGATCGTTCCGCATCCGGGCACGACCGCGGCGAGCGTGGAGCGCGCGGTCGCGTTCGCGCGCGAGCTCGGGAAGGAGACGATCGTGGTCAAGGATTCCCCGGGGTTTGCGTCGAGCCGGCTCGGCGTTGCCTTGGGGCTCGAGGCGATGCGCATGCTCGAGGAGGGCGTCGCCACGGCCCCCGACATCGATCGCGCGATGGAGCTGGGGTACAACCACCCGATGGGGCCGCTCAAGCTGTCCGACTTGATCGGGCTCGATGTGCGCCTGGCGATCGCGGAAGCGCTGTATCGCGCGACCGAAGAGCCGCAGTTCCAACCGCCCCGCATCCTGCGCGACAAGGTCGCGCGGGGCGAGCTCGGAAAGAAGAGCGGGAAGGGCTTCTACGTCTGGGGCAGCTAGGCCGTGCGCGCGGCCGCGACGGCGAACGGCGTCCGATCGCGGTATTTCTTCCAGATCACCCGCGTCCGCCCCCAGGTGTCGCCCCAGCGCTTTCCGGGCCCGAGCGTGAAGGCGATGATCAAGGGGACGAAGGGCACCATGAGAATGAGGTTGCGCCTGAACGCGGCGCCCCAGCCGCCGGGCGTGCCGGTGCGGTCGTTCACCACCTGGACGCCGAGCAGGGCCTTGCCCGGCGACGACCCGCGGAGCCCGTCCTTCAAGCCGAAGACCGGCACGAGGAAGAACGCGGCGCCGCGCGCGGTGTCCGGGTCGGTTACCCCGGTCACGGCGAACAGGGCGAAGAGGAGCACCCAGAAGATCACGGCGTCCACGACAAACGCCGCCTGGCGACGGTTCGTGAAGCCGACCGAGCACCGGGAGCACACGGGGACGCCGTAGAGCAGTCTCGCCTTGCTGCCCATCCAGCGGTCGCGCCCGCAGAGCGGACACGCGGTGGACGGGGTGGACATGGGGGATGCCGTCACAGAGCCTCCTCGGGTGGGTGCGGCGGGCCCCAACTTAGGAGGTGTTCCCAGGGCGTCAAGCGGCGGTCGCGGGCGCAGCACGCCGCGGGGGTCGCGTGCGGCTCGCAACTGCTTGGAATCACGCTCGTCTTGAGGGTCCCGTAGCGGTGCCATTCACGCATATCACGGACGTCCACATTCACGTGCAGCCGTGGGACGAGCTGCGTCCCGCGGCCCTCGCGGCGCTGCGCCGCGGCAAGGAAGCGCACTGGGAACTGCTGCGGCGCGTGATGGACGACCCGGCCACGCTGCTCGAGCTGATGGATCGGGCGGGCGTGTGGCGCGTGGGGCTCGTGAACTACCCCGCCCCGGAGGTCATGGGATTCACGGACCGCTCGAACGCGTTCGCCGCGCGCTACGCGCTGGCGAACCCGGAGCGGCTGCTGCCCTACGGCGGCGTCCACCCGCGCCTCACGCGCGATCCCGCCGGAGACGTGGACCGCTTGGTCGAGCTCGGGATCCGGGTCCTCAAGATCCATCCGCCGCACCAACTCTTCCCCGCCAACGCCTACACCGACGGTCTCACGGCGCTCGGCACCATCTACCGGCGGTGCGAAGAGCGGGGGCTGCCTGTGATGGTGCACACTGGCACGAGCATGTTTCCCGGAGCGCGCTCGAAATACGGGAATCCCCTCGAGCTCGACGATGTTGCGGTCGACTTCCCCGCGCTGCCGCTCGTCATGGCGCACGGCGGCCGCCCGCTCTTCATGGCGGAGGCGTTCTTCATCCTGCGCCGCCACCGCAACGTGTGGCTCGACGTGTCCGGGATTCCGCCCGCGAAGCTGTTGGAGTACTTTCCGCGACTCGCCGAGCTCGCCGATCGGGTGCTGTGGGGGACCGATTGGCCGGGCCCGGGGGTCGCGGACATGCGGGCGAACCTCGACCAGTTTCTCGCGCTCCCGCTCACCGATGGACACCGCAAGGCGATTCTCGAAAGCAATGCATTGGCTGTACTTCCTGTTCGCTAGCGCCGCCGCAGCCCAGCAGCCCCCGGCGAAGCCCCTGCGCTTCGACCTCGCGGAGCTGCCCATGACGCACGACTCGTTCACCTTCTTCCTCGATCGCTCGGCGCGCGGGTTTGCCGTGTGGCAGTACGAGACGCGAACCGTGGCGGGACGGGCGGAGATCGTCTACTCGCAGTACTCGGAGTTCGAGCCCATCGAAGAGGAGCACCTCCGCGTCGTCCTCGACCGCGACACCGGCGCGCCGCTCACGTCGTATCACCACATCGATCTCTTCTCCCCCACGAGCGATACCGATATGGTGGAGCACGACCTCGCCGTGCGGGCGGACCGCGTGGTGGGCACGCGTCGCGTGGGGAGGAGGGGTGGCCGGGTGGACACGATCGCGGTGCACGCGGCGCTCCCCCCAGACGCGGTGTGGTCGAGCTATGAGCTGTTTGCCGCCGCGGTGACGAACGCCGCCCCCGGGGATTCGCTCGCGGTGCCCGCCTATCAGGAATTCCGCGACTCGGTGGGGACGTTGCGATTCGTCGCGGGGCAGCCCACGAGCATCGAGGTACCCGCCGGCCGCTTCGACGTGCTGCCGCTTAAGAGCGGGGACTTCCGCCTCTACGTCACGCGCCAAGCCCCACGCCGCGTCGTCAAGGGCGAGACCCTGGATGGGCGGTTCAGCTTCGAGTTGGCGCACACGGGCCCCGTCATTCCGACGGGCCCCTGACCTCGCCCGGCCCTCGCCACGGAGTAGGAATGCGGACGCTTGCTTCGGTCATCTGTACGCTCGCCCTCGCGCCGGGCCCGCTCGCGGCCCAGGCGGGACGGATCGCCTACGAGACCTTCACGCTGCCCAATGGCCTGCGGGTGATCTACGCCGAGGACCACAGCACGCCCCTCGTGGCCGTGGACCTGTGGTACAACGTGGGCTCGCGCAACGAGCGGCCCGGACGCGCCGGGTTCGCCCACCTGTTCGAACACCTGATGTTCGAGGGCTCGGCACACGCACCGAAAGGCCTGCACTCACACTTGATCGAGGCGGCGGGGGGCACGGACAACGCCTCGACCGCCGAGGACCGCACCAACTTCTTCGAGACCGTCCCCTCGAATTACCTGAATGTCGTGCTGTGGCTCGAAGCGGACCGGATGCGCTCGCTCACGGTCACGGATGAGACGTTTCACAACCAGCGCGAGACCGTGAAGGAAGAGCGGCGCCTGCGCGTCGACAACGAGCCCTACGGCGCGGTGTTTTCCGACGGCGTGACGTGGCCGTTCGACAGCGCGACGTGCTTCCCCTACGCGCACTCGGTCATCGGGTCGATGGCGGATCTCGACGCGGCGGTGCTCCCCGACGTGCAAGCGTTCTACGACACCTACTACGCGCCGAACAACGCTACGCTCGTCGTCTCAGGCGATTTCCGCGTCGCTACGCTGCGCCGCCTCGTGAACGATTACTTCGCGACGATCCGGCCCCACGCGACCCCCCCGTCGATCTCCTGCGCGTATCGCATCGCACCAGGACCCGAACACCGCGTGGTGACCGACGCCCACGCGAACCTGCCTGGGGTGCTCCGCGTCTACCGCGTTCCCCCCCACGACGACCGCGACACCCCCGCCCTCGGGCTCCTGGATGTGATCCTGGGGGACGGAGAGAGCGCGCGCTTCAACGTGGCGATCGTCCGTCGCGCGAAAGCCGCGCTCGGCGTCGAAGTCGCGCTGAATCCCTACGACCAGCGGCGCGGCCCGGGAGTCCTGCTCGTCGGCGCGATCGCGAATCAGGGCATCGATCCCCTGCGGCTCGACAGCCTGCTCGCCCGAGCGGTCGATAGCGTGCGCACCACGACCGTGACGGCCGAGGAGCTCGAGAAGGCGAAGAACATCTTCCGGGCGGACTTCGTGCGGGGCCGCGAGACCGCGCTGGGCCGCGCGGAGGCGCTCGAGCATTACCAGATGTTCCATCACTCGCTCGCCGAGGTGAACACGGACCTCAATTCCTATCTAGCCGTCACGGCCGACGACATTCGCCGCGTGGCAAGCCGCTACCTGGATTCGGCGAATGTGGTGGATGTGATTGTGCGGCCCGGCGCGGGACCGGCTGCGGGCCCGAAGACGGGAGGAGAGCCATGACCCGAGCCACGCGCCTCGCCCTCCTCGTGGTCGCGCTCGCGGCCCCCGCACGCCATGGGCTCGGCGCCCAGGATTCCTTCCCCAGCCACCCGCCCCGGCCCACCGTCCTTTCGCCTGCGCGCTTCCCGCCCTTCGAGCAGGTCACGCTCGCGAACGGGATCGATCTCGTCGTGATCGAGCGCCACGAACAGCCGGTCGCCTCGGTGAGCCTGAGCTTCCGCGCTGGCGAGATCTATGACCCGCCGGGAAAGGAAGGCCTCGCCCAACTGGCGGCGGAAGTCCTCACCAAGGGCACGGCCACCCGGTCCGCCGAAGAGCTCGCCGCCACGATCGAGGGCGTGGGCGGGAGCCTCGACGCGAGCGCGAGCCACGATTTCTTCACCATCTCGGGCGAGGCGCTCAGTGATCAGCTGGGACTCGTCTTCGACCTCCTCGGCGACGTCACCCTGCATGCGACGTTCCCCACGAGTGAACTGGAGCTCGCGCGCACACGCGTGCTCTCCGCCCTCACGCTCGAGCTGTCGCAGCCCGCGAGCGTCGCCTCCCGCGCGTTCGCGAAGGAGATCTACGGCACGAACCCCTACGGGCGGAGCGCCACGGAGGCGAGCTACCGCGCGATCCAGCAGCCGGACCTCGCGACCTTCGCGCGCGCGCGGCTCCGGCCGGCGGGGGCGCTGCTCGTCGTGGCGGGCGACGTGACGCG
>Ga0307477_10002150_pt1 | contig 15498 bp, 10 predicted proteins | sample atmos_gasesECM2C_FD_203316 | JGI IMG/M metagenome (GOLD analysis project Ga0307477, IMG submission 203316) | Hardwood forest soil microbial communities from Morgan-Monroe State Forest, Indiana, United States - atmos_gasesECM2C_515 | ecosystem: Environmental > Terrestrial > Soil > Temperate...
TGCGATGGCAACCACTCCGGCAAGCACCGCAACACCTAGAGCGCGGCGAATCCACACGTCAAACAGCAGTGACCGTTTCATAGCGGAGAACACTTTCTTTCCCGCAAGCAGCGCAGTTCCAAGAGAAGTCGCCGCACCCAATGCGTAGAATAACAGCAGAAAAGATGCACGCGCGCCGGGCCCCCGAATTGCGGCGCCTGTCAATATCAAGCCCAGAATAGGGCCGGCGCAAGGCGCCCAAAGCAATCCGGTAGAAATTCCCAACACGAATGATTTTCCGACACCAGTCTCGGCCGAATACCCCCCTTGCATTCTCCCACCGACGCGAACGAGCGGTCTGGTCAGTACTTCCGCAAGCGAAGGGAAAACTAGCGTAAGTCCCAGCACGAGGAATATGGCGATCGCCACGTAGCGCCCGCCCTGGTTCAGCCGTACCACCCAATGTCCGCCGAATGCGGCGGCGGTTGCTACCAGCGAAAACGTCAGCGCCATGCCGGTCAGCAAGGGTAGCCCGGAGCGGCGGAAGGGTTGGTCCGCACCCGAGAATACGAACGGGAGAACCGGAAGTATACACGGGCTCAGGATTGTCAGGACGCCACCAACAAATGCCAATAAATAGATGAGCATCGTATATGTCTAGTACGCATTTCAGGAGACTGCTGGATTGGAGTCTATGGTCCCCTATGTGGCTCCTGGTCTTGATCTTACAATTAAATGGTGAGCTAGTCTCTGCCTGGATCATGTAGTCTGGCCGCTGGGAGCGCAATCATTTCGAATCTTCCCCAGGTTCGTGGCGTCAATCTCGACGCGCAAACGCGCTGCGAGCATTATCACGGGCCGACCGACGTCGTCGCGATTAAGATGAAGTGCTGCGGCGTGTACTACGCCTGCAAGGATTGCCACCAGGCCCTCGCCGGTCATCCGATCGAGGTCTGGCCCGATAGCGAATGGACCCAAAAAGCGATACTCTGTGGCGCCTGCGGTAAGGAACTAACCATACATCAGTACATGCAATGCGAATCCTCGTGCCCGGCTTGCCACCAAGGATTCAATCCTGGCTGCCGAAACCATCATCATTTTTACTTTGGTGTTCGGCAGCCTTCAAGGCCGGAGTAGTGATGCAACCGCTTGGCTAAATCCTTACTCCGGATGACTAATCCGAGCGTATCGCACACACTTGAAGATAACGCCGACTCCATCGCCAAAGCAGGCCTCGAGATCCCCGATCTCCTTCGCAAAGCCACCTCTTGGCGCTGGGCGGGCCTCAGCGGCGGGGACTAGCGTTTTCGGGGTTTGTGCGTCTGCGCAGACGCCAAGGACGGCGAGGCCGCACGCCAGGTAGATGGTGAGCGAGGTTTTCATGAGGTTTCGCAGATATCCTTTCACGTCTCACGTCCGAACGTCCCGGGTAGTCTTGTACTGAACGCGACGACTTGGGAAATTCGCGAGCTGCTCTCCGTTCGAGGCCCGCCGCTAGTCGTGGAGTTGCTCGTCAGAAGATTTTTGATTTGTAAAATTTCTGTCACCGCGAATGGTACTTGCGCTTCCTCCCGTCTGGCCATCTGTGTGTTTAGGATGAGTCCGACGTCCCAGTAGATGCGAATGATCAAAATCTAAATTCCAGCGGGCGCCTTTTTATAATGTGCTAATCAGAAGGAGTTTTACGAAGTACGAATCGGCGCTGGCGCTACGACGATCTCAACAAGCCCGGTAGCCACATCGTACAGGAGGCCGGATATAAGCCAAGCGCCCGGCAATGCGGGAATCTCCCGGAGCGCAGCAACGTCAATGGCAATCGCCGCCCGAGGATCAGTGACCGCTTTTGTCTTGAGTTCGCCTTCCCGCACTTGAAAATAGCGCGCCAGCTTGGCGGGGTCGCCGGCGAGGCGAGTCATGCCGCAATCGGTGTGCTGAAGCACGACCAGGTGAAACTCCCCGCCGCCTCCAGGAATCTCTCCGGCAAGCTCACCGATTCGCCCGAGTAGACCTAATTGCTCCAACAACCCCGGGGTGATTCGACCGCCGATATTGCGCAATACGACGGCTTCCCCCGGTTTAATTCCAAGGACATGAGCTGGATCGACACGCATGTCAGCGCAACCGATTATGATCGCCTTTACATTGGGCATCGCCCGCAGAAGCGAGGGCATAAGTGTGCCCGTCGCAGACTGCTGAGCAGCAAATTCTTTGTTACGTTGTAACAAGTGGTCGAGATTGTTCATGCTGATGCTCCCTCCTCAACGCCCGTTCTAACACCGTAATTGTAACGCGTGGCAGGTCTCTTAGAAATTCAATCGAGGTAGCGCAAGTTCAGATCCTGGTATGTCTTAGAGCCCGATGTACCAGGAGTTAGGACTCTGGAGCTTCCCAGAAGCGGATTAGTCCGTGGATCTCGTTTCGTTTACTTCCGTGTGCCAACAAACCGTGAATTGAATCGTAGGTTCGGGCGTCTATCAACCGCTTATGGCACGCCGCAAGATTCTTTGTAAGCTTTTTTGCCTGTCTGAGACTACCTGAATAGGGACGGCTAAGAACACGAGGCGCAAATCCGACTGTCGGATTCGATGTCTGGCGGCTCCGATTTCTTCGATGGCCGAACCATTCCTGATCTAGGAGAGAAAAATGACCTTTGCAAATCCAGTGAAGGCTGCTGAAAACCTGGCCGTAGCATCGACTGAATCGTTCCAGAGAAGTCCCCGTTCCAAGCTCGGCTTGGAGCGAATTTTCATCGGACCCAACGGTATGCGGGCGGGTTGGCGGGTGCTTATGTTCATCGCTTTGTTTGGGCTTCTATTAGCAGGTTTCGTTCTCATCCGGGCAGGCGGGCCGGAAGCCTTTCGGGAACAGTACAAGAACCAGAGTCACATTACGATCACGCCGCTTTTGATGGGCGGGTCGGAAGCAATCACTTTGCTGTTTCTGTGCATCTCTGCGCTGGTGATGGGCAAACTTGAGCATCGCAAATTCGGCGAATATGGTTTGCCCCTGCGACTGGCGCTGAGAAAGGACTTTTGGGTTGGATCTTTAACCGGCTTTCTGGCCATCAGCGGCACGCTGCTGGCGATGTTTCTGCTGCACGGGTTCCGTGTTAGCGGTCTGGCGATTCACGGGCCAACAATTTTGTCTTCGCTTTTTGGATGGGGCGTCGCATTTCTGCTGGTCGGACTGGTTGAAGAATTCTTGTTTCGCGGGTACATCCAGTACACACTCACCTCTGGAGTCGGCTTCTGGCCGGCGGCGTTCGTGATGTCAGGTTTGTTCGGCTTGGGCCACTTCTTCAATTCACATGAGAATGCAGTAGGGTCGGTCGCCGTTGTGATGTTCGGACTCCTGCTGTGCCTGTTTTTGCGGCGGACCGGAAATCTCTGGTGTGCGGTCGGCTTTCACCTAGGTTACGACTGGGGACAAATGTTCTATGGAGTTCCTGACAGCGGCATCGTGCCCTATCACAATCTGCTCAGTTCCACCTTAAGCGGACCGCAGTGGCTGACCGGCGGGATGGTTGGTCCGGAGGCCAGCGTCTTGACACCCATCGCGTTACTGCTGGTAGCTCTAATTTTCTGCCGCTATTATCGCGGGATTCGGAACCAAGTTCAGAAACCTCAGCCGATACCAGTGACAGTCTCGTGATGTTTTAGCTGCCGCGGAGGCCTTCGTAACTCTTGCTTTTACGTTTTTTGTCCGATTGACCGATGCGTATTCAGCCAAAGATCGATGCGCTGGACAGGTCACAATCGTGAGCGAGCACCGACACGATTTGGAAGCACAATTCGATCGCATTCTTAGCGAGCATGGAGCCGCCATCTCGCGGCTGGCATTCAGTTATGAGACGGTGGCCAGCGTCAGAGAAGAGCTGGTACAGGAAATCGCGCTGGCGATATGGCAAGCGCTGGCGCATTTTCGAGGTGAGTGCTCGGAGAGAACCTTCGTGTACCGCATTGCTCACAATCGCGGGCTTAGCCATGTATGGAAGCGACGGCCGCCGCATCAGCCGCTGGACGAGATTGAAGAGTCGGACCAGCCGATTGATCCGCGGCCGCATCCGGAGGAGCAGGTGGCGCAAACCGACCGGCGGATGCGGCTTATGTCGGCGATTCAATCGCAGCCCGTGACTCACAGGCAAATGATCGTGCTGATGCTCGAAGGCTTGTCGCACGCACAAATGGCTGAAGTGCTGGGCATTACGGAAAACAATGTGGCAGTACGTCTGAACCGTGCAAGGAAAATGCTGAAGGACGCCTTGGGGGAGAGATGATGATCGAAGACCGCGAACTTGATGCGTGGCGCGAACAATGGAGCAGCGTCGCGGAGCCGCCAGCCGACTTCCAGAGCAAAATCCTGCAGAGGATCAAGCGCGAGGACCGGCGCTTTGTGCTTGGCAATCTCCTGACGGTGATCGCCTTCCTCGGGATTCTGATTTTCGCCGTGTACATGCGGCATCAAGCAAGCTGGATGGGAACGGGCTGGGCGACCGGTATCTGCGTCTTGGTTTTCGTATCGGCCGGAGTTCGTATATGGGTTCTGCGGCGAACCTGGCGTCCTGAGACACAGTCAACGCGTGCGTTCGTCGAACTTTGGTACAAAAGAGTGGCGGCTCGAATTCGGCTGCTTCGGATCTCTATCTATTTGTCTATCGGCTGGCTTATTTTTTGTGCGGCACTTATGGCTGTTAATTGGTCAATCATTGGGCAGGACGTGAGGGCTCACCCTAAGGGCTGGGTTGCCTTGCTGGTTGCCTGCGTGCTGATGCAGCCGGCGGTGCTGTGGTACGGGGCGGCTTGGCTCCGACGCCGCAAACTCGCCGAGCTGAACGAAGTAACAAAAATTCTGGATGAAATGAGCGGAAATAGCGTGCCGTGAAGTTCGGTCGAATACCCAAATCCCGATTAACTACCCTTGCTTTGGGGAGAATCGCGCTTTTTTTTCGCTGGCCGAGCTGCTGAACGCAAAACCGTGGCGCCGAGATTGCTGTGGGCCAACTCGTAATTCGGGTCGAGACCGATCGCGGTGCGGTATTCCGCAATCCAGGATCATCCAGACATCGAGGGTTGCGACTACGACACCGTCGAAGCGGTGACCGAGCCTCCTGTCCGCTCGGCACAAATCACTACTGCACCAGCAGCAGCGAGTGCAACCAAGTTGTCCCCGACCGAAATGATGAGGCGTCGCTACCACCGCTTCGGAAAGCCTTAAACATTACCGAAATACGGTGGCCGAAAGAAGTGTTCCGGCAGAGGCGGGCCCTCCGCCATTGCTTCTGTTTGGCCTCAATTTGGTTGGCAGCCGTTCGCAAGCGAAAGTTGTTGACCATCATCGATTTTTGGTCGGAATTGCGCATGTGTAATTGGGAAGGATTGCGATCAGAAGCATCCGTTGCAGGTCTCTCCTTCTTCGGACGGCGAGGAGAAGACCCACATGGAATCTGCTCCTTCCGTGATGTTCTGTGCGCGCGAATCCCCACTCGATGCGCGGGGTAGCGAGGGCCCATACGGGCGAGAATGCGGTAGTATTGCAGCTACGTTCGCAGGCCGGAGTGTCCGTGGGAAGATCTGACTGGAGGCGTCCGTGCCCTTCGATGAGATGGAAGCTCTCGATCCAGCTTATGGGAATTCTTCTCTTATTCCATTATTCAATTCAAAATTCACGCGCGCAGACGACGATTTCTGGCGGATTAACGGGTGTGGTGAGCGATCCGAGCCATGCGCTGGTGCCCGATGCCATTGTGGAACTCAGAGACAACACCAAAGGAACGATCCAATCTGCTAAAACCGACGGTTACGGTGTGTACCGATTTTTTTTCCTGGCGCCCGGAAGATACACGCTGACCATGACTCGTGCCGGTTTTCGAACAGAAAGCCGAGAGCTAGATGTGTTGCTCGGGCCTCCGGTTACGCTGAACTTCACTCTTGAAATCGCGAAAGAAAATACCACGGTGAGAGTGACGGGAGAAGCTCCACTCGTCCAGGCGGAGAACGGTGACGTCTCCACAACCATGATCCAGAGGCAAATCTCCGAGGTCCCCAATCCGGGGAACGACCTCACCTACATCGCGCAGACCGCTCCCGGCGCGATCATGAATACAGACGGGATAGGCTTTGGTGGCTCAGGTAATTTTTCCATCTTGGGTATGCCGGGCGCTTCCAATTTATTCACCTTGAATGGGATGAACGACAACAATTCAATCGAACACCATGTCAATGGCGAGAGCATTATATCGAACACCAACAACAGCGGGGTCTTGGGGATGATGCTGGGCCAGAACGAGATTCAAGAAGCGACCGTGGTCAGCAATGGTTATTCCGGCCAATTCGGCGGTGCAGCGGGCGCAAGCATCAATTACTTGACCAAATCCGGCACCGATGCCTTTCATGGAAATGCGCAGTATTACTGGAATGGAAGCGCGTTGAATGCCAACGACTGGATCGACAACGCGTTAGGAAATCCGCGCCCGTTCAATAACGCCCATCAGTGGGCGGGGTCCCTGGGTGGCCCAATTAAAAAAGATAAGCTCTTCTTCTTTTTTGATACAGAGGGTGTGCGCATCTTACTTCCGTACAGTTTTCAAGTTGTTCTGCCCAGCGCGCAATTCGAATCCGCAACCCTGACCAATATCGATAACATCTTTGGTTCCAATTCCGCGTCCGACAAGTTTTATCGGCAGATGTTCAGCCTGTGGAACAGCACGCCAGGGGCGAGTGCGGCGACGCCGGGCGACTTTACCACGCCCCTGGGCTGCTACGGTTGGAAGGATCCAACGGATCCTAACAATCCGAACAGGTTGGGCACTACCAAAGCATGTGCTGTGCATTTTCCGCAGAACGTGGATGCGCCATCCAACGATTCAATCGTGTCGGGTCGGGTGGATTGGAACCTGAAGGCCAAAGACCGCTTGTTCCTGCTCGTGCAGCACGGGGACGGGAAAACTCCCGTGCACGTCGACGAGGTCAGCCCTGTATTTAGTGCTTACTGCAATCAGTCGACCTGGCAAAGCCAACTTAGCGAGACGCACCCGATCGGTCCCACAGCTGCGAACCAGTTTCTCCTTGCGGGAACCTTCATCAACAGGACTTGCGGTGTAGCGAACTCAGCGCAAGCCTTGGCTACTTTTCCGACAGAATTGAGTTGGTTTAATGCGGGCATTCCTTTCGGCGGGCTGGGAGGCTTCGACTTGCACTATGCCTTGCCTGTCGGTTCAAGAACCACCGCATACCAAATTTCCGACGATTTGGTGAAAACGCGGAGCCGGCATAAGGTTGCGCTGGGAGTGAACTTCCTGCGCACCTACGCGACTCTGGGCGGCTACAATCGTTACGGCGTGGGACTGTTGAGTCCGCTTTCCGTGAGCGCATTTTTCTGTGGTGGGGAATCGCCTTCCCAAGATTCTGCGAAAATATCGCCTTCACAGCCCTGCCTTGTGGACCGATCCCATCCAGCTACGGATTTCACCTTGCTTCAGCAATCCTATCCTCTGTCGACGTGGAACCGTTTCGCTTTATATAGTGTCGGTCTTTACGGCCAGGAGGAGTGGCACGCCCGTTCCAACCTGACGCTGACGCTGGCTCTGCGCGCCGATCACCAGTCCAATCCGGTTTGTGAGAATCGTTGCTTCGCTCGGTTTTCTGGACCATTCAATTCCCTCAGCCATGACCCGAACCAGCCGTACGATAGTGGGATCCTGACGCATCAGAAACAGGCTTTCCCGCACACGGACAGCATCGTATGGTCGCCGCGGTTCAGTTTCGCTTGGCAGCCTCTCGGCGTCTCCCACAACACGGTCATACGCGGTGGCGTCGGTATCTTTTACGACCCGGTCCCTGGTGGCCTCGCAACGAATCTGGCTTACAACCCGCCGTTCAACACTTTTTTCAACATTAGTAGCTACAGCCTCGCTCCCGGTGAAACGAACAGCCTGTCCCAGAATGCCGCGAACTCCAATGCAGCATTTGTGAACGGCTTTGCCTCCGGTCAAACCCTTGCTCAGATCAAGGCGGCTGACCCAAACTTCACTCCCCCAAGCTTTCAGAATCCGGCAGATATAATCCATTCTCCGCAATATCAAAAATGGAGTCTGCAGGCACAACAGAGCTTCGGGTCCTCAACGTCTTTGACCGTTGGCTACTTTGGAAATCACGGGATCCATGAGCTCGTCCAGAATCCAAACGCAAATGCTTTTGGATTTGGATCATTCCCTGCCGCGGTGTGTACTAGCCCTCTGGTTCCTCCCTGCGCGGATCCGCGATTTGGCGGGGTAACCGAGTTTCAAACGGATGCCGTTTCGAACTACCACGGCATGGTCGTTTCCTTCGAACAACGATTTACCCGGCGGGGGAACGGCTTGTTTCAGGTCAACTACACTTACGGACACGCGTTGGACGAGGTGTCTAACGGCGGTTTTGTGCCGTTCACTTCCGTCGCTTCGATCTTTCCCCAGGATGCCAACAATCTGCGCGGGAGCTACGGAGCAGCGGAGTACGACACTCGCCATTCCCTCGTCGGAAATTACGTTTGGGAAGTCCCGCTTAGAGAAATGCTCCGTGGCCACGGGCCGAATCCCCTAGTAAAGGGTTGGCAAGTCTCCGGAACGATATTGGCCCGCACGGGTAACCCCTACACGGCAACCGACGTTGTAGGAGCCAGTAAACTATCCAGTGACAATTTCTTTGGAACGATTTATTCGGTGCCCGTGGCGCCTCTTGGTCCTGCGAGAGCCTGCGGAAAGGGCGCGGCCATTCCTGCGTCACTGGTTCCATGCCAACCGGCGCAAGTGCTAGCCGATGGTTCTCCCAGTCCGGGAGCGCTTTTTGTGCAGACAGGTTGTGAAACCGGGTTCAATACCGGGCATTTGGGCGCATCAGGGGTGTGCGATGGTCGCTTAGTAAGCTTTGCGCAAGGGCGCAACCGTTTCCGCGGGCCGGGCTACTTTAACACGGACTTCGCGATCATGAAAAACACCAAGATACCTCGCTGGGAAAATGGCACGCTGAGTATAGGTTTGCAGTTTTTCAATTTCTTTAACCATGCCAATTTTGGGTTTCCCGATAATTTGAGTTCGGACTCGACTTTTGGACAGATCTTCTACCTGGAGCAGTCCCCGACCAGCATTCTCGGTTCAACACTGCAGACGAATGTCGCTCGCCGCATGATCCAGCTAAAGGTCCAGCTAGAGTTCTAAACCCGAAACACAAAACTTCGCATGATGTGGTCGAGCAAATGCCCAGGCGAGCGCTGCGCTCAGAAGTTTTCCATCATCCACAAATTGCTTTCCACGTTCCAGCCGCGCATCGCCAAGTGGCGACCGTCGGGGGACGGCACGCCGTAGATGTCGATACCGCCCGGGTGTTCCCACAGGAGCCGAGCATTGCCTTGCAAATCCACGTGCAACATGGCCGCCCCTCGATCTCCATGGCTGGAGACCAACAGACCATTCCCGTCTGCCGTCCATCTCATGCTTGTCAAGATTTTCCAACGCTTTACCACGATCTCCTGCGGGGCCTCGCCGTTCAGGGAGAGAATCTGCATTTTTCCCTCCCTGTGCTTGAGCAACGCAATGCGAGTTCCGTCGGGAGAAAGATCCCAATGATAGTAAGTTGTGGCGTCCACGTTTGATCTGGCGAGTTCCCGCCCGCGGCCATTCACCGCATCGAAAGCGGTAAATATGAGCTGTTTGAGATCCGCACTTCGTTCGGCGATGGCGCACAAATCTGATGGGGAGCGCGCGCATCGTGGCCACTCTTCTATGCTCGCCGTCATTATCAACTGCGGTGATCGGCCTGTAATCGGGACACGCATCAGGCTGTTTTTTGCAGCAGGATTCGCTGGCGTTACATGGTTGCTCATGACTTTGTTGGTTGTAACTACGCCGCCGGTCTCCAGGACATCCATATAGATAAGCCAATAGCCATCCGGGCTTAGGCATGCTCCGCTTACACTTTCATTCTTCTTGAGAGTGATAAGGGATTCGGCGGTCTCCTGGCTAAGAGACTGTTTGAAAATCACGTCTGGGCCTGTACGGTCAGAAGAAAAAAGAACTGTCTTGCTATCAGCGGTCCATGCCAAAGGGTGATTCCAACTCTCATCCAAAGTAAGGCGAGTGGGGGCGGAAGCGCGTGCTCCTCCAGCTTGAAGGTCGGCCACGTACACGTTGCTATGGGGCCTCCATTCATTGAGTACGAGCTTTTTGCCATCCGCCGTCGCGTTCATGGGGTTTGCGCAAAGTTCTGCGAAGTTCGTGAGGCGCTGCGGCTCGCCGACGAATTCAGTGAGCTGTGAGTTCAAGCGGATCTGCCAGAGATTGCAGGTCATGACTTTAAAGCCCGGTTCATCCACTCTGTAGATCAACCGGTTATCCGGCAGCCAAGTCCAGGCGTTGACCTTTGTTAGGTCAAAAGGTGGATGGATCTTGGTGAGAGGCCCCCCGTTCAGATCGCCGCTCACGAAGTAGGCGTTAGCTTGGTCGGGCCCATCCTGTCTGAAATAAATAACCCGCTGTCCATCCTGCGACCATCCGAGCCCTCCGATCGAACTATTTTCATCGACTTCAAACACTTTCCGGGCCTCTTCTGCGTCAGTTCGCATCACCCAGATTTCGCGATCCCCATACTTGCCCAAGTTTGTTTCAAATGTAAGGAGGGAGCCATCCGGCGAGAACCCCTCTCCGCTCGCCTCATCGCGAATCTTATGGGGAGCCCCGCCTGACACCGAGCCGACCCAAATACTGCTGCCCTGTGAAGTCACCGCGGAAGCGTCAAGTGCTAGTGGATGAGAGCTGGCAAGAAACTTGGTACCGTCTGGGAACCAGGCGTCAATTCCGATCAAACCTTCCCGATTGGTATCGAGCTCGGCGGGTTGAGGGATCGTCCGCGTCTCGCCGGTTTCGATGAGTTTGACGTGCGTACCCACCGCATCTGTGTATGCCAGGTATTTTCCATCGGGCGATATGGTACCGCCGCCAATGGTGTTCTCGCTGGAGTTGCTGGTGAGTTGACGCAACTTAAGCTCCGGCAGAGCTGCCGATGACTGTGACGAGCGCGGGGCGAGCCAGAAAACCACAGACGCGAGAGATAGAACGACGGCGCCCACTGCCGCCATCGCACGCAACCGGGTGCGGGGCCTCGGCTGCAATTCGTGTTGGAGATATTGCAGAGCAGCTCGCATATCCGCAGCGGACTGGTATCTCGCTTCGCGATCTTTTTCTAGCGCTCTGCCAATGATCTGTTCGAACTTCGCAGGAAGCGCGGGATTTAACTCGCGAATAGGGGTCGGCGCTTGCGTGAGGATTGCTTCCTGAAGCTCTGGCCCAGTGTCGCCTTCGAATGCTCGTTTGCCGGTGGCCAGTTCGTAAAGCACCAAACCAAACGAGAACAGATCGGTCCGTGCATCCAACTTCTCGCCGCGCACCTGCTCCGGCGACATGTAGCCTGCGGTTCCGATGGCTACGCCAGTTCGGCTGTGGAACAGTTCGGGAGTCGAGGGCGAGGGTGGTGCGGCCTCGCGGATTGTGTGCTGAGCGCCGTCGCCGCTAGAAATCGATTCTGGTTCATCGCCCTCGGCCGACAGCAGGCTGGCAAGTTTCGCCAAGCCGAAATCCAATATTTTGGCTTGGCCCTCGCGGGTTACGAAGATATTCGCCGGTTTGATGTCGCGATGGATGATACCTTTTTGATGCGCGGCGTCCAAGCCATCGAGAATGTAAACGGCAAGATCGAGCAGTCTGCCGAGTTCCAACGGCGATTTCCCTGGTCCTGGTGCAGCGATCAATTCCCGGAGAGTTTGGCCTTCGAGCAACTGCATGACCAGGAACGGCTGGCCCTCGTGCTCTCCAAATTCATAAATGGGGCAGATGTTGGGATGCTCAAGCGCCGAAGCGGAGCGCGCTTCGCGTTCGAAGCGTCCAAGCGCCGCGGGATCTTTGACGGACTCTTCGGGAAGAAATTTGAGCGCGACGCGGCGTCCGAGCTTGATGTCTTCGGCGCGGTACACCAGACCCATGCCGCCGCCGCCGAGGCCGTCCAGGATTTGGTAATGAGAAATAGTTTCGCCGCTAAGCGGGAATCCGATGTCTTCCAATCCACCCAGCACGGCGGCCTGCACGGAATCTCCGGCATTCTTATCGGAGGAGAGCAATGCTTCTACTTCCCGCCGCAACTCGGCATCTTTGCTGCAGGCCTCGTCGAGTAGCGCGCTGCGGCGCTCCGGGGCGCACTCCGCCGCGCGATGGAAAAGCTCTTCAATCTGCGTCCAGCGACCCTGAGTGAAGCTTTGCCTCGGCATCGTGCATTTCCCGGTGCAACCCGGGAGTTCCTCACACACTCTCCCTTACCCATGCATGCGCAACGCGGCGTGAAAACCGATCATCGCCAGCAGCTTCCCTCGACGGCATCACGGCTGCGCGAAGTACTTCTGGGTATCTGCCAAGCGCCGCAACTCCTCGATTTGCGGCCAGCGTTCGCGAGTTACTTAGCGCCTATTCGTTCCGCATTTGCTGGTGAAGCCAGGCTTCCGCCATGCGCAAGTCGCGGCGAACAGTGACAGGAGAAACCTCCAAGGTCTGAGCGATTTCTTCCATGGAAAGCCCGCCGAAATAGCGGAGTTCCACGGCTTTGCATTTCCGTGGATCGAGCTGCTCTAAGGAGCTGAGGCCAGCGTCGAGGGCGACAAGGTCCCGGCCGCGCTCCGGCTGAAACCTGACACCTTCGTCCAACGGCACTTTGATTCCCGCTCGCTTGCCGGCGTGCTTGCGGCGCGCATGGTCCACCAGGATTTGGCGCATCAAACGCGCTGCCACGCCGAAGAAATGCGAACGGCTCTGCCAAGTGGGATTGGTCTGGTCTACGAGCCGCACGTACGCCTCATGGACCAACGCGGTTGGCTGGAGCGTGTGCCCCTGGCGCTCCTTGCGTAGGTAGCTGGCGGCGAGCTGGCGAAGTTCGCGGTAGACGAGGGGCGTGAGGTCATCGAGAGCTTGCTGGTTCCCTTTCGCCCATTCAGCCAGCAATAGGGTCACTTCGTGGGTATCGGGCATAGCTCGCGTATTTTGATGATGCTCAACTTCCGTCGTGGGCGGATTATACACCTCTTCACCTCCGCGCTTCAGTTTTGCTTGGCGATTGCCTGCGAAAAGAAAATTTGTGGCCATGATCGATTTCCATTCCTTTTTGCGCATGTGTAAGTAGGGAAGATAACAGGCAGCACGCAGACCCCGCGTGCGCTTCCGACCCTCTGGAATTTCTGCACGCGGCGATCTTGACCGCTTGCTACAGGCAAAAGATCGAAGGAGGAAATCATGAGAAAGAATGTGACTGCACTTACGCTGGTGCTGGGTTTGTGTGCCGCGCTGGCGCTGCCACGCATCTCGTCCGCACAGGAACAGAAGAAAGAGAAGAACGAGCACCACCATTACAAGCTCGTCGTGATTGAGCCTCTTGGAGGGCCCGCGAGCTCCGCTTCAGGCCCCGACCAGCTAATCTTAAACAACCGAGGAACATTCGCGGCCTACGCGAATACGGCTACTGCCAATCCCAATGCGAACTGCTTCATACCATTCAATGCCGGAGATTGCTTTGTCGAGCACCCCATTCTATGGAACAAGGGCACCTTCACTGACCTGGAACTGCTTCCCGGTGGCGCGAACGGTCAGACCGTTGCTATCAGCGAAAATGGGATTGTCGCCGGGTTTTCAGAGAACGGCGTGTCAGACCCGCTTTCGGGCTTGCCGGTGGGCCGAGCGGTCCTATGGACAAAGGACGGGAAGGTCATCGATCTTGGAACCGTGCCGGGAGGAACCGGGAGCATCGTCATTGAAGTCAATAACCGCGGCCAAGCCGTGGGGTTTTCTGACAATGACGTATCCGACCCATTTTCCATGGTCGGTGGTTTCGCAACGCAAACAAGAGCATATCTGTGGCAGAACGGGGTGATCAGAGACTTGGGAACGCTGGGCGGTCCCGACGCCATTGCGGGCAATGTGAACGAACGGGGCCAAATTGCCGGGATATCTTTCACGGATTCGAATGCGAGTTCTAACTGTAACTGGGCACTAACCACCCACCCGTTCTTTTGGGAAAACGGAAAAATGACGGACGTCGGCTCGCTAGGTGGTACTTGTGCCGTTACAAACTGGATGAACAATCGAGGCCAAGTCGTCGGTTTTTCGAATGTGGTTGGGGACCAGAGTAACCACGCGTTCCTTTGGGACAAAGAACATGGTCTGAAGGATCTCGGTACCTTGCCCGGGGGGAATTTTTCAAGCGCGAACTGGATCAATGACGCCGGAGAAATCGCCGGTGCCTCTGATGTTTCGAACGGAGGTCACGCGGTTCTCTGGAAAAACGGAGCCATGATCGATCTCGGGCTTCTGCCCGGCGATTGCAATAGCGAAGCTCAGGCAATCAATTCACATGGCCAGATCGTTGGGCACTCCTCACCGGACTGCGTGGTGGATGGAAACGTAGTGCTGTGGGAGCACGGACAACCGCCCGTCAACTTGAACACGCTGGTGGTTCCCGCCTCTGACGTAACCGTAGTTTATCCTCTGGAAATCAACGATCGGGGAGAGATTGCGGCGCACGGATTTACTTCTACAGGTGACCAGCGTGCGGTCCTGCTGATCCCTTGCGATGAGGATCATGCCGACCTCGAGGGTTGTGACTACGAGCCTGTGGAAGTAGCGACCGAGGCTCCCGTTCGCTCGGCGCAGACAACTCAGGCCTCCGTAGCGGCAGCGACCAATGCGAAGTTATCCCCAGCCGAAATGACGGCGCGATCGCGCTCCATGATGGCGCGTCGCAACCGTCGCTTCGGAGTCTTGCCGCAGAAATAGTTTCAGCAGCGGCGTCAGACTGGCGCCTCAGTCAACGTGTCGTACTCTCGGCCGAAAAGCTCCGAATCGTACTCGTGCATAGCGAATGCAATCTTGAAGAGGCGACAATGAAAATGAAAAGGATTGGCGGTTTTTCTGGAGTGCTGCAATGGCCGATGCTCGTCGCCGGTCTCTTGATGACCGCTGGCTGCGGCGGTGGGTCCAGTCATCCACAAGGTCCCTCGATCGTCACGACTTCCTTGCCGGATGGCACCATCGGCTCTTCCTACTCCCAGACCATCCAAGCCACCGGCGGGGTCGCACCGTTCACATGGAGCGTAACCTCTGGGGCTTTGCCGCACGGTGTGGCTCTGCCAGGCAGCACTGGTAATTCGGTGACAATCTCGGGTACACCCGATCGCGTGCAAGCGAGCGTGGCGTTCACCATTCAAGTGGCAGATGCGAACGGTCAATCCGCGAAGCAGCTTTTCAGCGTGAATATCCAGAGTTCGCCCACCATTGCTGTGACACAGTCCGGTGCAGTGCAAGGCGTTGTGGATGGCAACTTTCTGAGTTTCCGCGGGATTCCTTTTGCCGCCCCGCCACTAGGCAACCTGCGGTGGAAGCCGCCCGTGGCTCCAGCGAGTTGGGATGGCATACGCAGCGCGGCGAACTTTGGTAACCGATGCCCGCAGACCGAC
>Ga0307477_10002151_pt1 | contig 15497 bp, 22 predicted proteins | sample atmos_gasesECM2C_FD_203316 | JGI IMG/M metagenome (GOLD analysis project Ga0307477, IMG submission 203316) | Hardwood forest soil microbial communities from Morgan-Monroe State Forest, Indiana, United States - atmos_gasesECM2C_515 | ecosystem: Environmental > Terrestrial > Soil > Temperate...
CGGATCAGATCGCGAACCTCGCGAGAAATGACCGGCCGTCCGGGGTGGCCGCGCCGCACCTTCCAGGTCCAGAACCGGCGAAAGCCAGCACGATGCCAGGCCACGACCGTTTCTGGCTTGACGATGGGCAGAGCCGAACGCCAGTCGCGCCACAGGCGGGACAACCCGACCCATAAAAGGCGGTCCGCCGGGGTCAATCTCGGGTGTTTTCTCGCGGACCGCTGCAGCACACCCACCTGGTGGCGCAGAGCCAAGTTCTCTAGCTCAAGCATCGCCCGAGAACGGAATATTGAAGACAGAGTGCCAAGGAGTGTCGTAAGAAGAATGAGCATCGGAGGAGAATTAGGATAGAAAGTATAATTCCCATCAGCTCAGATAGTTCGAGGTTTTCGAGAGGCACACGCCCTACCTGAAAGATCATCTCGGCAATTGCTAACGGAATGACCCGGCAGACCTCACGGCTTCAGAAGGTCGCGGTTGCATCTTGCCTTCTTTGTGACGAACTTCGAACTGGCCGGAGCATGGGAGCTTTACAGTAAAACCTTCGATTTCGATGTTGGCGGTGATTTCAGACGCGATGCTGTCCGTCACCGTGTTGACGACGTTGGTCGCTCGCGGTCGGAGGTCACATTGTGTGCTTGGCGAACTTGTGCGGCGATGGTCTCGCATCCGACCGCAGGGATTGTGAATGGCGTTTTCCATAATGCAAATGGGAAACCCCAGATCAGCAATTGATATCAGAATTCGGCGAGCCCGCTCCAGACAGGTACATTACTTCCTATTTGCACGTTATACGCGCGCGGAGGTCTCGTTCGGCTGTCGCAAACGATCGATCCAATATGCCCAACCGAACACGATCGGGAAGAGGATGAGATCGACCGTCACGAGAACGTGGACGCTTGGAGGTGGCGCGCCGTTGAAGCTGAGTAACCAAAGCGCAGTGAACACCACAATGAATGTCCAGAGTACGAGATGACCAGCGAAGCGGCGCGTGTGCGTCGCGCGCAGATACAGAATGATCCCGATCACCCAAAGTCCGCCTTCGACGATCAGTAATCCGAGTGGCGAGTTGTAGAGGCCGAGACCGTAATAACGATGAAAGCCGGGCGCCAGAGGCATGTCCGGCCTGTGGCTGGCCCAATCGAGGACCCAATGGCTCAGTACAGCGGCGAACAGGACCCAGGCGCCGCGCCCGTGGCGGCGAGTTAGGAAATAAGCAGCGGCGAGGAGCGCGCCCCAAACAACGTCCATCACCAAGCTGTGGCTCCAGGCAAAGTCATAGAGGTTCAGCGCGTTGACGCGGGTGATGCCGGGTCGAATGCTGATGTGCTCAATGCCGAGGGCGACGAAGACGAAGACCAACAGATCGGCCAACAGGGCAGCGAACATGAGGGTGCCGACGGAAGTTTTTGGCGCCCAGCGTTTAGCCCCGAAACCGATGGCGAAGTGTCCGACGAACATGCGCTTTCTATGATCCCGCCATGGTAAGACAAAACCACTTGTCCGTATAGTCGGCAAACCTGAACTAATCCAGATGGGCGCTGAGCGGCTGGGTACCGGAAAGAGGCTTGCTCCGGTCAAATCTCGGGTCATCCACTCCGAATGCGGAACATAAGTAGACAAGGTGCCACATCCCATAGATAAGCACTTTCCCGTCTGACTAGCGCTCTCGACTCTTCGTGGTCTCCGCCTTGTTTGGCGCGAACATTAAAAAACTTGTAACCGAGTCGTTCTGGACGCGTAATAGACAGTAGAGATGCTCATGGATCTTTTCCAGCGATTTGCGCTTGGCGAGATCGATGCTTTCGAGACCTTGGTTCGGCAGTTCCAGGGCGACATTTACGCGTGGATTGTGCGCATCGTGCGTGATCCAGGCATTGCGGAGGATCTGACCGTTGAGACCCTTTGGCGCGCCTATCGGGCGCGGAAACAGTTTCGGCCGGATGGAAACTTCGCAGCTTGGTCGCGACGGATTGCCACCAACCTCGCGCTCGACCATCTTCGCCGCAAACGTCCGGAACAGAGGCTGGTCGCAGAGCCTACCGGAGCGCCTCCGACCGATCATCTCGTCGAGCAGGAGATTCGGGAAAAGATCCAGCAGGCGTTTCGCCGGTTGCCAGCCAAGTTGCAGGTGACGGCGACGTTAGCGCTCTTGGAAGAGCAGCCTTATGAGGAAATTGCTGATGCCCTAGGAATATCGGTGGGCGCCGTGAAGTTACGAGTATTCCGCGCGGTTCGCGTATTGCGCAAGCAACTGAACCACCATGGGATCAGGCCCTGAGTGAAAGGCCATGAGGGTAGAGAAATGGACGAACACGACGAACGGCAAATTTGCCAAGCTTTGAAGCGATCGTTCCCGCCAGTCCACTCCGAACTTGGCCGCGACCTTTGGCCTGCGGTACTGCGCCAACTCGACGCTCGCTCGACCCCGGTTCCCTGGTACGACTGGGCGTTGATCGGCGTGAGCGCCAGCGTATTTCTGTTCTTCCCACAACTGCTTCTCGTGTTCGCGTATCACCTGTAGCTGCGGAAGGAGGCCTCATGAAGAGTCATCCGTACTTGCGGGCTTACATGTCGGGAATCTCGGTACCGACGCCACTTCTACTGGTCGCGCTGACGCTGTTTAGCATCGCGCGATTCGTCTATGACGTTCCCATCCCGGTAGAGCGGGTCATCATTTTTCCTATGGCAATCATCCCGAACCTGTTTGGCGTGTGGAACATGCTGCACCTGGCTTCGCGCTCACGCACCCACCTGCCGCTGGGGATTCACGGCGCGGTCCTTCCTTTCATCCTCGCCCCTCTCGGATTCCTCCTCGGGCGTTCCCTGGGCTTTCTGAAGGCGACAGACCACGGCTTTCTCTACTTTGGCATCGTGAACGTGCACTACGCGCACGTGGCAATTATTTTTCCCGTGGTGCTGATTCTTTATTACCTGGTTTGGAAATACCTGATCGGATTCTTCAATCAAGTGGCAGGAATCGCGGAGTAGTGAACTTATGGCAGGCAACAGGAGGCTGTATGTCGCAGGGCCAATCTGGAGGCGTTTCGACGGTTGCTCACGGGCATCAATATCTAACCGCGGCAGCGTCACTGGTAGTAGGTGGAGCGTTCTTCGCATTGTGGTTCTGGCTGCTGCCACAGTGGCTCGGTTTCCGAGTGGACACGACGGGCACAGCACGTTGGCGATGGTTGGCGGCGCTTCCCTCGGTGCTGGGATTTGCGGTTGCCCTGCGCTGCGTTTGGGACTTCGGATGGACGGGACGCGGTACCCCCGCGCCGTTCGCTCCGCCGCAACGCTTGGTCGTGGTAGGTCTCTTCCGCCATGTTCGGAACCCCATGTACCTGGGCTTAGCCGTGGGGTGGATTGGGCTGTGGGTGATCTTCGGGCACGCCAACCCAGCCGCGATTGCTGGCGTGGCAGCGGTCGCCCTCGCCACACATCTGTTCGTTCTCTTTTATGAAGAACCCACTCTGCGCGGCAAATTCGGGGCAGACTACGAGCAGTATTGCCGGAACGTGGATCGATGGTGGCCGCGTGTGCGAGGCTGGGACAAGCAATAGTGGTGGACTGGACTGGGCAAATGTGCCCGATAGAAAATGCTGCCTCGCGCACTCGTGAACAGTCTCGTCCGAGTGCCACTTGCCGGTGGCAAGAAACCTCTAGGTTCTTGGACGAGTCGTCGGCAATCCTTACCTTACCGTTTTATGGAAGGGTAGCCCGTGACTCGATCAGAATCGTCAAAGCTCCGCGAAACGGCCTGTCAAGAGTGGGCGCCAGCCCTTGGAGCTCCGACCAACAACTGCAGCTGCCATGTTTATTTCAGCCTGCAGAGAGCGCACTGATCGTAACGTAATATCCGTCCGGATCTCGGAGCGAGAACTCCTTGGTTTGAGTGTTCGGATTCACGTGTGGCTCCTCTTCGAGCCGAGTGACGAGAGAGCGTGCCCTTTGAAGCGCCAGGTCGAAATCATCGACACGGAAGAACAACAGGAGCCCGTTGCCGGGTGTCCCGTGATCGGGGCTCATCAATGAGGGATGTTCGTGGGCGCCCCACTCGTGGAGGCAGAGCAAAACAGTTCCATCTGAATCGAGGATTTGCCCAAAGTAATCATGGGCAGGAAGGGTAGCCGGCTGACCGAACAGCGCCTGGTACCATTTGAAGCTGCCCGGCACGTCGCCTACCCCTATGATCGTCCACGTGCGCTTCATCGGGTCCCCCTCTGCGAACTAATTCTCGTTTAGAGCGACCTGGGTACAACCGCTCATCCCAGAACTTGCCGTACTGTTTTATGCCGATAGGCGGGTCAGGCTAAACCTGCTATCGCGTAGAGATAGATCTTCTCAGACTGGCGAATCGTCGGCTACCCTTCCCCTGCCAGATTACGGAAGGATTGCCGTGATCCAGGAGGAGTCTTCCAAAACCGATCTACAAGCCTTCTTCCGCTCTCTAAGATCTACGAGCTACAAGTTCATAGTGACCTGAGTCTGATCCCATATTCCAACAGCCAAGTCTGGATGTCCCGTCGCGACGCGCGGACAAGCTGGCCTCCTGCAAATCGCGTATCGGCGGACACTTCTTGGAAAATAAAGGAAGGAGGCGTCAGGGCGTCAGCTTCAGCTGCTGAATCGAACTCTGCTTCGGCCAGAAGTAAGCCTTCCAATTCGCCTTCGAATACGTCGATACCAAAAGGCGGCACGCTGTAACGAGTCTTGCTGAGCCTCTTCGCCGAAAGTTGCGCGAACACGCGAAACTCGTCCCCAGTCAGGTATATGGTCGTGATCAATCCCTGTCGCGCTCCACTTGCTGGGGCTGGAACCTTCTGAGTGAGCTTGAACATCGTTGGGCCACCGTCTTCACTCTGCTCCCGCAAGCGAAGAGTGGTGCCATCGATGTAAAGGTCGGTGATTCGACGGACTCGTACTGCATTTACATTATTGGGAAACCGGTCGAGAAGGAACCGGCGTTCACGTTCGATCCTACCGTATTTGTGCTCTGGCAGCATATCTACATTTTGCTAGAAACCAGGCAGATGGGAAGTGGAGGAACCGGAGAAGCGAAAGAACAGGTTCTGGGACGCGGGATCAAGAACCTGCTCCTGCTAATGCTTCGCTAACGGCGTTGACATCACTTTCGTCGTTGTAAGGGGCAAGCGAGATCCGAATGTGTCCGCCACGTGTACTGCACACAATATTGTGAGTACGAAGTCTTTCCACAATTCCTTGTACGCTTTCGCGAGGATGGCCTAGTGAAATGATGTGTGGAGACCCAGCGGGATCGCCAACACTACGAAACGGTTGCCAACCATACTTGCCGGCTTCGCTAACCAGCATTGCTGCCAGACTCCGTGCATGTGCCTCAATGCGAGCTTCACCCAAGGACAACAACCGCTCAATTGCTACCACGAGACCCGCCATAGAGACGTACGACATTGTTGACTGCGTGTAGCGCCGCGCATCGTTAGCTAGCGACACAGAGGTCGCATCAAATCCAAAGGGGTCCGTCGCGCCCATCCAACCGGGTAAAGGGGGGATTTGCTCAAGCAAGCGTGGCGACATGATTGCCAGTGCAACGCCTCCATGTCCACCAAGCCATTTGTAGCCGCTGGTAACGACGGCATCAGCATCCCACGCCGCTGCGTCCACCCGCGTCGCACCTGCCGCTTGGGTAGCGTCTACGATCAAACGCGCACCGACCTGGATAGTGCTTTCGCGCAGCCGAGAAATATCCACTACCGTACCCGTAGCGTATTGCACACTGCTCACCGCAACCACAGAAGTACTGTCGTCGATTGCCTCAATCAGAGTATCGGTCAAATCGCACGAAGGCTGGTCATCAACAAAGCGCACCGTATGGTTTCTTAGAGCAGCCAAACGAAGCCACGGCCGAGTTATGGCAGGAAAGTCTGATGAAACGGCCAGAATTGTGCTCTTTAGTCTTGGCTGAAGCAACATCGGAAGCTGCCCCAAGATTTCACTTGCGCTCGCGACAATTGCGACTCGACTGGAATCGCAATGAAATAATCGGGATGCGCGTTCGCGAAGCGTTTCGCAATACGCCACCTCATCGGTGTCGGACATGTAGAGGTTGCCATGCCTAGCCACATTGTCTATGAAAGTATGCATTGCCGTTACAGCAGGTTGACTGATCAATCCCAAGGATGCCTGATTCAAGTACACACTTTGGCGGAGGGTGGGATAATCCAATCGATCAAAAGGAGGGGAGATCATTACCGATGACAGACTTTCTTGTGAGCGAGTGGATCCTAAACTGTCCTGCTTCAATAATAGATCCGAATTCTGACATCCGCGGTTTGGGAGTCTTGGCGCTACGTCAGGCGGGTATCACGGTCGAATTTTTCCCCGCTGACTTAACCGCGAACCTGGAGGAGCTCAACCGCACCGACTTCATTCGTAGGCAGGCGGCTCGACATTCTCTCTGCGCGGGTAAAGCACAACCTTAAATACTCCAGCCCACGCAGGGGCAACTGAGAACCGGACGATACCCAGTAGTCCGGCCTTGCTGGCGTCCCGCACCAAGATTCCCTGCTGCTCAAGTGGTTGTAGGTCTTGGTGAGACGCCTGCTCCTGCGTTATTCGCGTTGCACCGTATATCATTTGGACGGTCGGGTTTTGTCTACTGCCGATGTCTGCCATTAAAGCATTGACGTGGAAAAAGGTTCGGGAAATTGTCGACCGATTCGAGGCTTTGAATCCTTACGACAAGAGAGTGATTCCAGGTTCAATCCTGAATATTGTCCAAGAGCTCAATTTCGATTCCGACAGTCGACAACGGCAACTGTACGGCTACGGCATTTCTGCAAAACGCTACGCTCTGTACACCAAAGAGAAATCTGGAATTCGCCTCCTCAAAGTGAGAGAGCACGGTCTCGGACTCTACTATCGCCCAAAAGAGGGACGTGATCCTGAATGTGAGGTCGCGACGTGGATCAAGGAAGGTTGGCAATGGATGTTGAACGAGCCCTCGGATTCCGAAGTCACAAGCCGAAATGGTTTCATCTTCCGGTCATGAGACGGATTGCCATTAGTACACCCAATGTCATGGCAGCACTGCGTCGTTTACGACGCGATCAAGCTCGACCTTACAATTTTGCACTCTCTCCAGTTCTGGTGAACCTGACCAGCGTTCCCCTTACACTTTTGGCTCCATTCGAAAAAGACTCATCTCAATGGATGAAATTGCCCCATGTAAACATTCATGACGGCACAACTCACAGTTTGGATAACCCGACCGTACCTATCGTAGTGAAACCTTTGAGATGGTATTCAAGCAGTATCACGGTCATCGCGAAGCCAAGAGTTCCGCGCCCGATGGGAGCCGTTGCAAACCCGATACGGCTGGTATGCTCAAGCGATATCCGGTGACAGCAACGAGTTTTCATCTGATCGGCAAAGAAACTGAGCGAGGTTGGGAGCAGAACGACGATGTGAGCACGCTAATGCCTTCGCTGATTCGATACGGTGCTGATACCGGTGTTGCAGAGGAGCAACTCAGAAAGCGGCTGCTGGAGATACCACTAGCCTTCTTGGAATTCGAAACCGGATTAAGTCGGCATACGATCGTGCGAGCACGAAGAGGCGAGCCAGTACACCAGCGATCACTGCAGCTTCTCAAGGATGTTGTTCGGCAGGTAACGGTTCGAAAGTGATCGCGGTGCGGACTTCTGGTGCGGCAGCCCTGCGCAGCCTTCTACCAAAGTGAAACGCCCTAACGCAAATCCGTTGGGAATGATCGCTTTACCGATTCTTAGCACGTGATGTTTGGGAACTCTTCGTCGCTGCTACACGTTCCGTCAGTGCCCCTGATCGTGTGGAACAACGACGACTGTTGAGGCTGAGCTCCGATTCCCCGCGTTGTCTTGGGCAGTGACGGCGATTGTATAAGTCCGACCGTTCTTGTCAGTCCCCAAGCGGGACGCCTGGAGTGAAATCGTAAAGGAATAGGTCCCGTTCGCGTTAAGAGTTACACCACCGCTGGGCTGAACGCTCCCATACTTATCAACGACCGCGAAGCTCGCGCTGTTTGAGTTCACGCCCGATGTGGCATCTGTGATTGCTCCGGAAACCTTAACGCTGATCATTTCTCCATTGGGTGGCCAGAGCGCGGATGGACTCGCGTAGACTGAGATGACGGGCGGCGTCGCGTCGATCTCAATCGCTTGAGATGGTCGAGGGGTCTCTACGTTTCCAGCCAGATCTACGCTACCAAATTGAATCGTGTGAACACCATCGCCAGAAACGGTGAAGGGAGAAGTGTAAGCATTCGTTGATCCACCGTCGTCGTTGTAGGACGTGGAGGCGATGTCCGAGGGTCCGTCGATGTCGGTAGCGATGAGGGTGACGGTCACAGGACCGGTGTACCAGCCGTTCATTCCATGCGATCCCGACAGGAACGCGGCTGTCGTCGGGGCATCTTTGTCGACCTTCGGTGTGGTCGGAACACCTTTGCAGCTTTCTACAACAATCCAGACTGCCGTAATTGTGGAGATACGTTGCGGATGGCGAATACTGTAGCGAAAGAGGCGTATGTTGCAACTGGCGTCGTTATAGTTGGTGTCCCCTTGATCGGGGAGGCTAGAGGTAGCGAGCATTCAGTAGCCAGAGTCACGTAAGGATTAAAAAAATAGTGTCAGTGCAATGGCTCGAATCCCAATAGATCCGTCTCTCTGTGTACTACAAGATAGACTGTGTTTCCCATGGCTAGCAGTTGCAGAGGGGTCATCGGGTTCGCGGTTGTGCGCCTGGGCGTCGCACCCAATTCGAAGCTGTTAACGGACATTCCGTCACTTAGCAGTGCAAACCAGTGCGGCCGCTTGCTATCCTCAGAGCCGTTGTGTGCAACAGAGTAGGTAACCACCGAGGCCTGGACGGGCGCGGTAACGGAGAACGCCGCCTGGCGCTGTGTCACGGGTTTGCCGTTCGACCAGTCGACCTTCACCAGCGAGATGCGCTCTCGCGAATCGTCGTCCCCCACCAGCATTGCGGCGTGGGCATTCCCCTTTGCATCGACCCACATTGCAGGCTCCGATGCTGGCAATAGCCACGCGCCGTCGGCCATCGTTACCGATGTGCTGCGACGAGCGCTGCCGTCGAAAAGGCTGATTTCTGCCCTTCCGTTTTCCGTCTGCGAAACCGCAAGGGCATAAAGCTTGCCCTTTGCTCCCGGACCAATCGCTGATCGCAAATAGCGCGCCCCGGACCGTGGTAGTTTGGCAGACCAGACCGTGCGCGCGACCGGTGGTGTAGCGGCAGCGTGCACCATCGGGAACTCGATCATCGAGAAATTATCCTGATCGTTCACAAACAGCGTCGTTAGCCCGGACTCTTGCAGCAGCGCCGGATGAACCACGTTCGCGCCCGCCGGAACATCGGCGCGCACGGTTTCGCCGGGAGTTCCCGTCTCGAGGCCGACCGCATTCTTTGATTCCCAACCGAAACGAGCGAAGTCAACTGACTGGCGGTTGAAATTCGCCCAGGGCTCCACCACCTCCCGGGCATCCGGATTAGCGCCCGAAGCCCTCATCATTTCCACAAGCGTAATCTCGCCTGCCATCGGCCGGCTCTGCTGGAAAAGGAACTGGTACAGCCGTGGCGGACTTCCTGCCAGCGCCAACACACGTTGCAACGACGACTCTTGAAAGCCGTCATCGGCCATTACGCGCGCAGATTGTACCGTCCCTTCTTCTATCGCGAACTGAATCGGCGGAAATACGTCTACCTGGCCCCTCCACGCGTATTTGGCAGTTAGCGTATAACGCCCTGGTTTCTCGAGGTGAAACATCTTCTGCAGAGGCAACTGAACTAGAAGGTGCTCGCCTGGTGCGACCTTGACTATCGTGGGCGAGTTTGGATCTGGCAAAGATATTCTCGGCTTGAAGTCCACACCGTGAGGGAAAGTCGGACCGGTAACGTGATACGAATACTGGGGATTGCGGAGATCCTCGGCATCCGGCATATCCTGCAGCGCTCCGGTCCGGTTCTCGATTTCAACCTTCAGTATGATCGTTTCCTGAGCAAGGAACCTGTCGCCCTCGAGACTTAGGTGTATGTTCACTCCTGGATCTCCCTTCTGGATAAGACCCGCAGTGCCTAAAACGCTTGCTGCCGCAAATGCCAGCAGAACCGACCCGAGCGCATTCTCACGGTTCATGGCTTGTTATTAAGCGCGGTATTGGGACTTAAGGCCGACTTGTCCCAGCCGCGGAGCCGAAGTTGACACAGGCCACATAATACTCGGGCGCCTGGATTGTATGACATTAGGCAGTTCAGGGACGCCGAGTCGTGCGCCTGGTATCCACTTTCGCCATTGACCGGCGCCGGATGAGGAAGGAAAAACAGGTGACCAAACTCGTGCGCCGCTGTGATCTCAGATGTGCTGGTAAATCCGATCGCGCCTCGTTGCGTCGGATCAAGAACTGAAAGGAACGCGCAATGATTCTCGTCCGACTTCTTGAAGTCCGCTGCCTCTCCGTCCACAGTATTGGCCTGCCCGGCTGCAACCCCAGCTGCAAGCCGATTGTGAACGGTTGCCACCTGACACACGTTTACGCCCGGGACATTGTCACGAAAATGTTTGTTAAACACCTTTGTGAGTGCTTTCCGGACTAACGCCTCAGCCGTCTGCGAGTGGCTGGCCACGTTTGACATACCGTTGTTGTTAAGCCAGGTTGTAGCCTTGGCGGGCGTCATGCCGTCGGCGATCAAGGCAGCCCGGAATTGAGCCCAAGTTCGGAGGAAGACGCCATCGTTGCCCGAAGTGTACTGGTTCACCGCCGGGTCGACCATCATTCGTTCCTTAGAGGACCAATCGCTGATCGCATCCGACATCTCGGTGTTCCAGTCACCCGCCGGATAAACCGTTGCGGCACCGGAGTCATCCACCAGATCCAGGAAGGCTGCCTGATAGTAAGTGCTTATGTTTGCAAACACAAGGCCGGTAACGACCGCAGTTTTCTTCAGGACTTGAATCATGGGCACACGGCGCCAAACCTCGAAATCCCCACTCACAGCCTTCAGAGACGGGTCGATCGCCAGCGCCGCGGCGTTTGTCTGCAAACGAGGTTTCTCGCCGTCATCGGTCTCGTGGGCTGCATAAACCGTAATTCGATAACGATCGCCAGCCATACGCGCGGGCTGGAACAATACTCCAGTCTTCGCCGCCAACCCTTGCTCCCGCCATGCATAACTGTAGGACGCCCACTTCCGGTCTGGGCAGCGTTCCACTTCAAATGGAAAATCATCGCTTTTCAAGCTGCTGCGGGGGCTGTAACCGCCCTGTTCGGGAAAAACAGGATCGCCCGATCCTCGCTTGCCTCCGCGGTCCTTATGACAGTTCTGTCCCTGAGGCGCGGTTGCTGCCACATCGTAGTTCTGTGCATTCGATGCGAATGCGCTCGGCACGGCGACGCTCCGGCTCTCCCAATCCCAGAGAAACTTCGTTTTCCCGATCGCCTGCGGGGCAACCACCGCAGCGCCTGCCGAATCGCGGATCCAGATCTTGCAGAACAGCGGAATCTCGGGCCCATCTCCCCACATGCTCTTGTATCTCTTGAAGAGTGTGTTGTCGCACATTTCCGAAGCTGAGTCGTGGAACCACCCCCTAGACATAAAAACGGCGCTTTTCATATAGATCGGAATGGTCGCAGTAGTGGGGGTCGGGGCTGCGCCCACGCGAGGGTTCAGCAGGTCATGAAAAGGCTGGCGCCGCTCCGATTTGGAGGATGGAATTGCATTTTCAAAACCCCATTCGAGTTCTAGATGGTGGAAAATAACATGAAAGTAGGTCCAAGCCACATTCGCTCTGCTTTGGCCCGGTCCTTCCACAGTCAGCCTCAGCTTATATGGCGAGTGCTCCGCAGTCACGTATCCGTCGGGGAACTTGCGGCTGGAATCGATCGCTCCGTCCCATTCCTTTTTCTTCTGTTTGGTGCTCCCCGACTTATATTCGAATTCCAGTTCCTTGGCACCGTCCAGCAGTTCCTCATCCTTCAAATCGCGTTCCCAGACCGGACTCTTGTCGAACCGCCGAAACAACTCGAGCTTGGCTTTTGAAATGTTCAAATACGGATTGTGCAGGTCGAACCAGACCTTCACTCGGTCGGTTCGTGCGGCGTCGGCAGTCCAAGGACCCGGATTGTATTGCTGGCCTGGCGCGAAATTAAAGGAATCTGTTCCCGTTCCGGTTGGCGCCCGTGGCGTCACGGCTCCTGGCAGACGATGGGATAGCGATCCACCGTTGGAATTTAGAACCCTGATTTCAACCACTCCGTATTCGGGGACGGAGATCCTATTGACATGAGTTTGATCGTGACTCGTCCGCGCGACGTAGGCTGTCGCCGAGAATTTTTTTGCCATATTCTTTTTGAGTCCGTTGAATCGCTATCCGCCCAGCACCCTAAGGAGTGTCGTGAAATTGTTCGAGCCCGTCGCGGATCGAGGACACGGCCCCATCAGGCGCCGCGGCACGCTGGAATGCCTGGTAACCTTTCACGTAGAGCTTTGTCTTTTCGTTTTCTGTGTCCCTTACGGGCGTTTCAATGGTCAGATTGTTGAGCCTCTGAAGCGTTCCGCGTACTGTCGATTTCGGTTGCAAGTATCCGATATTCAGATCCCAGGTGACCGTCAGTTCTTCGATCTCCGCGGTCGCCGGCTTCTCCTTGTACTGCGATTCTCGGATTAACGGAGGATTGGCAGGAGGATTGGCCGGCGGTGGATCCGCTGGGATCGCTCCGGGGGCCGGTAACGCGGCGAATCTTAGTTTCAATTCTCCGCTCCTCTTGGTGGGATCCACCTCCAGTTCGATCAATCCCTGCCCTCCTGGAGCATTGGAATTCGAGGAGTTTCCGACGCGAAGATCGCACGCCGTCGGAACAAGAGGGTGCTTGGCGCTGTCGGTCACGACGAGCCGAAGCTTGGTTTTCCTGCGATCAACCACAAAGCTATTCTTGCCATCCAAAGTCAGGGCTGCCGTCTTTTGCCGTTTTTCCGGAATTTTAACGACGTCGCCTTCCGCCAATTGATTCGGATTCGGTCGTTTTGTTTTAATCGCAGCGTTGTCGGGATGATCGTATAGAGTTCGGTAATTGTAGTAGTTGTTTAAAGCAGCGACCCTGGCGAAGCAATCCCCGGATCCGATTGTGTAGTCACTCATGAACTACCCTTCCGCCCATTCGTTCGCGTCGATTTCAGGAAACTTCACCGTGTAGGAGCCCCCCGGCAGGTTTTTCGATTCTAGGACACCATTCGCCAGAGGACCGGAATTTATGGTCGTGTTTCCGCGCAATATGACGCACTCCTCCGTTGGCACGAAATTGCGGTCGTCTTTGAATCGCAGTTCAACTTTCACACTGTGAATCTGGTCGCATTGGACCGTACCCGAAGTGTTCGACGCTGTGGGTACGCAGCCAAGCGCGCCCGCTTGCCCGCCGGAACCGTTGGTCATTCTTCGCCCCCTGCTTCGGCCTTTATCAAGTACCTAATCGCTGCGGTCCTCAGCCGCTGCATACGTTCCTGTGATGCGCTCGTCCTGTCCTCTAGGTCCCTACCTGCCCAGTCGCGGTACTTCTCGTCCACACCGAAATCCGGTCCGAAGCAGAACTCCAGTGACACATAGGCTGGAAGCTGCGCGTCTTCAAAACCCTGCTGACGGCCACGCCGAACCGCTTCGTTGACTAGGCGGGAGCATTCTGATTCGCCAAGCTGGGCGCACTTATCCGGAAAGACCTCTCGCATGGTTGTTTCGATCGAACGAGGGAGCAACGACTGATTTAGAATGCGCATTTGTTCATCTCGAATTACCAGCATCCAAGTCTGGCCGAGCCGCCTGAAATAGACCCAGCATCTCCCATTATCGATTGAAAAAACCGGCGGAAGTGTATCATCACTCCACGATCTCGCATAGCCCAAAATAGCCCAATCACTTAAATGGAAGATGGCGAACACGTCTGCGCTTGAGCGCTTACGCTGTCGAAGCGCTCGGGCTCTGATCACCAACTCATAAGCCAGTGCTGTCAGCGGGCCGACTCAGGGATGGGTCAGCAGTCGCTGCGTCACCAGACGCTTCTCCACTTCCTCTTCCAGGGCGTGCGTCAGCTCCTCGATCTTGTATGTGAGTTGGTCGAGCAGGTCGAGCAAATCCTGCTGTCGTCAGCTGGCCCAAGGTGCTCGTGCGATGGCCTCCAGTTCTTTGCCACCGGCAGCTCGCCACAACGCTTTCTTGCGACGCAGGCCTTCGTTGAGTGCGACCACTTGCAACTGATTCATGACCCCGGTGCGGTCTTATACGTTGCCATTGCTTGAACTCTCGCCTATCCTCTCCTCACAGCTTGGGCGCGGCGCAGGTGGCGCTCGAACTCCTGTGGTGGACGATAAAGACGTTCGCCACCCGGTCCGAATACAGCAACAACTTGAGGAACGAGGTCGAGTATCTGACGGAGCTCCGCTTCACTGCGCCGCAGCTTTTCCTCTGATTGCTTTGCGCGCGTGGATGTCCGTCAGCAGATTGTACCAACGGACGATGTGGCCGTCGGCGTCACGCTGAGGTCGCCCACGTACATGGAACCACCGGTATACACCGTCGGAGCGGCGAAAACGATGGTCAACGTCGTACGAAAGCCCCTTTTCGATTGAGTCCTTCCACACTGCCATTGCGCTGGCGAGGTCATCCGGATGAAGGACATCGGTGATCTGCCAGCCCTTCAATTGTTCCGCGGTCTTTCCGAAGTAGTCTAGAACTGGTTGGTTGACGAAGTCGAGTTCGCCTTCCAATGTCGTGGTAATTACCAGAGCACCGATGTTTTCAAGAACCAGGCGAAACCTCTCCTCACTCTGTCCCAAGCCTTCCTCAGCGCGCTTTTGTTCACTCAAATCGAGCACGAATCCGACACCCTCGTTCCCACCTTCTTGAAACAGCACGCCTCCAACCAGCACGGGCACGCGGCTGCCATCTTTCCGGAAATACTGTTTCTCGTATGGTTGAACCGTCCCGGTTCCCTTCAGTTCTGTCACGGCGCGTTTGTCGCGCTCGCGCCATTCGGCCGGCGTGAGGTCCGTCCAGCGTACCCGCCCGGAAGCGAGATCTTCGCGGTCGTATTTCACCATGCGGAGAAATGCCTCATTGGCCCCCGTGACCGCCCTCGAGATTCCAGATGAAACTACCTACAACATTGGCTTCGAACAGGCGCCCTATCAATTTGGACGTTTGGTCCACTGGCATGTGGCAAGGTTAACGTCTTTGCCTCACCTGGAGCAATCAAACCTTAGGCTGACTGAACCAAGACTTTAGGAGATTAGATGCCAGCTTCCATCTGAAGCTCAATGGGCGTTATTGCAAAGACGAGATCAGGCAAGGATTTAACCTAGTACTACAGTGTTACAAAATCGGAAGCACCGCCGCATCAACAGGTTGCGGCGAGCCCAAAGAGTTAACAGAAATGGAAGGCAGCATGCTACAACCCGCGCAAATATTGGCGAAAACG
>Ga0307477_10002152_pt1 | contig 15497 bp, 28 predicted proteins | sample atmos_gasesECM2C_FD_203316 | JGI IMG/M metagenome (GOLD analysis project Ga0307477, IMG submission 203316) | Hardwood forest soil microbial communities from Morgan-Monroe State Forest, Indiana, United States - atmos_gasesECM2C_515 | ecosystem: Environmental > Terrestrial > Soil > Temperate...
TTCTTATGGGCAAATAAGCCGGCGGAGTCTTCCAATCCGAGTAGGTGTTGTTTTGCGTCCAGACCGCCAGCGAAGCCGGTCAATTTGCCATTCGATCCGATGACCCGGTGGCATGGGACAACGATGGCAATCGGATTTTTTCCGTTGGCCGCACCTACTGCGCGTGATGCAGATGGATTACCGAGTTGCTTTGCCAATTGCCCGTAACTCCGTGTCTCTCCGAAGGGAATCGCCAGCAACGCCTCCCAGACCTGTTTCTGAAAATCTGTTCCCACGGCATCCAGTTCGATCTCGAACGATTTCCGCTTCCCGTCGAAGTATTCTTTCAACTGACGTTCAGTCTTGAGCAACACCGGATGCGTTTTATCTTCGGTCGTGGTTCCTAGTCGAACCCGATTGGGCTTTTCCTTTTCCCAGAGTATGGCCGCCAGGCCTTCATCGCTAGCGACGAGCTTTAATTTCCCAATCGGCGACGGCATGATTTTATGAACATAGTTTTTCATTTGTGCAGCATTCATTAGATATTCCGTTGTCACAATTATTCCCTCGTTAAATTTTGGCTGGCGAGATCGCTTCCACCTTGATCAGCCGCTTACAGTGAAGAGACGCTGCAGATCGGCGTGAGCCATGTAGTCCTGGGACATGGGCTCCGAAGCGCCGGTCTCCAGAAAATCCTTCGCCAGCCGCGCAACATGATTCCAGATGATTTGCGGAATGCCTGAGCCAGAACTCACGCGGCGCACGCCCAGCTTCTTTAACGCCGTCGCATTCGGTAATCCGGGCCAAGCCATTAGGTTGACTGGCATATTGACGGCCAGCACGACCTCTGCGATCTGCTTGGGATCAGCGAGTCCTGGCACAAATAGTCCATCGGCCCCAGCCGAACGATAGATTTCAGCTCGCTTCAAAGTCTCTTTCACGCGCTGGGCTTCGGGAACCAACGCTTGCAGGAAAACGTCTGTACGTGCGTTTACGAAAACGTCGTCGACGCCTAACGAAGCCGAAACGTGTTTTACATTCTCGATTTTGGCCGCAAGCAACTCTGTCGGATCGATGCCGTCTTCAATGTTGATTCCAGCAATTCCGGAACCCAGCATTGATTTCAGATTCTCCCCTACTTTCTTAGGATCGTTGGTGTAGCCCCCTTCCACATCCACGGAAACCGGGATGCGAACGATGCGCAGAATGTTGAAGATAAGAGTTTCAAGTTGCTTGACCGGCAATTTGTTGCCGTCCGGATATCCGAGCGCCCAGCCCACGCCAGCACTGGTGGTGGCGACTGCCTTTGCACCCAGACTTTCAACCAGGCGGGCGCTGGCTACATCCCATACATTTGCCAGCCGCAGTGGATCCGAAGGATCTTCGTGAAGTTTGCGAAACACAGTGGTGGTGTTATTCATAGTCTTCTTTGTCCTCTTTCAAACTCTCGATTAGACGTGGCACTACTTCAGCAACCTATGCCCGATCGAGTCTCCTGGGCGCCGTAAGATCCATAGAGCAATCGAGTACACATTTCAGCGGGCCTCAATCCTGACCCTGCGGTTCGCTATGTATGCTCTGAACGTTAAGAAAGTGGTGACAGTCGTGTGCGCATTACTTACTATGGGCGATCCAGTCGGCTGAGGTCTGGCTGTTTTCGGACATGACCATTTTTGTCCAAAGCGTTAGAACGATTAGCCAACAAGAACGGAACTCGGTTCACACACCTCGTGGATCATGAACGCGTTTCAGTCCTGATCTTCCCAATGCTGTTCCTCCAACGAAGGATAGTCGACGTAATCTTTCTCTCGTCCCGCATAGAGTGTCTGGCCGTCATGTGGATTGAGCGACGCGCCCAGGCGCACGCGTTTGGGCAGATCGGGATTAGCGATAATGTGGCATCCGACGGCCACCCGTTGCCGCTATCTAGGACTTCCTCTGCGGTGTCGGGTTCGAATCCGCCGGCCGCCATGATCTTTCCTTTGAATATTTTTCTTAGTTGTTCGGTTGCGACCGGGGGCTGTCCTTCGACCGTCACAATCGTGACCTCAGTGCGGGGCTCAATCACGTGGAGGTAGGCCAGATCAAATCGATTCAATTTGTCGTTCGCGTGAAATCAAAAGGTAGCAGCTCTTAATGAAGTGGTAGAATCTCGTGCGGGTGCTTTCTTATGACTTGGCAATGGACTCTTAGACCGAGAATCGCCAGCAAAGCGCTTCACGGGTAAAATGACAACGAACTGTGGGAATCCGAGAAAACCGACACACTTTCTTACACAGTTGCACATTCGTCATTTTAGGTGAAAAGGGAACATGGTCATAAACAGGTCGTAAAATCAAGCACTTCCACGAAGCGCCGGGATGGCGGAACTGGCAGACGCAGCGGAATCAAAATCTATCCGTTGGTTTCTCACTTTTTCCAATGTCATTGTAAAAATTGGGATTTAGCTTCTTTGAACGCCGTTCGGCTTGTATAGGCCTGACCACTGCTTTTCTGGTGTTCCAGCCACAGTTCAACCACAGCCACGGGGGCGACATCTCCGAAAATCATTGTGTATCGCCTCGGCTGCGTTTCGCCTCGTACTCGGCTTTTCGTTTTGTCGTAGTTGGCCCCTCCACTCCTAATGCGTGCTCTGCCCAGTAGCGTACTTGCTCTTTGGGGTGGTCGAGATATTTTCGGATCGACTCCGAGTATTCACTGGAACCGTCGATTTGGTAGAGACTGCCCGCAATGCACAAGAACGGGAAGTATGGAATTGGCCCCCAAAATACATCATCGGGTACATCCGTAATCGCCTCCCCTTCCATCGCCTTCAAGTACTGATCGTAATATGGTCGTATGCTGGCGACGGCACGACGATCTTTGGCGATGCCGAGTGCCTGCATGTAATTGAGCGGCGGGTCTTCTGATTGGTGGTTCTGTACAAGGTTTACTAGGAATTCGACGGCACGATTTCTGTCAGGGTGACGAAGCATTGCGAGGGCGCAACTGCTCCAGATGCGGTCGTTGCCATCGCTCATAATGATTCCGAGAATTTCAGTGTCGTTCTCAGTCCATGCTTCTTTCACATGAAAGTTCGAAGCAAAATCCAGTCGCTCTCGCTCGTCCATCGAGGGTCATCGTTGCCGAATTTCAGTGGCGCTGATTACAAAGTCCTTCTCGGCAAGAAACCTCGAAATACTGCAATACGACTTCTCCCCACACTTGAACGAATACGACCACTCAGTCCGCCTTGTCAGTTCGCAGTTCTCACCGTAATCTTTCTTGGCGAGTTCGAGAATCTTCGGGTCGATTTTATCCATGGACATACCTTAGCGCAGCACCGACCAACCCTCCATCCCGGAGCCGGGAGTCGCCTTAGGGTATCAAGGAACCGGCAGTGTTGGACGGACACCGGGGTAGGGACTATACTCCGCCCATCGTGGATGCTGACAATGCTCCTCGCCGCCTGATTCTCCTCGGCCATCTGGCTATCACCGTTCCCGTGGTTCTCGCTGTTCCGTGGCGAGAAATTGTCTGGTTCTAGACACAATCTTTGGTAACGCCACCCGATTAAGTAGCCAAAACTTCCGACTCGACTGTATTACTAAGGCGGGGGAACAAGGATTGACGATCCGTGAGCTTATGGAGGAACAGCGGAAGCGAGTTCGCTCCAGCGACCTCACGGAACGGTTCGCGGCGGCGCTGCTCATCCCCGGCGTGCTGGCAGAACGAGTACGCGAACTCAGTGACTTCCATCTTGGGCAAGTGCTGGATTGCGAGGTCTGCTCGAACTTGAGTGTGCTCGCTCCTGAGTTGACGGTCTGCATGGAATCTGCTGAGCGCCTTTGCCGACGCCGAACAGGCAAGTTCATCGCAGTCAGGCGTCCGCGGGCAAGGTTGCAAGAAGGCGGGCATCTCCTCCACGCCGAGTCGGCACTCTACTACGCAGGCATACCGCACCTGCTGCTTCCATTCCAGAGGAACAAGTTTGCCAGCAACACGTTCATGGTGCCATCGGTGCGCGAAGCGAACGACTGTCTGTGCCGAGCGCGATTTCGACAGACTCCCCGGTCTCTCTCATTATTCATTGATCGTCAGACCGGGCGATCCATCCGACTCATGGAACACAGAACCTTAATCCGAGGAGACTTCACCCAATGAAACGAGCCGCACTGTATTGCCGTGTTTCGACCGTGGATCAGCACCCGGAGACGCAGCTTGGCGAGCTTCGTCAGTTCGCCGCAAACCGCTTCGAGATCGTCGGCGAGTACACGGATCACGGATACAGCGGTGCGCGGGCACGGCGACCAGAACTCGACCGCATGATGGACGATGCCCGTCGCCATAAATTCGACGTGCTGCTGGTCTGGTCGTGCGACAGGCTGGCGCGTTCGACAAAGCACCTGCTCCAGACCATCGACGAACTGAACGGCATGGGTATCCAGTTCCTCAGTCAGCGCGAGGCGATAGACACCGAAGGACCGCTTGGTCGAGCGATTCTCATTATTGTTTCGGCAATGGCGGAATTGGAGCGTTGCATTCTCATCGAAAGAGTTCGGGCAGGTATGCGTCGGGCAAGGCTGGAGGGGCGTCAGATCGGGCGTGCTCGGCTGGATGTGGATCGTTCGCAGGTGATTACGGATCGCCGTTCCGGAATGTCGTTAACGCAGGTCGCCAAGAAACACGGTATCTCGCGGGCGAGCGTCTGTCGCCTGATGAAAGAGGCGAGCAGTAGGTCTCATTCCCCGGTTTTGCTTGAGGGTGCCAGCATTGCGCAGGAGGCTCATGTTTAAAGAACCTGATGAACCGAGCATGTTTGACGACATCCAAACGGTAGTGTTCGCAAGCCCCGACACGATTGGCGGGGTCTTCTGCGTTCTCGATGAAACTATGCGCCTCTGCTTGATCTGTCACGAGGCGTTCACGAGGCAAGGCGCTGCCGAACATGCCGAGAGAGCATGCCGTCCGAGATGAGACAGCGCTCAGCGCTTGATCCAAGCCGCGCCATCTGCTTGGATGAACTGCTTTGCACCTTCCCGACCCGTGAGTGTAAGCCAGAGTGAGCCGCCTTCGCGCTCCAACCGCATATCAATGTCGAAGAACGGACAGCAGGCACGCTCTCCGACTGCCCATTCCGTGATGAGTTGAAGCGTGCCAGAGTCACAGGGAAATTCGAATTCGTAGCCGTTGGGAAGTTCCCGAACACTCTTCTTGAGAGTAACCAACTTAGGGCCTAGTTCGTCAAAGTGGCGCTTTCTCTGCTCTGGCGTGAGCGCCAAGCGGTTGCAGGCGAACGGCGACTCTGGGCGTTTGGCGTTGGGCAAGCTCCCCTGTGCCCCTGCCGATTCGGGAACGGCAACGACAACTGTAACAATCAATGCAAACAGCACTGGAATCGTCAGCATCATCGAGGTGTTGTTCACAATTTCCCCTTTCATAATTGATTTTCACGTACTCAGCGACTTTCAGGCGGAACGATGTTGTTCATCCGGAGGTACTCCACAATCTGACCGTAATGGTTGGACGAGTGGACTACAGCGTCGATGAGCATCAGAAGGCGCGTTCTGTTTCCTTTGGACGGTATCGGGTCGTCCATGTTGTTCTCGTTGAGTGCCGCCGCTGCTCGGTGCAGGCTGACAAACGAGCCTTTGAGATAGTCCATGACCTGCGGCTTCGTCTTCACGGAATCGGGTGCTGTTTCGTGGTCGATGCCAGCGGGCGGCTCCTGTGCCAGCGTGGCAGCGGCAAGCTGGTAGTTTGCGGCTGCTAGGTGTTTGACTTGCTCCGCGAACGTGCGCACGCCGGAAAATTGACCGCCAGACGGTGCGAACGAGTATTTCGATTCCGGCATAGCGTCGGCAGCAGGTACGGTCGACTGTTCGGTGTTCGTCACCCAGAAATCCACGACCTGACTGACAGTATGCGGCTCTGCAGGCTTGGCTACTTGCGCGACCACGCTGGCGGCGGATAGAAGCAGAACAATGGGAACGATTCGGATTATTCCGCTCACGCTACTTCCTCCTTCAGACCTCGCTTCTTTGACCAAGCTACGACTTAAAGCCGACTTTAAGGCAAGCTGTATTTTGTAAATTCTTTGTCACGCCGAACGAGTTGAATAGAGTGCAGGAGCTTGGTCGATGATTGCCTACGTGGCGTTGACTATTTCTGAGGTTGCAAAACAGATGGGGATTCGCCCATCCGCGATCCGCTACTACGAGCAGATCGGAATTCTTCCTCCAGCGCATCGAGTGAGCGGACAGCGACGATACGATGTCACCGCCCTGCATCGCTTGCTAGTGATCCAGAGAGCGCGGCAGACCGGATTTAAACTGACCGAGATCAAGCAACTCTTCTTCGGGTTTCGCGCTGGGACGCCGCCTTCAGTCCGTTGGGAGAAGTTGAAGAAGCGGAAAGTTGTCGAACTCGACGCGATGTTGGAGCACATCCAGAATATGCGTGACCTTTTGGAACAGCAGGGGAAAATGCCGCTGCACAGCACTGGAAGAGTGTGGGAAGAAGATGTTCGAAAAGCAGTGCGCAAAGCGGCTGTCCTAGTGAATGGTAAGCTCCATGTACTCATCAGCACCCACGATCCTCAATACGACCCGCACCGGAATGGGGAATCGCTGCCGCGTAGGATCACGCACGACCTTCGGGGCGGAAAGCTGATATTTCTTCCCACGAGTCTTTAGCTCGCAGCCGCCCGCCGCGAGGACGTTCTTCACCCACTCCGATTGGCTGCTGTAGGTGAGTGCGATGATCAAGCCGTTCGACGCTCGAAAGACGTTTATGGGTGTACGGTAGACCTTGCCAGACTTTCGTCCGACGTGGGCTAGAATTCCAAAACCCGGAAGCCAGCCTGCGAACATGCTGGTGATCCGATTCGTGAAGGCGATGTTGATCTTCGCCAGCCATCGCTTGCGGAACCGCATCATGAGAACGCCCGTGGCAGCAATGGCGATGACGAGGATGACCCCGGCGCTCATGGTGTGCTTCTCATACCAACCTTGAGCACTGTAATCTTGCCATCTCTGGAGTTCGCATGATGAGTATTGACCTTCGCGGAATGACGCCGCTGATCCAAGTCTTCGACATGGCGACATCGCTCAAGTTCTATTGCGATGTCCTCGGTTTCGACATTGTGCAAACCGACTCGAACACCGTTGCTCCAAATCATAACTGGGTCTGGCTACGGCGGGGCAACATCGACCTGATGTTGAATACCGCTTACGAATATGACAAGAGACCGCAATCACCCGACCCGCGCCGAATAGCCAGTCACGGCGACACAGGGCTGTTCGTCGGAGCACCAGATGTGGATGCCGTCTTTGCTCACTTGCGTGCCAAGGGAATTGAAGTGAATGAGCCGAAAGTTGCGCCCTATGGAATGAAGCAACTCTACGTGCGCGACCCGGATGGCTTTGAACTATGCTTTCAGTGGAAAGCGAACGGCTGATTTCAGCAAGAACCGCTCGACTCTGGATGCCGACCGTGAATCAGCGGAGATGAATCTTCAAGTCTCCTCGCGCATGTTCCAGAAAGACAGTTGCCGCTTCAGGCGACTCTTTGTCGAGTTCAACGCCGTTTTCTCGCACCGGGATCTTAGAGTTCTCCGGCAGCGATTCGCCGTAAATAATCATGAGTTCGCTGCGACGGTCTGGGGTGGGGAAGTGAAACATTCGAACCCGCACCGCCTTTTTGGGAAACGACAGCCCGTGTTTTGCAAGTAGACGCTCAACCGCTGCGCCATCGGACTGCGAGTCTTCCAACTGCATTGCGGCGTAGTCAGGCCAGCTTTTGACATCATAGATGAAGGTTATTCCGCCAATTTGCGTCGTGCGGCCCGGAGAATAATCATACGTTCGCGTGTTCGTGGGCAGAAAATGTTCGAACTGTACCCAGTAGAACTTTTCGACCAGTCCGGTACTACCTGCTTTTACGAAGAGGTGTTGTTCAGCTTCGGCATTTCCATACAAGTTCACAAGCTGGCTCGCTACGTACCTGAAGTCCTTGCCGAACGTCAATTCCGCTCCGGGCAGTGCTTCGGAGATGACCGTCTGCCCTTTAACCTCTCGCATTGGACGACTCAAGGCTTCCTGCCCGAATATGGCGTGCGCGACGATAAAGAGAAGAAAACAACTGAGCGGTTTCAATGCAGTCTCCGGGGTCGTCGTGTATTGGACGGATAGTGTTCCGATAAGTTAGTGCCCTCAATGCGATGCACTCAGAGAGTCTATTGCAACCTTGCGTACTAGGCTGTGGCTTGCTTCAGGATGGGGATGTCGGGGTCGGCATCGAACAACGACTCACCGAACCTTCACCCCGTACTTCTGTGTGAACGGTGGAACGATACCGTTCAAGCGCAAGTACGCTACTAGCTGTCCGTAATGGTCGGTGATGTGCCAGACCGCAATGACCGAGATACCAAGTTTGGTGTTCGGTCCGGCATAGCGGCCTTCGACACGGTCGAGCGCATTGTTCGCCGTGAGCGTGGCGAGGACACGGTTGGAGTAGTCGAAGGAGTCCTTGAGATACTTAATCAACTCGGCTTTGGTTTTCGCCGGATCGTGACCGCCCTTTTCGCAGTCGTCGGGCGGCTTCTTGCCTTCAAATTCGTTAAAGAAGGCGAACTGAGCGCAGGCGACGTGCTTCACCTGTTCGCCGAAGCTACGGACGCCATCGAAATTGCCGCCTGCGGGGATGTAGGAATACTTATCCTCAGGCATGGCTTCAGCTACGCCGAGAAAGTTCCCTTCCGCGAACTGGAGCGTGCCGCTGACGCTCTCCGCGATGGACTTGGCGATGTCATCCGGCTTGGTAACTTGCTTGGTTGCTGAGTTCTGTGGCGTTCCAGATTTCCCGACCGCAGAGAGGGCGATGCCACACGTGACAAGAAGGGCAGCAACACGAAAAAGGCTCATCCTAGCCTCCGGTATTCTGAAAAGGATACGTGAGCCATGAAGGGAAGTCGAACGTGCGGGCGCTCGTAGATCGGGTGGTTCGGAAGGGGTCGAATTTCGATCCCCTTTTATGCGACCTTTCGCCCCCTGTTTCGCCTCGGCGGAAGATGGTCAGCCAGTATACCTTCTGAGACTAAGGTGATGATGACCAGCGACGGTCTGTGACCGAGACAGGCTGACGAGCGATTTGTGGGACGCTTGTCTCCCCAGCCATCGAACATTCGCGGTTGGTATGATCCTTTCGTGCCAACGCCAAAGCTGCTTGTCCTAATCGCAGTCTTTTTCGCCACGAGTTTGATCAGCGTGGTGACCGGGAGCACATCTCTAATCACAGTTCCCGTCATGATCCAGTTTGGGATCGAACCGCATGTCGCGGTCGCGACAAACATGCTGGCGCTGGTTTTCATGAGCATCGGCGGTTCACTGCCATTCGCCCAGAAAGGCGTCCTTTCTCGTGAGCGCTTGCCCAGTCTCAAAGCCGTCACAATCATCGGCTCTGCTTTAGGTGCGTTCGTCCTGTTAGCAATTCCGAAAGGAACGTTGGAACTTGTCATTGCGGTCGCGATGGTTGGGGTAGCGATATTCACGTTACTCCGTCCAGAGATCGGCGTGACGGCGAGGCTTGTATCGCGAAGAAGAGAAACGGTCGGATACGTAGCCGCCTTTGTCTTGGCAATCTACGGGGGATTCTTCAGCGGAGGCTACGTCACTCTTCTAACGACTGCCTTCGTGTTGCTGTTCGGAATGACGTTCTTGCACTCCCGTAGCCACTACGAAGATCGTCAACGTTTTTTCTTCTGCCGTGGCAGTGCTGATCTTCGCGTGGCGGGGTGCTGTGGACTTCAAGCTCGGTGTAATTCTGGGAATCACCATGTTCCTTGGTGCCATGATCGGTGGGCACGCGACTATGCGGATCAGCCCGTGTGGCTTCGGCGCGTTTTCATCGCGGTCGTGATCGGACTCGCCCTCAAGATGCTTTTCAATTTTGTGAAGCCTTAACCTTAACAATACACTTGACTCTGGAACCGATTCCGGGGTTTATGCTCAACGCCGAAGGTGAAGACCGTGCAATCGGGTGAACTGTCACGTCTTGCTGGAATCAGCACGGACACTCTGCGCCACTATGAACGTCTGGGCGTTCTTCCGAAACCGCCTCGCACGAACGGCGGTTATCGAGACTACGCTGCCAACTCGCTTGAGCGCGTTCGTCTAATCCAGAGTGCGCTGAAAGTGGGCTTCTCTCTCGCTGAGTTGGCGACCATCTTGAGGATGCGTGATCGTGGGGAGGTTCCGTGCCATCGGGTTCGAGCTATTGCGGAACACAAACTCCAAGACGTCAAGCAGCAGATCAAAGACCTCTTGGGTATGCGCGATCAGCTTGAGCGGATTCTCAAGGACTGGGATGCTCGACTGGCTCGCACTGGAAAGGGAAAACCAGCAAGGCTGCTTGAGAGTCTTCCGCATGATGTGATTGGTGCCAATCCGACGCGATTGACGGCGAAACACTTGAGGGGAAATCGGCGATGAGAATAAGAGTGATTCTTGCAGTTGTGCTACTCACATCTGCCATTCAGGCTCAGCAAGCAAACCCGCAGACATCAGAAAAGCAGCACTGTGCAATGATGAAACGTGGCGATGCTGGAATGGGCTTCTCACACGAGAAGACGACGCATCATTTCATTTTGCTGAAAGATGGGGGTACGATCCAAGTCGGCGCAAACGATCCAAAGGACGATGTCAGCCGAGACCAAATTCGCATGCACTTATCGCACATAGCGAAGATGTTTTCGGAAGGTGACTTTGACACACCAATGTTCATTCACGACACCACGCCGCCCGGCGTGCCGACAATGACGAAGCTCCATAGCGAGATTCACTATCAGTATCAGCCAACGAATAGCGGTGCCAAAATCGTGATTGCAACGGCGAATCCAAAGGCATTGCATGCGGTTCATGAGTTCCTGCGGTTCCAGATTGATGAGCACCAGACGGGAGACCCAACCGAAATCAGAAACGATGCTGCTCAACGGTAGGCATCTTCCACTTTGGCTCGTGCGGATGCCGCGTTGTCAGGGGAAGAAATCTCAGTAGTTCGCCAGCGTCTTCTTGTCGCAATCCATCGCGATGTTTGCCCTCATATTCTTGCGTTGGAATTCACATGATTCAGGGTTCGGATGCTGGTTACAAGCGTAATCGACAATCGTTAAGGCTCTAGCCTTGTCATCCCAACACGTTGCTAACAACTTACAGGCGGTATCGTAGGGGTTGCACTTTACGCGAATGCGCCCGGCGTAGTTCTGACAGTCCACGAGCGAGCCATTCATGCACGCCTCCTTCACCGGATCATCGAAATGCGGTTTGTCAGGGTTGGAGGAGGATTCGGGAGTTTGGGGTCTTGTGATCGGCGGATTGTCCGGGTGACGCAGTGCAATCCATGAGGGAATTCCAACAGCCAAAGTGACGATGCAAGTCGCTAACGCGATTACGTCTGCCCTCTTCCACGTCTTGCCCCTTGATTGCCCATGACTCGAAATGTTACCACCAAGGAATTCGCCACATGGACGCTAGTACGAAACTAACAACAGCCGCAGGTCTTCCCGCGCATGGCTTCCCGACCTTCCCAGACGATCAGCGGCAAAACGAGCAAAGCCGCAACCGGGTCTGCCCACCTTGCGTGCCAGATCGTATTGATCGCCAGTCCCGCCAAGGCGATGAGCGACAAGTAAGCGCACAGCGCCGACTGAGCGGCATCAGCCCTCAAAGCAGCACTGCCCGTAACTCCTGACAATCGACGCTTCTCTTTCGCAAGCCACGGCATGATCGTAGCGGCTGCGACCAAAATAGCTATCCCTAGAAGCGTGGGTTTGGGTTCGCTGTAGCCCAGCAGACTCGCGACTGAAATAATGCTGACATACGCAGCAAGCGCGAACAACAAGGCTCCAGCGACACGGGCAGCCCGGCTGTCTGCGTTTCCGGGTGCAGGAGTCGAACGAAATCTCCACAGCACGACTACCGCTGAAAAAAGCTCGATAGTGCTGTCCCCACCGAAGGCGAGTAGAGCGGGGCTACGTGCCTGCCACGCAGCGAAGAGGGACACCGCAGCCTCCACGCTCATCCACCCGATTGTGACGGTTTGCAAAAGTCGTATTCGCCGGATAACGTCTGGAGTAGCCGTTTGTAGCACGGAAGCCATTTACGACATTATGGCATCGTACTCGCAGGCTTTTCATTTGGAGAGATCGATCCTTGCAACGCTGTCACTTGAGGTTGTGCAAAGAATCGACCTTCTTCGGCATCGAAAACGTCATCCGCAGGGAGGTTAAAATGGACAGCACAATTTCTACGAAAGACCTGAAATCCAAACTTAACCAGAAGCAAGTCACGGTGGTCGAGGCGCTCGCGCCCGACCGCTATCGCGAGGCGCACATCCCCGGTGCGTTGAACATCCCACCCGAACGCATCAAGGAACTCGCTCCGCAGGTTTTGCCCAACAAGGACGCCGAGATCATCACCTACTGCACGAACAATCATTGACACGCCAGCGAATACGCTGCCCGTGAATTGGCGGCGATGGGCTACAAGAACGTGGCGCACTATCCCGAAGGCAAACAGGGCTGGATGGAAGCGGGGTTTCCTGTGGAGAAGGCTGCATAGTCTGATCGCAGCGAGGGACTCACAGCATGAAAGCCGCTTGGTATGAGAAGCAAGGCTCTGCGCGGGATGTGCTGGTCGTCGGCGAGATGGATGATCCGCAGCCTCGCGCAGGCGAGGTTCGGATTCGAGTCGCTTTTTCAGGTGTAAATCCGGGCGATGTCAAGAAGCGCGAGGACGCGTTCCGCGTCGGGATGCCGTATCAACGTGTCATTCCGCACAGCGACGGTTCGGGCACGGTTGAGTCAGTTGGCGAAGGCGTGTCACGAGACTGGATCGGTCGGCGCGTGTGGCAGTTCCGGGTGCCGAGAAGAATTGCGCTCTCAGGAGAGTTGTGCGCCAGATTGCTGAATTCGTAGCAGTGCTGTCATGTGCCCAGTTCACCGGAGCCGCCGTCTACATCACGTTTATCGAACATCCGGCGAGGATGCAGTGCGGAGTTGAAATCGCTGCTACCGAGTTTGCGCCCAGCTATCGTCGAGCCGCAGTCATGCAGGCGACCTGCGCAGCCTTCGGTCTCCTGTCCTCCATCGCGGCGTGGCTCGCCGGGGCGATACTCTGGTGGCTGGTTGCTGGAGTCCTGCTGGGCAGTGTGATCCCGTTTACCCTGATAGTGATCCTGCCCACCAACAAGCGGTTGCTCAGCCCAGCACTAGATCGACGGTCAGCCGAAGCAGAGCGCCTGCTCGCACGCTGGGGGAGGCTGCACACGGTCAGGAGCGTGCTGAGTGGCTTGGCGCTGCTGCTGTTTTTGTATTTGGCGATCTTTAAGTAAGCCGTATTGACAGTCTTAATCCCTCGACTTACAAATCAGCCATCCAAATCAATCCGAACAGTGAGGAGTTGCGTCCCGAACAGGCGCACCGCTCTCGCATTTCCGGCACTGCTCGGCAGATGGCTTGCCAGCCAGCGTTGACGCTCACTCGGATTATCATCGGGGAGCAGATGGGCGGTGCCCGTGTGCCATCGAATCTTAAATCCCTCTCGCAGCTTCAGACGTACATGCGGATCACGTTCAATGTTGCGGACGTATCCTGCCTTCATGCCATGCTCTGCCACTAGCCAGAACTCGTTTCCGATACGTCCATCGCCCACTGGCGAGCGCCGTGGCTTTCCCGTCTTCCTTCCTTTCGTTTCGAGCAACGCATATCCGGGCAGCGCGAGACCTATCGCGAGTGCGAGCCTGATCGGTGGGTTCAGCACGTATTTCTGAAGCGTGTGGACAATGCGGTGTTTCATTTCGAGCCCTTCGCGCACATAACGTTGATGTCGCGATTCTCAAGGACAGGTTTGGGAAAACCTCGCTTCGTTACGCTCAGCATTGCGTGACCGACGCACTCTGTTGTTGTTACATAGTTCGGGAACAGCATCATCAATACCGGATAGAAAGGTCTCATCACAGCGTAGAATGCGCCATACCATGCCGTCTTCGTGCGAATGCCATGAAGGAGCTGAACGTAGCCGGGGCGAAACAGGAACACAGCTTTAAATCGCATCTGCAAGAGTGCGTTTTCTGTTCTGCCTTTTACCCGCGCCCACCTTAATCTGCCGCGCTCCGAGCTATCGGTTCCCGCTCCAGACACATAGATGAAGGTCATCGTCGGGTTGAGATTGGCTAAGGTTTTACCCACCGAGACCGTCAGATCGTATGTCACGCCCCGATACGTCTCCGCCGTCTTCCCTACTGACGAGACGCCGAGGCAGAAGAAATGCGTGGTAGCCTGAGAGACTGTCCTCAATCGCCGAGAGATCAGAAACATCTTGATGTACGATTTCGCGAAGTTTGACGTGCTGCGGCAGGCTAGACTTGCGGACAATCGCGAGGACACTTTCGACGTCGGGATCGAGTAGACATTCGCGCAGGACGCCCTGCCCGACCATACCCGTCGCTCCGAAGATAACCACTTTCATGATCGTGTCCCGTTATCAAGTATGCGCGTACCAGAGCGAGTGATGCGACCATCGGCTGCACAAGAGGCATTGGGTTTCATAAACCGACCTCGTTCATTCTGTTCTAGCCTTCTTTTCAGCGGGCAGCACGGAATAATGAACATGAACCAAACACCACCTGTCGCGGTTCTTGCGATAAATCTGGGTTTCCATGCCATCAAATGAGACTGACGATCCTTCTTTTCTTCGCGTGGCTGAGAAATTCCAATTGAATTCTGCCCATGCTGCATCCGAGTACACGTGAACGGAAACTCCGCGAATCTTCAAGTCCCGCGCCGAATACATTTCGCCCATCTCATGACGATAAAAGCCCATTATTTGCTCAACACCGTGCCAGCGCCCCACTGGGTTGATAAGTGAGTCATCCGATGAATCGCACCAGATGCGTGACGCCAAAGCAGGGTCGGCTTCATCCGCCGCCTTCGCATACATCGAGATCAACCGTTTGATATCGTCCTCGTCCTTCCCGGTATTGGCATTGACTGCTTGCTGTTTATCTTGTGAGACGACACAAACTGACGCTGCGAGCAAGATGCCGAGAATGAACAAGCGAGAAACTCCGGCAGGACAGCTTCGGATATGGGTGGTAACCGGGTTCATGTGTCCCCCTGTTGCTGAATTCAGGAATTGGCATACCACTGCGAGTGCGGCGACCATCTGCTGCACGAGAGGCACTGAGTTTCAGTCCACACTGGTGCAGGCAGGCGGGGCAGACGCCGCCCGTGTCGAAGGTGTTCCATTCGTTTCCGCAGCTACAAGCCCATCGGTCTTCTTTGCGGGGCGACCAGCCGCAGAGTGGGCAGCGGATGCGCGGTTCGGAAGTACCTGTGCTCTTCTCTTCTTCGCGACCTAGAACAGTAGAGTTGGTGGGATCATGCGAGATGGCGCTCATGCTCGTTCATTATGGCTCAGTTCGCATGTCGAATCCCCTAAATCGGCAGGATTGCGATAAAATCGCACCCCAGCACGCGCATG
>Ga0307477_10002153_pt1 | contig 15494 bp, 12 predicted proteins | sample atmos_gasesECM2C_FD_203316 | JGI IMG/M metagenome (GOLD analysis project Ga0307477, IMG submission 203316) | Hardwood forest soil microbial communities from Morgan-Monroe State Forest, Indiana, United States - atmos_gasesECM2C_515 | ecosystem: Environmental > Terrestrial > Soil > Temperate...
CGGTGCGGATGGCGATTTCCTTGCGCCTTTGCGCTACCGAATAGGCCGTAACTCCGGCGAGGCCAATGGCGGCCAGCACCAAGCCAAACACGCCAATTCCACCGTAGGTTTGGACGGAGAACCGCAACGCGGCGCGGCTGCGATCCAGGTAAGCGCCGAGCGTTTGCATACCGAAGATATTCAGATTGGGATCGGGCAAAGCGATCTCGTTGCGAATGGCGCTCAGCGCATCCGCCCCGGCGTCCGACCGCACGAGAATGGTCATACCACCGGCCGGAGGCCGGGCAAAATTGCGCTGCGTTAGCGGCAAATAAATTATGGATTGGATGAGTCCGTTTACATCCTTCAAGTCGCGGATAACCCCTACCACCTCATAGGATTGCTTGTCGTCCCTGACGCGCTTTCCGATGGCAGTGCCATTTCCGAAAAATCCACGCGCGGCACTCTCATTCAGGACCACGGGCAAGACCTTCGACGCGTCTGCGTGGCTCTGTTGATCCCGTTCCTCGAACTCCCGGCCGGCCAATAGCGGCTCGTTGAGCGTGGCAAAATAGCCCGCTCCCACAGTTTGCTCGAACATTTGCTTCAGTACGCGCGAGGATCCCGGCGGGTCTTCCGCGGACACTTGGGTGGGTTCAATTTCGCTGGTAAAGGGCGGCTGCGCGGCCAGGGTGATGCTGCGAGCCGAGCCGACGGACTTGAGCCGCTCTGGAAGCTCCTCGAACAGGGCCTGCGCTTTTTCGGGCGCGTAGCCGTCGCGCACTGGGTCGAGGGATAAGAGATACATGGTGTTCGGATCGAACTTGGTTTGGATGTTGCTTCCTCTGCTGATTCCGATTACCAGAAATCCCGTGATCAGCAGCAGCATGAGCGATGCCGCAACCTGAGCTACCATCAGTAAGTTGCGCAGACCGATGCGCCGATAGCCAGGTAACTGAAGCGCCGAGCCCTCTTTGAGCGCCGGGGTCAGGTCGGCTTTCGTGGCTTGCAGGGCGGGCGCCAGGCTGAATCCGATGCCGCACACAATCGCGACGCCGAACGCGAAAACGGCTGCGTGCCAATCCAGGTTGAAATTGGATTCGATTGGCACCGTCATGGGCAGGGAGAAGTGAGCGTTCAGTACCCCGAGACCATACGCGAGGGCAAATCCCGCAATGCCGCCCAGCAGCGAGAGCACAATCCCTTCGCTCATCATCTGCCGGACCAACCGGAAACGGCTGGCCCCGACCGCCAGGCGAATCGCCAACTCCTTGCGGCGATTGGCGCCGCGCGCGATCAGCATGTTTGCCAGGTTCATGCAAGCAAGGGTAATCACCAGACCCATGAGCGCGACAAAGAATCCGATCAGCGCGGGCTTTATTTTTCGGGGAATCGGCATGCTGGTGCTTGCCGAGAGTAGAGTTACGCGTCTGCCTTTGTCCACACGCAGTGATACCGAAGGATCCTGCTCGTCGAGACGGCGGTTGATTGCGTCGAGACCGGCTTCCGCGGAGTCAATCGTGACGCCCGGCGCCAGGCACATCAGCGCCAGGAACTCCTTGGCATTGCGTTGATGCAGCACGTCGTTGGCGAGCTCCGGAGCTAGCGCCGCTGGTGCGGTGATGGGAACGAAGAGCTCGGACGGGTGGATGGCGAGGGCGCCATTGAAATCCTTCGGCGTGATTCCCACGATGGTAGCAATTTGCCCATTCAGTCGAAGGATCTGGCCCAGAGCGTTGGGAGAGGAGTTGAGGCGATTGCGCCAGAAACGATCGCTAATCACCACCACGGGCGCATCGCCGGGTTTGTCGACCGCCGCGCTGAACACTCTTCCACGTTGGGGTTGCACGCCGAGCACGGAAAAATAATCGGCGGATACGAGTTGCCCGAAGACGCGCTCGGGTTTGGCGTTCAGATCGCCTTGGAAAGTAACATTGAATGGGATGCCGGTCTCGAAGGCAGCGACCCCAGCGAACAGGCTCCTTTGCTCCCGATACTGCTCGATGTAGTAGTACGAGACAGGCGCGAGGTCGGCATCGGCGGACTCCTGAATCATCACCAAGCTCTTGGCATTCGCCGCCGCCGGCAGCTCGCGAAATAGCACCTCCCATTTTGAGCTGTACACGTTGGTGGTCAAGCCAATTCCCAAACCCATCGAAATGATGCCAACCAGCGCGAATCCGGGAGACTTGATCAGCGCTCGCCAGGCATAGCGCATATCGCCGCGCATTTCGCTCAGGTATTCGAGCGGCACACGCATCGCGATGTCCGCGATCAGCCGTATTAATCCGGCAGTGCCATACCTTTTCGCGATCTCGTCCACGACGTCTTCCCCGAGTTGCATCACCTCAGTGCCATACGCCAATTTGAATTCGTGCGGAAAGGCCTGCGCCAGCCGCCGGTAGATGCGCCATGCGAAATTCATTCCGTCACCATGCCTTGTTTCGTTCGCCCTTGTTTCACTCGAATGACATGAACCAATTCCTGCAGGCGCTCACATTCCGCGTCGAGCACTCGCCTGCCGAGGGCCGTCAGCCGGTAATAACGGCGTCGCGCGTCGTCCAATTCCGGCGCGGGCCGTTCGTCGGATTCCTCGATCAGGTCCGCCTCGATTAGCCGCTTGATCGATCCATACAATGTTGCTGGCCACAATCGCACTCTTCCGGTCGTACGATTCAGCACTTCCTGCATGATTCCGTAGCCGTGCTGCTCTCCACCCGCAAGCGACAGCATGATGTGAAACCAATGGGTCTTGAGCGGAATGAACTTCTGAGGATCGACTCGAGTCATGCCGATATCTATATCATTCGATATCTATACGTGTCAATAGGTATGGAGCTTTGCTGGCGAGTGACGGGCTACCCGGAAGTTAGGCCCAGAGAGATCGTAACTGTAGAGTGGCCGGGCGCCATTGCTGGCGCCCAGCCCTCTAAGAACCGGACTTGAAGGTTTCCCGTCATCCGGCTCGAGCGCCCAAAAACGCCCCCATGAAAAACGAGGACGCGGCCTGATTCAAAACGAATAAGGCCTACTCGATACTGGCTTGCTGCCGATTCGCACGGCGGCGGGAATTCCGCCCGCTGCGTGTGAAGCCGCACCAACGGGTTGCCCCGTCGTCATTTGCTTTGCTTCATACATCGGTTCCTCAAGAGGTCTCGAGCTTGAGCACCAATAGGAAGTCAGCTCCGTTTCCGGCGAGGTGATGTTGTCGCCCTGAGGCGACGCAACCTCTATCTGCCCGATTACCGGGCAGCCTTCGCTTGCTCCCATTTCCGTTACCCGCATCGCCATCGGTCCATCTTGCGATGGACTTTCCCCTTGCGAGGAGCGCTACGGGCTTACCCTGTTCCGCTGAAATGACGCGATCGGTTAGGTCTGCTCTATACGCCGGCAGTGTTGTTTACTCATGGCCGAGGATCCGGAAGCCTCGGCACTCACTGCAAGAAGAGCCGCGCAGCATGTTAGGCTCTCTTCGGCTGACGACGCTTACGAGCATTTGCATATTCTGACCCTACGACCAAGCCTAGGCCCGCTCCACCTTATGCTGGCAGATACACCGTGGCCTCGCGGTTTCGGTGCCGCTCTTGCGAGCGTGGGTACATTGTCCAAGGGCTCCAGAACAGTTCGTTGCCTCCCCGCTCTGCCTTGTAGGCTACGCGCGATGAGACGCGCGGTCTGATCGAGTTCCTCCTCTCCAGATAATCATTTTCAGCAGCTTTCAGGTCGCACTCCGGATTGCCGACCATCCGGGAACTACTCAAATTAATGGACACATAGCGTTTATCAGGATTTGGTGCCGGATGGCCAGTACGTGTTAGTAGCCCCATGGTTGCGGGTTTATTGTCACGACGCCGCGACCAAAGTCCCCGGCGCAGCTAGGCGCGGTCGGATCAAATTTGTAGCTGAAGGTGAAGCTGTTCCCTGTGGGCAGCGTCGGCAAGGCGAGGATATTCACTTTGCTCGCCGCATCGGTCAGGCTGAGCGCGTCACCAATCGCTTGCCCTGACAAGGTTAGAGAACTGATGCACGGCGAATGCATGATGGTCGCCCCTCCAGCCAGATTGGAGCTGGCATCTTGTCCGAGTTCCATAGAAATAGTTGGGGCTATCAGTAGCGGGTTCGAAGTCGAGTTAAACGTCCCGCTGTAGTCATAGACGCCCGGGGGAGGGCCGAATGGATGGGTCGCGGCAGATGCAGTCCAGGTCCCGGAGTCGCCCAGACTATCGGTGTAGGTGCCAGCAATACTTGTTCCCGTCGCGGAGCCAACCATCGTGACGGTATCGGCTCCCGCCGTGCTCGGGAAAGAAATCGCAATCTTGACATTCGTTCCGGTTACCGTTCCGCTTGGAGTGATAGAACTAATCGGAGCATTATCGCCGATGCATAGCGACAAATCATTCGATGGGCAGACGAGCGTGTTTGCAGCTCCCGTAAATGTCGTTCCGGTTTGCGTAAAGTCTGTATAAATGTTTGTCGTCCCCCTTCCATTCGTGGAAGTCAGCACAAGATCGTATTGGCCAGTGATACTCACATTCTGAGCACCTGGAGTCGTAGGAGCTGCTGGAGCCGTAAGAGGTGCCTGGCTCCCGGCACCACACCCAGCGAAAGCGGCCGCTATGTTCACAATTGCAACCGCTGCAAGCGTCGTGTTTAGTCTCATTCGTTGCATGACTGCCTCCTCGGCTATTTCTTCGATCGTCGACTTGCCGGAGTTCGCTGACATGAAAGCTTGCTTTTAAATCAGCCTCCTTTTTGATCTTTGAAGGAGCGGATCGGTTGAAGCTGGCCAGCCGCGCTAGATTTCGTTTTTGGGAGACTGGCCTCAGGGACGAATTGCTTCGTCACCCTTTTAACTTAGTTCTCCAACTCGAGCCTCTTCCCCTCCGACGTGACAATCGTTCCCGGCAGCGTGCTGATCAAGAAGAATCCCTTGCCTCCATCAAGAACAACGAAGTTGTTGGTTTTTGTACCACTCGCATCGAAGATCGACCCCGTACAATCCGCATCGACCGTGTAGCTTCCTCCCGGAAAGACATCGGTCCAATCCTGGATTTGACCGTTCAAGCTTCCGGATCTGCGAAGGAGGCCGCGTGTCCCATCTCCATTGAAGATGTCGACTCCAATTAGGGCGGTGGCGCCACCCGCGCCATTGTTCACTCCCGTCCTGCGGAAGGCATAGGCACCTTCCAGGCTGGCAACGCTGCAGACGCGATCTTGGGCATGAACTTTGGTCACGACCCCTGGAATGCGCGCCGATGGCCAGACCGCTGCGATCAGCACGACTGCCGCAATGCAGGCTACCGTCAGTATTGATGTCAGTCTGTCACTCCTCAGAATCCATCTTGTTTCGGTTTTCATTTTTTTGTCTCCAGGGAAGACTTTCCCGTGCGCGACGACATTGGCCCGAAGTAGCTTGCGGCGCAATGGCGTGGCTATGGTCTGTACCTGCCCTGGTTCTGATCGTGCAGCTCTTTGAATTCAAGGGAGTTGCTGGGAATCCCGGCACACACTTCTTCGGCCCTAAGCAATTGGTGATAGACTACCCGCACACTCGAAAGCCTGCTATGGAAGCCACTGCTCGAACCCGCAAGACGCGCTTCGGCGCCTTCGAGGTGGATTTGCGTTCGGGCGAGCTGCGCAAACACGGCATACGCCTAAAGCTGCAGGACCAACCCTTCCAGGTGCTTGCGCTTTTGTTGGAACATCCGAGTGATGTGGTTACACGCGAGGAACTCCGTCAAAAACTCTGGCCTGCGGACACTTTTGTTGACTTCGATACCGGTCTGAACAGCGCCATCAAGAAGCTGCGCGACGTGCTGGGCGATTCAGCCGAGGAGCCCCGCTACATCGAGACCCTGCCGCGCCGCGGCTACCGGTTCATCGCTCACGTCGAAAACGGCGAGTTGCCGGCACCGGCGGCCGCCAAGATACATGTCGCGCCAGTTGTCCCCTTAGGACCTACACCTGCGCTTTGGAACAAGCGCCGCTTTCTCGTCATGGCTGGTGTCACAGCCTTCTTCATTGTTGCTGCCCTCGGTGCGTGGCGCGTTTTTTTCGTTCGGCCCGCGCTGACCCAGACCGACGTCATCCTCCTGGCGAGCTTCGTCAACAAGACAGGTGATCCCATCTTCGACAACTCCTTGGACAAAGCCCTCGAAGTCAAACTCACCGAGTCCCCCTTCTTGAGCCTCTTCCCAGAAGCAAATGTCCGCGAGACGATGCGTACCATGCGCCATGATCCAAATGAGCGAGTGACACAGGAACTGGGCATCGAAATCTGTAAACGACAGGGGCTCAAAGCCGTGGTAGTGCCGGAGATTGCCGCCTTCGGGAGCAGATACTTGATCACACTGGAAGCGATCGACGCGCGGAACCAAAAGCCCATCGCGCGACAGCAAGAGGAAGCGGAGAGCAAGGACAACTTGATCGCTGCCCTGGGCAAAGCCGGTTCGCAGTTGCGAAGACGATTGGGCGAAAGTCTGAGCTCTCTTGAGAAGTACAATGCTCCTCTTGATCTTGCGACTACAAGCTCACTCGAGGCTTTGCAGGCCTACAGGGCTGGGCAGACGCTGTATCGTTCTGGAAAGCGAGGTGAGGCGATTGCCTTTTTCGAAAGGGCCGTTGAACTGGACCCGCAGTTCTGTTCTGCCTACGGCATGCTCGGCAGTGCCTATCACAGCATTGGTGACGGCCAAGCATCCAGGAAGAATTTTGCCAGGGCCTTCGAGCTAAAGGATCGCCGCCTCACGCAAGAAGAGAATTTTCAGACTACCGCCCTTTATCATTCGGCTATAACCGGCAACCTGGAAAAGGAGATTGCTGTCCTTGTTTTGTACAAGCAAGCGTATCCGCGCAGCGCGGTCGCTTTCAACTTCTTGGGGATCGCTTACGCGCAACTGGGCAGAATAGAAGAGGCTCTACAAGAGTTCTATTTGGCAATTGACCATTCACCAGTGCCTTCTGCTCAGCACTACTCCAATGCAAGCAATGCGCTCATGATCCTGGGCCGTTTTGACGAGGCTAAAAAAATATTGGACCAATGGCGGCAGAAAGGATCCCTAACCCCATTTCAAAGAGCAATCCGCTACCGAATCGCCTTTATCGAGAACGATGCCGCAACGATGGAACGGCTTGCCCGCGAAACCCCCGGGGATGATATGTCCTGGCAAATGCAGCTCGCGTTCCTTCGCGGTGATCTCATCAAACTCCGTTCGCTTAGCGAATCCCTGGTGCAACAACAGAGCCGCGCGAACCGGATGGAAAACGCTGCCAACGAACTTGCTTGGCATGCCGTGGCTGAATCCTATCTAGGAAACTATGCCTTGGCTCGCCAGCTCTGCCGCCAAGCCGGAGAGGTGAGTAAAGACAACGCTTTAGTGCTCGACCGTTGTGCCTATGCATTAGGGAATGGCGGCGAAGCGACGCAGGCTGAAGCGTTGGCAGCCAAAAAGGATCGGCTGCTTCCTGAGGACACACGGAACCAGAGGATATGTCTGCCGCTCATGCGTTCTATCATCGAGCGCGAACGAGGAAACGCCGTTAAGGCTGTGGATTTGCTCGTTCCAGTCTCGCAATACGAACAAGGCGCACCAGACATTCTTTATCACCGTGCGAAGGCTTACTTGGCTGCGGGCGAGCACGCCAAGGCTGCCGCCGAGTTCGAGGAGGTCATCGGTCATCGCGGCTGGGCCGCGTGGGAACTGTTTGCTCCGCTGGCGCAACTCGGTCTCGCCCGGGCCTACGCCATGCAAGGGGACCGTGAAAATAGCCGTAAAGCCTACAATGATTTTTTCACCACTTGGAAAGACGCGGACCTGGGCATCCCGATTCTTCGTGAAGCCAAAGCCGAGTACGCGAAGCTGCAGTAGTTCTATCACCGCTTTGGAGCATGTCATCTTTTGAATCGGATCCACAGGACAACCACCTTTCTAGGTAGCTAACCAATCCACTGCAGAACGAGAGGGTCGGCAGTGTCGACCGAGCCGACCAACTCCCGGATGGTCGGCCACTTCCATGAAAAGGCCGGATGCTAACGCCCGATGAATCGGCTTGCGGAACGTCTCAGTTGTCGGGTGACTGGCAACCCTTCCCCAATCCTGGTTATAGAAGAGTTGCCGACCATTCGCCCAGATAAAGAAGGAGCGTAAGGGGACCATTGCCTATTAGCATTTCTTGAAGCCGTCGAAAAAAGCTTTGTGCTGCGCGAGATTCTCCTGCTTTTTCTCCAAATTAGGATCGAGCGACCACACACCCATTTCGTGTGTGCCACCCAACAGAATTCCGTCTGTCCGGGGGAACATATACAACTCGCCAGGGCGCGTAGCATATTGCACTTCAGGTTGCGGTAGTAGGATCGTGAGTTGTCCTTTTAGTGGAGTTAGCTCGTCGTCGGCAAACAGCGCTTTCGCGCCCAGCCCTGTGCAATTGAAGACCAGCTTCTCGGGTAATTTCTGAATCTCGCCCCTGTCCCGAAGCTCCATTACTTTGAAGCTCGCCCCCGCAAGCCGGATTTCGTCCATCAACGCCGCCACATAAATTGGCGGCTCGATGATCATCGTGTCGAACTGACGCACGAATTGGTAGCCGGGAAATGGGTGCTCGTGCGGCGACAGATCGCGGAACTCCGGCAGCATCGAGCGCACAACGCTTTCCTTTCCGAAATAGGTCTGCTCGTTCCAGGGCTGGTTGTCGAGGAAATAGTTACGCATCCAGCGGACACCGTAGTGCGGCCCAACCATAATCTGGTAACGCTGGTACGCAAACTCCACCGCCGCCTGGAATTGTTGATTGAAGAGAGCCGTCCGCTTTTCAGGTTGCGAAACGAAAGACGGAAACCATTGACCTCCGGCAATATTCGACGTGGTGTTCGGCGGCAAATCTTTCGCGTAAATCGTGACCGCCGCCCCGGCCTCTTGGAGCAACCGGGCGGTCGCCAATCCCACAGCTCCGCAGCCCAGCACCGCCACGGGGCCAGTGTGGCCCGGGAGACCCAGATCCAAGGCAAGTTTCGCAGTTCCCCAGGAAAGGGTAATTCCTCCTCCGCCGTGGCCGTAGTTGTGGATAACAAGTGTGTCGTCTAGTTTCTCCGCGCGCACAACAAAGCCTGATGGCCGGTACGGGCGCAGGCCAACAACGGTCCGTATTTCGCGGTCGGCGGACACATGCACGGGAGGCAATCCACATGCTCCACCAATAAAAGAAATATCGGGAGCGGCATAGGCACGATTTGCAGCGGAGGCTGCGCTGCGTCTCGCGGCACATCCTAAGAGCAGAGAAAACGGAGCGGCTGCCGCAAGCGATGCGCCCGCAATGCCTGTCTGCTGAAGGAATTGACGGCGATTCATGACGTTACGATAGCAGCCCAGAAACTCCGGAGCCACTCGATTTTGCTGTGAACGTAACATTTTTGGTGACTATGCCCGAATCACGAGCAACCCTTCCCTAATCCGGCAAGGTAAGGTTTGCCGACTATCCGGGAGCTGAATCGGTTCGGTCAACCTACCGGGTTCCTCGAGATGTTTCCTCTGCCGGAGTCGTGCGAGCATTCCCGAAATATGGTCCAATATCAGGGTCGGTAGCAGCTCCAAAAGCACCTGCCCGCCACAGTTCTTCTTCTGACAATCATTGTGGCTGGGCACGACCTGCGTTGAACATTTGCGCCTCAATGTGCGTACCAAGAATTGCATTCCAGTCCTCAGCAGGAGGCGCGCTTTCATGAGCCGATTCGCTCTAATTTCTTTTTCGCTTCTGCTTATATTCGCCTTGTCCGCGCGCGGCCAAGAACCCCGTGCCGGCAACATTTCTTTCGAGCCGTACTCCTTTAAAACGTACGATCCGCAGGAACATCCGGCGCAACTTGGTAAGCTCTGGGTCACAGAGAATCGCGGCGAGAAGAACGGCAGGCTGATCCAGCTTGCGTTTGTGCGCCTGAAGACCACGGCGGCGAACCCCCAGCCGCCAATTGTGTTTCTTGCGGGCGGCCCTGGGGTACCTGGAACAGGCATGGGGCGCGTACCAGTGTATTTCCATCTGTTCGCCCGATTACAAGAAATCGCCGACGTGATTTTGCTCGACCAACGCGGCACGGGCCTTTCGACACCGAATCTTCAATGCCCGCCACGCAAGGGCCTTGCGGCGGACACGTGGGAAGCCAAGGAAAAGGCCACACAAGCCCTCGTCGAGTTGGTTCATGCGTGCGCCGAGCACTGGCGCGCACAGGGCGTAGATCTTGCGGCGTTCAACACAAATGCCAGCGCCGACGACCTGGAAGACTTGCGACGCGCTCTCGGCGCAGAAAGCATCAGTCTTCTGGGCCACAGTTACGGCACGGAACTCGCACTTGCCGCCGTTCGTCGGCACGGAGAGCACCTTCATAGCGTTGTTCTCGCATCCGTCCAAGGGCCTGATGACGATCTGAAGCTGCCGGCAGTGACGGAGTTCGGATTGAGAAGGCTCGGTCGGTTCGTGGCTGAGGATTCCGCCGTAAATCACGACGTGCCTGACCTGACTGGATCGCTCAAACAAGGTTTCGCGCGGCTGGGGCAGCAGCCGGCCGCGCTTCCTTTCACAGATCCGGCCACAGGGAAATCAGTGACACTGCGCGGAGGCAAGTTCGCGCTTCAGTTCTTAGTTGAGACTCGTCTCAAGGATGGAAGAAGTGTACCGGTCCTGCCCGCGGTCGTCGCCACTGTCGCAAGAGGAGACTATTCGCTATTTGCCCCGCTCGTCGCTCGCCTCCACCAGGGATTCAGCAACCTTTCTATCATGCAGTTTCCAATGACCTGCTCACACGGTGTCTCAGTGGAGCGGCGCGCGGTGGCTGCGCGGCAGGCTAGTCAAACACTTTTGGGCGATCCCTCCGATCTTGCCCTCGATCCGAAGCTGTGCGCGGAAGTTGGCAATCCCGACCTTGGACCGGAATTCCGTTCGCCGGTATGGAGCACGGTCCCCACACTTTTTCTGAGCGGCTCGATGGACAGCGAAACGCCGCCTTCCAACGCGGAGAATATACGATGGGGATTTCCGAACAGCGTGCACATCGTCGTTGAAAACGGCTTCCACGAAACTTTACCCGCGAGCGAAGTGCAGGACATCGTCGTGGATTTTTTCAAAGGCCAAGACGTCAGCGCCAGGAGAATCACTTTCGCGCGGCCGGTGTTCCTGAGCATAGAGCAGGCCAAGGCGCAACTGTTGGCCCCATCCAATCCCCATTAAGAAGATTTCGGGGCGGAGTTGCAATTGGCTTAAATGCGTGAAGATCCACTCTAAGGTAAATGATAACGCGGAGCATTATCAGACGGCTCGCGAAGAAACGCGCATTTCGGACACTGGCCTACCGAACAAGCGCGGGAATACGATCACGCGTCAAAAGTTGGCCGTCTTTACCTGAGATTCGGCTGGGTCAGTCCGCGATTCTGGTCGGATGACGGGCAACTCTCACCTCACAGCGCGACACTACTCTGATCATGGATCGGTGGTTCGGAGGCCACCGGTCATGAAACAGAAGCCAAGTTCCAGAAGAAGACGCAACATCACCAAGTCCATCCTGCGCTTGCCCGACCTTGAACACGCCAAAACCGCAGTCCTGAACAGCCTCACTTCTCAGGATGCGCAGCGGGGATATCGTCACGCCATCGATGAGTTCGTTGACTGGTATTGCTCGGAACCGCGCTTGGCCTTCAACAGGATCGTGGTCTTGCGATATCGGTCTCATCTCGAATCCCGTCAACTCGCCCCCGGCACCGTCAACCTACGACTGGGTGCCGTGCGCCGGCTCGCGTATGAGGCAGCCGATTGCGGTCTGCTGAGTCCCGACCTGGCAGCGCGTATTCGTCGCGTTAAAGGCGTGAAGAAGTTAGGCGTTCGCCTTGGCAACTGGCTGACTGCAGAGCAGGGGCAAGCGCTTTGGCAAGCGCCTGATCGCGAGCGGCTCAAAGGAAAACGAGACCGTGCTTTGTTGGCTCTCCTGCTCGCGTGTGGGTTGAGAAGGCATGAAGCCGTGGCTTTGACATTGGACCATCTCCAGCAGCGCGAGGAGCATTGGGCGATTGTTGACCTGGCTGGCAAGGGAGGTCACGTGCGAACGGTTCCCGTTCCCGATTGGGTGAGAAGCGAACTGGATGATTGGCTCGCCTCAGCCGCAATTTAACGAGGAAAGTTATTCCGCCGAGTCAACAGAGTAGGAAGGGTATGGGGAGACGGAATGACGGTAAAGGCGGTTTGGCACATCGTGAAGGAATCCGCCAAGAGCATCGGCGTGGCGAAGCTGGCGCCGCACGATCTGCGACGGACCTGTGCTCGGCTGTGCCACGCATCGGGAGGCGAGTTGGAACAGATCCAATTTCTTTTGGGGCACGTTTCGGTACAAACAACCGAACGCTACCTTGGTTGCAAGCAGCGGATTCGATCAGCGGTCAATGATCGCATTGGCATAGAGCCGAACCCTTGATGTGGCTGCGCTGGTTGTGGAAGGGTTGCCGACCACTCGGGAGCTGAGGCGTGGTGGTTTACACCGGAATGTCAAGCACGGCGGTTTTCAGATAGTTCGTTGGTCGTCCAAGTGGTTCGGTCCCGCGAATAGAAGTACAATTCCCGCAGTTCCGGAGGGTGTAATGAGAACCGAGGTTTCTTTCTTACTTATCGCGCTCGGTCAACTGTGCGCAGTCGTGATGGCACAAGAGCAACCAGCCGCCGTCATTTCACCGAGTGGCACCGAAAGACCAATCTACCTCACGCATGTAACCGTAATCGACACGGAGACTGGCAAAGAGTCTCAAGACCGCACGGTCGTCATTTCCGGTGACCGAATTTCGGAAGTAAGAGACAGCAAGGGTGTGAAGCCCCCGCCGGACGCGAAGGTAGTAGACGGCACGGGCAAGTATTTGATTCCGGGGCTGTGGGACATGCATTTGCATAGCTGGAACTATGAAGCCACTTTCCCCATCTATATCGCGAATGGTGTAACCGGAGTGCGCGATATGTTCGGTCCGCAAGACGCGAACAAGTTTCGGGCCGAGCTCGCCACCAAAAAACGTGTCACTCCCCATTTCTATCTGGCGAGTCCCATCATCGACGGCCATCCGAAAATGTGGCCTACTTCGATCGAGGTGAGCACACCTGAGCAAGCCCGCAAGGTCGTTGATGAACAGCACGAGAGGGGCGCGGATTTTATCAAAGTCTATAGCCGCCTTTCGCGCGAATCTTATTTCGCAATCATCGACGAGAGCAAACACCTGAACATTCCTGTGGAAGGACACGTGCCCAATCAGATCGGCGCTTGGGAAGCCTCTGAGGCGAAACAGAAGAGCTTCGAACACTTGCATGGGATTCCAGACGCTTGTTCGGACCGGGAAGAAGAAATGCAACCCAAAATCATCGCGGCACCCTCCTTCAAGGAACGCCTTCGATTACATGCAGAGGCCTCGCGTAGCCACAGCGAAAAGAAGTGCCAGCGCTTGTTTGTCCAGTTCGTGAAGAATAACACTTGGCAGGTACCAACACTGACCTTGAACCGCGCCTTCGGGATGTTGAACGACCCACAATTCACGCACGATGACCGCGTTCGCTATTTTGGCGGAGAACTTCGGGATTTGCTGACCGCGAAGAACGATTTTCGCTTCACAACTTGGACTGCGGCAGACTTCGCGGCCCAGCGCGAGCTCTACGCGTACGATCAGAAGGTGGTCGGAGCGATGTTTCGCGCTGGAGTTCCCATGCTTGCGGGAACGGACACCGGGAACCCTTACTGCTTCCCCGGATTTAGCCTGCATGACGAACTAGCGCTCTTGGTCGAATCCGGTGTAAGCCCTCTGGGTGCTCTCCAAGCCGCGACGCGGAACGCCGCTTTATTCATGGACGCAAGCGACAAGTACGGCTCAGTGTCGCCGGGAAAGGTTGCAGACCTGGTTTTGTTGAAAGCTGATCCGCTGCAAGACGTCCACAACACAACGAAAATCTCAGCAGTCTTCTTGGCGGGCAAGGAATTTGATCGCGCTGCGCTGGACAGTATGTTGAGAGGTGCGGAAACCGCGGCAAAAGCGGAGTCCGAGAGGTCCTCGACCGAAGCCGAGCTCCGCGCAGTGATGGCCGAGTTGCACAGGGCCGCACTTGAGGGCGATACAGAAAAGACGACCAGCCTTATGACCGATGAGTACGTGCAGACCGATATCTCCGGCCATTTCTAGGAGAAGACGGAGTGGCTGAACACATACTCGCTGGCCCAGTTGATCAAGGCGGGAAAGTTCCACTGGGAAGTCTACGACGAGAAGGACGTTCAGATCCGTATTTACAACGATGCTGCGGTAGTGATGGGCACGTTCGAGCTGAAGGGTGCTGGTGCGCGATGGGGAGAGCCAGCACACCTGGGTGGCGGACCCAGACGCACACCCCGGCGCGACCTTGCGCTTCACGCGCGTCTTCATCCGGAGGCATGGAAAGTGGTTGCTGGCCGCCCTACAAAACGCCGTGCTAGTGCCGCCACCACCAGTCAACAAATAGCGACTGAGATCGCCTGACGAACGCAAAGTCGGCCACCCGCAGATGTGGTACTTCCGGGAACTTTGCGATTGTGTCTGGATCACGAGCAAACCAGAAGTAATACGCTGGTCGCTCGGAATTTTGGGCACTAAGCGGGCACCTGAAAAGCGCAGAAGAGCGCCAAGTCACGTAATATCAGGGCGCGGCTTGGAGCGGCCTAGTAGCTCGTCGGGCAACTATAACGACAGCCCTGCAAACGGGCATTTGCAGAAAAATCTAAGTTGTGTGTTATGATGCTTCTGCGGGGTGGAGCAGCCTGGTAGCTCGTCGGGCTCATAACCCGAAGGTCGTCAGTTCAAATCTGACCCCCGCAACCAATTGTTAGTTTAGATACAACGGCTTAGGAGACTCCACTCCTGAGCCGTTTTCACAGGGTCCAACTGGGGTCCAAAACTCGGCGTTTTTGGAAGGTTTTCGGGGGTCTCATTGAAATAAGGGCAATTGAATCAACGGGACTTAGAGTCTGATCGTCGAGCTCATAACCCGAAGGTCGTCAGTTCAAATCTGACAACCCCCGCAACCAATTAAAGCATTAAGCAGCAACGGCTTCCGATACTCCAATCGGAAGCCCTTTTTCTTTCTTGAAGCGGTTTGTGCACGTTCTCTCTGAAAAACCTAGTCGCTACGCACTGCAGGCGGCTGGAATTGAACCGCCGTTACAGCTTCTCCAGCGAGGCCTTTTCCCCCGGTGAACTTCAGCGTAACGTAGAGGCTAAGTTTCGGGGTGAAATAGCACGAGCAACACGCTCTTAAAATGAAGGTAGAAGACGCAAACTCCAGGGCGCTGCAAATCTTTGCCGAAGAGAGTCACTATCCAACCGTTGGGTACAAACCGATTCCGAGTCCGACCACTGGTCCTGTCGACGTTACGGAGAGATTGGTGCAAGCATTGAAGATCCAAGAAGCCCACGATGCATTGACCGCGAATCGCTGCGAAAGTCCGCGCACTGTTCTCCAGGGCGCGCACCGCTTTCAAGTTC
>Ga0307477_10002154_pt1 | contig 15490 bp, 12 predicted proteins | sample atmos_gasesECM2C_FD_203316 | JGI IMG/M metagenome (GOLD analysis project Ga0307477, IMG submission 203316) | Hardwood forest soil microbial communities from Morgan-Monroe State Forest, Indiana, United States - atmos_gasesECM2C_515 | ecosystem: Environmental > Terrestrial > Soil > Temperate...
AGCGCCTCATCCCAGGGCAGCAGCAAGAATTCCGCCAGCCTGCGCACCTCGACGGCGAAGTCAGTCACCAGCGTCTCGTAGCGCAACTCGAACGTCGCACCGCCGAGCAGCGGCAGCTGTGCGTACCAGAAGTCGAATGCGGTGCGGAAATTGTGAGCCAGCGTCGGGAGGTCCCGGCTGATGAGCGCGAGGTCCGCCCGGAACTCCTGCACGAAGCAGCTGAGGAGCGTGTCGCACGGATGGCGCACCGCGAGCACGATGCGCGCCTCCGGGAACAGCCGCCGGATCAGCGGCAACCGCATCATGTTGAGCGGATTCTTGTCGACCAGCCGCTGACCCCGCTGCAGCTCGACCCGCTTGCGGACGCGCTCGAAGTAGCGCTCGCGAACCTTCTGCAGCTGCGCGGCGCTCAGCGCCGCGAGCTCCGCCGGGTAGCGGATCCCGTAGCCGCGCACGTCCTCGAGGGCCTCTCGCAGGAACGGCGTCTCGTCCATCGATCGCAGCAGCGGATGGGCATCGAGTATCTGCTCGAGGAGCGTCGTGCCGGAGCGCGGGAATGCCACGATGAAGATCGGACTGTCTTCGACGCTGGGCGCGCCGGCATCCTGCCAGGCCGCAATGTCCTGCGGATTGCAACTCTCGCGGGCGAGCTCGATTGCAGGCGAGCTGTCGGTCGCCGGCTTGCCGAGTGCTGCGGCGATGAAAGCGACCTGCGAGCGATGCGCTTCCTCGAAGGTCGCAAAAGCCTCGTCGTATCGCCCGAGGGCATCGAGCGACCGGGCGAGCGGGAAGAGTATCTGATGCCGCCGCAGAAAGTCGTGGTGATACTTCAGCACTTCGGAGTACAGCCTGGCCGCCTCCTCGTGAGCGCGGTCACGTTGGGCAAGCGCGGCCTCGACCAGCATCACTTCCACGTCGCGAACCGCGCCTTCCGAGCCGGCCTTGATGCGATCGAGCATCTGGCGGGCTTCACTCAGGCGGTTGGCACGCTCGAGCAGCCGCACCACCTGCAGCGGGGCAACGTCTGCGCGTTGTGCGCTGTCCAGAACGGCGGCCAGCGCCGGTGCCGCCTGTCGCTGCTCACCCATCGCGATCAGCAGACTCGCGATGGCCGCGATCCGGTCGGCCGTCAGAGCGGTGAACCCTGCCCATCCTTCGAGGGTCGCCAGGGCTTCCTCGTTACGCATCGAGTCGAACAGGCTCTGGGCGTGGGCCAGGCGCAGGCCGGCGTCGAGGGGCTCGAGAGCGAGAGCCCGGCTGAACATGACGCAGGCGGCTGCATGCTCACAGCGCTCCACGTGCACAACACCGACACTGTAGAGCACATTCGCGCTGACGCCGCCGAGCTCGACGGCGCGATCGTAAGCCTCGAGTGCGGCATCGTAGCGGCGGGTCGCGCGCAACGAGGTGCCGAGATTGCTCCAATATCCGGCATTGCGCGGCTCGAATTGGGTGAGAGCGTTGAACACGCGTACGGCGTCTTCGTGTCGTCCCTGAGCATGCAGCACCATGCCCAGGACGTTCAGCGCGCCACGGTGCTGCCGATCCGCGCCGAGTGCGCGCAGGCACTTTGCTTCGGCAGCCGCGATGCGATTAGCCTGCAGGTCGCGCGCCGCGAGCTGAGCGAGCGTGTTGGGATCTTCAGCGAGGTTCACGCTAGCGGATCCGCGTCACGTGGGTAAAACGCTTCGAGGATGCGAACAGCATATACGAGCCGAACGCCGCGGCGCGGATGCGTACTGTGTCGCCGATCTTGAGCGACAAGTCGGCGGGCTCGTTCTCGACCCACGACTGGCCATTATCGAGCGCCACGACCAGCAGCCCACTCGCGCGCCGCTCGAGCCCGGTCACTGCGGCCGTGATTTCCTGCGGCTCGGTGGCGGCGCGGCGCGCATCGAGCGGCCCGTTGCGCGTGCCGAACTGGTTCGCGGCCGCTGCGGAATCACTCGCTGTCGCCGCCGCGGTACCGGAAGCGACCGCACCGGCAGCCGTCGGGAGCGCAGTGCCCGCAACGGGTGTGCCGGTAGCCGCGCCGCTCGCGGCGGGCTTGGCAGTGGGGTTCGGGGCGGTTTGCGTCCTGACGGTGCGGTCGTAGCAGGCCAGGCGTCGCTCGCCGTTGGGCTCGGCCGCGCATTTCCTCAGAGCCTCCTCGAGCGACTGCGCCGCAGCGGGCGCCGCCCTCAAGAGCACGGCGATGCACGCCAGGCCGACGCCGCTCCAGTACTTAACCACGGTAGTACTCGGTCACAGCCGCGGTGGCGGCCCTCACCAGGTCGCGCTCGGCGTCGCTCAGCCAGGGATTCCAGATGTCGATGATGAGAATCGCGCGCGGCTCGTCACTGTTGTTCCAGGCCTCGTGCTCGATGGTGTCATCGAACACCCACGCCTGGCCCAGGCGCCACTCGCGGGTCTCGGAGCCGACCCGAAAGCCGCAGCCCGGCGGCACCACGAGCGGTACGTGCACGACCAGACGGGTGTTCGTGACGCCGGTGTGCGGAGGAATGCGTGTGTGGGGCTCGAGGATCGAGAAGAAGGCGGTCGGCGCTTCCCCCGGCACGTCGGCCAGCGGTGCTGCAGCCAGCAGCGCCGCCGTCTGCGGACAGCGCTCCAGGTGCTGCGGCACCCCCACGCCTCCCTTGATGAGAAAGTACGCCCCCCAGCGCCGCGAGCGATTGAGCTCGCGCCACTGATTGAGCGGCGCACCGCTCGGATGGTCGACATAGGGGACGATGCCCGCTGCATCCGCGACCAGGCACTGCAGCAGCTCGGCGCGAATCTGCCCGGTCGCCGCTTCGAAAGCGTCGAGCCAGGGGAACTCCGCCCGTTCATAGAACTCGAGCGCGGGGAGCCTCGGAAAATGCATGAAGGTCGGTTGCGGCGTGTACACCCTTCTTTTTTCCAGCAGCACGTCGAGGCAGTGGTTGAATCGCTCCTGGGAGGATTCAGGATGCCCGGCCCGTGTCGCCGCGAGACGGCCCTGCAGGAAATTCTCAAGCGCGGCGGCGTTGCTGGCCACGGCGGCGCGGGCACGCTCGAGTCCCTGGCGCAGGGCCGGCATCTGCTGCGCGGAGGGCGGGACGCACTGCAGGAACGCGCGGTAGATCTTGGCCGCCTCCCGTGGCTGGCCGCGCCTCTCGAGCAGCGTCGCTTTCTGCAGCAGGGCGAGAAAGAAGTACGGGTCGAGCTCCAGTGCCTTCTCGAGCGCCGCCGCCTCCGCATCGGCCTCTCCCAGCGCACGACGCGCGAGCGCCAGATGGAACCAGAGGAGCGGTGCCCGCGCATCGGCCTGCACGGCCGCCTCGAGTCGCCGCCCCGCCTCGGCGAACGCGCCGGTCTTCAGCGCATGCATGCCGAGGGCGTTCAAGACCCGGGGGTTACCGGGCGCGGCCGCTTCCGCTTCCGCGAGGAGCCGGGCAGCCTCGGCGTGCTGGCCGGCCTCGGCCGCCTGGTCCGCGGCCGCGATCAGCGAGCCCATGCGTGCGTCTTGCGCGGCTGCGGCGTTCATCGGGTCCCATCGGCGTTCATGCGAAAGAACGAGGAATATGCCTTAGAACCGCAGCGAAAGACCACCGGGACGATCGTGGGGCCCGGGGGAAGGAGAACGGTTCGGCAGCAGAAAAAAGAAGGCGGGCCAGGGGCCCGCCTTCTGCGTTGCAAACAGCTCCGAGACGTCAGAACTGCGCGGTCAGGTTGATGTAGACGTACGTGCCGAGCGCGTCGTACACGTTCGGGTAGGTATCGCCGTTCCCGAACGACGCCAAACTACAGTACGAGGCCTGACAGAGAGCCGGATATTTGTCGAACACGTTGTTGGCTCCGACGCGCAGCGTGAAATGCTTCGCGAAGCTGTATTCCCCGCCCAGATCGATATAGTCGATACCGGGTAAGTGCTGGCCCAGTGTGATCTCTGGAGGTGACACCCCGGAATTGAGCAGCGGTGCCGGGTTCAACTTGTCCACGGAAGTCCCATTGATCTGGCGCCAGGCGGCGTAGAAGTCCAGTCCGTCGACCGGCGTCGTCCACGTCCCACGCAGGACATGCTTCCAACGCGGAACCGGCGGGCCGCACGTGGGGCCGTAGAACCCGGCACAGTTGTAGTCCGACCCACCGGGCAGGGGCTGGGTCGAGAACTTCATCACGTACGAGCCGGCGAAGTTGAAGTTGACCCTCCCGAATCGTGCTGCGTCGACGGTATAAGCGGCGGTGAAGTCCACGCCGTTGGCACGCTGCGACCCGAGGTTGAACAGTGTGTCGTCGACGAACCCCGTGGTGGAGATCCAGATGGAGCCGTCGGCGGCCGTGCCGGTCCCCTGCGTACGGTGCACCTTGCCGCAGAAGAACGGATCACCGGTCGTGAGACAGTCCTGCAGGATCAGATTGGCTCCATAACTGGTGATGAAGTTCTTGATGGTGATGTTGTAATAGTCGACGGTGACACTCAGGGTCGGTACGAAGCTCGGCGTGAACACCAGGCCCGCCGTGTAGGTATCGGCCTTCTCGGGCGCGAGGGTGGTGCTACCGCCGAAGTTACCGTTGTACTGGTGCGCGGGATTCGCGAGCATATTGCCGTATTCGGCCGGCGTCACTCCCGACCGTTCGCACTGCGCCAGCGTGGCCGTGGGCACCGCGCCGGTGCAGGGATCGCTCGTGCCATCGAGCTGCACGCGTGGCTGCAGGAACAGCTCCTGGATGTTCGGCGAGCGGACGGCGCGGTCATAACTGCCGCGGAAGCGGATATCGTTGATCGGCGCCCACTGCAGGCCGAACTTGTAGGTGTTCGTCGAGTTGAACGACAGGTTGTAATCCGAGTAGCGGTAAGCAGCCTCGATGTCGAGCGACTTGGCGAAGGGCTGATCCTGCAAGATCGGCAGACGCGCCTCCACGAAGCCTTCCCAGACGTGGAAGGAGCCGATCGTGGGTAAGGTCGGCGCGCCCTGGCCCGCGAGATCGTTGGTGATGAGCTCCTGGTCCGGATGCAGCTCGCTCGCCTCCTGCCGATACTCTGAGCCGATGTTGACCGCCAGGCCGTCACGCGCGCCCGGCATCTTGATGCCGTACTTGCCGAGCTCGCCAGTGATGGCACCGTCCCACACCTGTTCGGTCGTCGATCCCGTCTGTATGCCCACCGCGCTGATGTAGTTGGTGGCAGCCGGGGTGACTCCCGAGACCCCGTTGACCTGCGAGAAGATATTCCACGGCACGCACCCGGGATCGAGCCCGGCGTTCAGCGTGGTCTGCAGACATTGGACCCCAGTCGGAGTGTTGACCGCCTCGAGCGCAAAGGCCATCTTCGCCTTCGAGCTGTCGTTGGAATGCTGGTCCGAGAACCGCGTCGTGCCCCACAACGCGTAGGTGTCATACGTCCAGACATCGTTGATGTCGCCCTTGACGCCCATGACGGCTCGGTAAGAGGTGTGGATCAGGTCGTCGATACGCGGGCCGCCTTCGACATTGCGGCGGCCGATGGTGAGAAGGAACTGCGTCGGACTCGCAACGCCGCCGCACCAGGCAGTCAGCTCGCTGCTGGTGAGGTATGGGTTGTTGCAGTTGACGTTCCAGGCGCCGGTCGGAACGGAGTTGACAGTCGCCGTTCCCGCGCCAATGAAGGCGCCGGCCTGCGCGATCTGGGCGACGGAGCGGTCGTCCATGAAACTCAACTCCGTGTAGACCCGGGCGTGGTCGTTAACGTCGTAGTGCAGGAATGCGCCACCCGTATAACGGTCGTCCGGACGCTGGATGTAGTTGAGCGGCGCAAAGTTGTAGGTAATGCCTCCGGGTGAGAGCTGACCGGTGGTCGGGTTGAGGTGCGTCTCGCTGGTGCCGAAGACGAAATTCGCCGGGTAGGGCGTGGGCGAGCCACCGCATCCCAGCGCGAGCGCACCGGATGGCGTGTTGTACGTGCTCGTCAGCCCGCAGCTGCTGTAGTCACGCTTGGATTGCAGCACCGCATCGACACGGCGGTAGGTCAGATAAGTCGTCGCGTTGCCCCGGCCATCGGCGAAGTTCGAGCCGGCGATGAAGCTGAAGTCGCGCTGGTAGCCGTCATTGGTCGAGCCCGACGGGAACTGGTAGCCGATCGCCTGTTGGATTTGCTGGGCCCACGTGAGTCTGTTGTCGTGGTTGTACCAGCTGTACTGACCGTCGAGGCGCACGCCCTGGTAATGGTCATTCATCACGAAGTTGACGACACCGGCGACGGCGTCCGCGCCGTACACTGCGGAGGCGCCGCCTGTCAGAACGTCGATGCGCTCGACCAGGTTCGCGGGAATCTGGTTGAGGTCGGGAGCTGCGTTGCCGCCCTGTGTCGGATCACCGGGCATGAGGCGGCGGCCGTCGATGAGCACCAGGGTTCGCGCCGAGCCCAAGCCGCGCAGCGAAATGTTGGCGGTGCCGGTGGCGCCGTTTGAGGCACCGGAGCCCATGTCACCCACCACCTGTGGCAGTGTGTTCAACACGTCTTCGATGCGCGTCGAACCGGTCTGCTGTATGGCCTGACTGGAGACGGTCGTGACCGGGCTGGCCGCCTCGAGTTGCGGTTGCGGAATGCGCGAGCCCGTGACGACCACGGTCTCGACTTCCGGAGCCGCGGCAGCCGCGTCGGGCTTGGTTTGCGCCATCGAGGGCAGGTTTGCAGTCGCCGCGACCGCACTGAACATAAGTGCACGGCGCACGGCGGTGCCGATCTGACTGGTCTTGGACATTAGAGGTCTCCCCAATGCGAAGCTGTTCGATTTATGCCGCCGGGGGCGCTTGCAGCACTCCCCGGTGCTCACGGCCACAGTCCGCAGGCCGATTCGCGTGGGCCGGATGTTAACAGCGAGTCCGTGCCGGAGGAAACACCTTTGGATAAAAAACAACAAGAGCCGGAAGCGCGGGTGTCCCTCTGGACCGGTCCCACGGCCCGGCCGGGGGACCCCCGGACATTGCCGCGTGGCCGCTGTGGTGATCTCACAACGATCGCGAGCGGCGCCGGAATGGGGTCCGATCGCCCCGTACGCCGGACCGAGCGGAGAACTGCGACGGATTCCGCCCCCCTGGCAGGCGGAGGGTCTATTCTCGGTCTGCCTTGCGCGCGCTGGACTTCAGTATTTTCCGGTCCCTGCGGAGGGTGGCGACCCTTGGGGGGATCCTGCGTCTCGAAGGCGTGCTGCTGGCCTCGCTGGCTCTGTCGGCCGCAGCGGAGCCTCCCACCGGATCCACTGGCTCGCGGGTGACGCCCGCGCCGCCCGCTGCGGAGGCGGCGACGGCCGATGATCTTCTGTTTGCATCGCCCACGCGTCTCGATCACATCGGGCGCGTGGTGGTCCCCGTGATGATCAATGGCAAGGGTCCTTTCCGCTTCATAGTCGATACGGGGGCGAGCCGCTCCACCGTCTCCGCGCAGCTTGCGCGCACACTCGGTCTCGAACCTTCCGCGAGTCTCGCGTTGCAGGTGCACGGCATCACCGGGACTGCCGAGGTTGCATCGGTGCCGATTCACAGGTTCAAGGCAGGTGATCTTCTGATCGAAGACACCCGACTGCCTGTCATCTCGGCGCCGCTCATGGCGGGTGCGGACGGCATTCTCGGTGTCGCAGGACTCAAGGGTGAGCGCATCCTGGTCGACTTCCGGCACAACCGGGTGACGATCAGCCGTTCCCACGGGGCTCCCGAGCAGACCGGGTTTGAGCGCGTCCCGGCACGCGTCCTGGATGGCGGCCTGTTCGTGGTCACGGCCCACGTCGGCGGCGTGCGGGTCGATGCGATCATCGATACCGGATCCGAGCGCAGCATCGCCAACCGGGCGTTGCGCGATGCGCTGCTGTGGCGGCGCAGCCGGGGTGACCTCGCGCGAGTGACTGACGTGTACGGGGCGACCGAGGACGTCGCCTCGGGTGAGATGCAGATTGCTCCGACTATCGATTTTGGCAGTGTCAGGGCGTCGAACGTGACCGTCGTCTACGGCGACTTCCACATTTTCCAGGTGTGGGGGATGGAGTCCCGTCCTGCGATCATCATCGGCATGGACATCCTCGGCACCGTGAATGCGCTGTGCATCGACTACCTGCGCTCAGAGCTCTACGTGGACAGCCTCTTCCACGGCTGAGTCAGCTTCGCACACCCAAAGTTCCACGCTCGGGCAGCCCTGCACGGCGCGCCAGGCCGTCAGCTGTGGATCCTGCGCCGTGAGCGCCGCGATGGCCGCCTGCTTGCCGCCAGCTGCGACCACGAACAGCGGCTCGCGGACCTGCGCGAGCAAGTCCGGCGTCACGCTCACCGCGGACATACCGTCAGGGCGCTGCACGGCGATCGCAAGGCGACCGCGCGCGCGCTCGAGATCGCTGCGGCTGAAGAGCGAGGCGGTGTGGCCGTCCGCTCCGAGCCCGAGGAGCCCGAGTCCGATGGGCACGCCTGAGCTCACCAGCGCCTCGAGCCGACGCGCATAGTCGCCCGCTGCCTCCTCCAGCGGCAGCTCGGTGCGCACCCGCAGGAGGCGCTCCGCGGATAGCGCGAGCGCCTCGAGCAGCGGGCGTGCCTGGTGGTAGTTGCTCGCCGGCGAATCGAGGGCGACGTAGCGCTCGTCCGAGAACAGCACGCACAGCCGCTCATCGTGGGGCGGCGGCCGTGAGCTGAGCGCGCGATACGCTGGCACGGGGGTGTTGCCGCCCGCGAGCATCACAGCAGAGGGACCACGCACGGCGAGCGCGCGTGCCAGGCGCTCTTGCAGCGCGCTATCGAGTGCCGCGCGCGAGGGAAAGTGCTGGGTGGTGAGAGTCGTCACGACAGGCCGCGCGCCGCGCGCTCAACCGCTGTGCGGGCGCTCGCCCACCGGCACGCGCACCTCGAACGTCTGCCCGCCACGCAGGCCGCGCAGCAGTACGGCGCTGCCCGGGTGGCGACTGGCGATGCGCCCGAGCGCATCGAGCGCGCTGCGTGGCGCATCGTTGTCGATCGCGAGCAGCAGATCGCCGGGCTGGATGCCGGCGCGCTGCGCGGGACTGCCGACATAGAGGTTGCCGATGATGACAGCCGCCTGTCCGAGCCCGAGCTGCTGCGCGCGCTCCTCCGGCAGGTCCTCGGGCACGATGCCGATCCAGCCGCGGATCACGCGGCCGTGCGCGATGATGTCGGAGAGCACGCCGCGCACCATGTTGACGGGGATGGCGAATCCGATGCCCTCGACGCCGAGGTTCTTGGCGACGATCGCGGTGTTGATGCCGACCAGGGCGCCGCTCGAGTCGATCAGCGCGCCGCCCGAGTTGCCGAAGTTGATCGGCGCATCCGTCTGGATGAAGTCCTCGAGCGGCGCGATGCCGAGCTGCTGGCGGCTCACCGCGCTGACGATGCCGTGGGTCACCGTCTGCGAGAGCCCGATGGGGTCGCCGATCGCGAGCACCACATCGCCGACCTTGAGCTGGTCGGAGCGGCCGAAGGTGGCCACGGGAAGCGGCGCGAGATCGATCTGCAACACCGCGAGATCGGTGTCCGGGTCGCGGCCGACGATGCGTGCCTCGGCCACGCGGCCATCGGCGAGCTGCACGCGAATCGAATCGGCGTTGGCGATGACGTGATGATTGGTGACGATGTGACCGTGCTGGTCGACGATTACCCCCGAGCCCAGGCTCCGCTCGATGCGCTGGCGGTAGCGCGGCATGTACTCCCCGAACAGCTCCCCGAGCGAAGGCGCAAGCCGCTCGGTCACGAGGCGCGCGGTGTAGATGTTGACTACGGCAGGAGCTGCGCGCTGCACCGCATCGGCGTAGGTGATACGCGGGGCCACAGAAGCCGGCGGCGGCGCGGGCGGCTGCGCCGGCGGCGCGGCCGCCACGGCGCGGGGAGCCTCGCGGATCAGCTCCGGCCGCAGCGCCACGATCAGGAAGGCGAGGGCGAGGCCTCCCACGACCGAGCCCGCCACGAACACCAATGCGGCACCTAAGCGTCCGAGCATCACCTGCACACTCCGGCAAACCCTCGTGACCCTCGCAACGTGCACGCGCGCGCGACAGGAGGAGGTGTACGTTTGTGTATAATGCGCCGCCCCCCGCAAGGTACGAAATCGCGCCGGCGCACACTGGCGCGCCGCGCGCGCCGAACGCAGAAGTGGAGACGGTTGGATGGCGGATCAGGCACTCCTCGCCGACGACGAAGTCGACCTGAGCCGACGCAAGTTCCTCACCCGCGCCACGATCGCCACCGGCGCGTTGGGTACGGTGTTCGCGGCGGTGCCCTTCATCGAGTCCTGGAGCCCCTCCGAGCGCGCGCGCGCCCAGGGTGCGCCGACCGAGCTCGACCTCGCGAAGCTCGAGCCCGGGCAGATGGCGACGCCGGTGTGGCGGCGCTCACCGATCTACGTCGTCCGCCGCACGCCCGACATGCTGGCGCGCATTGCCGGTCACGACGGCGAGCTCAAGGACCCGAGCTCGCAGCACTCCGAACAGCCGGCGTACGCCCGCAACCCGCTGCGCTCGCGCACGCCGGAGTTTCTGGTGCTGATCGGCACGTGCACCCACCTCGGCTGTCTCCCCAAGCAGCGCTTCGCGCAGGGGGAGATCTATCCGAGCTGGCCGGGAGGGTTCTTCTGCCCGTGCCACGGCTCGCGCTTCGATCTCGCCGGGCGCGTGTTCGACGGCTCGCCGGCCTCGGTCAATTTGAAGGTGCCGCCGTATTCCTTTCCAAACCCGCGCACGCTGCTGATCGGCGCGGATGAGAAGGGGGTGACCTGATGGCCGTGAAAACCGCCAGCGGCGCGCCCGCGCCGCTGCCCGCGGCGCACGCGAGCGGCGGGGCCGTCAAGGGGCTGTGGGCCTGGCTCAACAAGCGCCTGCCGCTGCAGGAGTTCATCGACAGTCAGCTGATCGGCTACTACGCGCCGAAGAACTTCAACATCTGGTACTTCTTCGGCTCGCTCGCGCTCGTGGTGCTGGCGCTGCAGCTGGTGAGCGGCATCTTCCTCACCATGTTCTACAAGGTGGGCGAGCTCACCTCGTTCGACTCGGTCGAGTACATCATGCGCGAGGTGGACTACGGCTGGCTGATCCGCTACCTGCATTCCACCGGCGCTTCGGCGTTCTTCATCGTCGTCTATCTGCACATGTTCCGCGCGCTGCTGTACGGCTCGTACCGCGCGCCGCGCGAGCTCCTGTGGCTCATCGGCATGCTGCTGTACCTGACGCTCATGGCGGAGGCGTTCATGGGCTACGTGCTGCCGTGGGGCAACATGTCGTTCTGGGGCGCGCAGGTGATCGTCAATCTGTTCGGTACCATCCCCGGAATCGGCCCCGAGCTGGTGATCTGGATTCGCGGTGACTACGGCATCGCCGACGCCACCCTCAACCGCTTCTTCGCGCTGCACGTGGCGGCGATCCCACTGGCGCTGCTGCTGCTCGTCCTGCTTCACCTGGTGGCGCTGCGGCAGACGGGCTCCAACAACCCCGACGGCATCGAGATCAAGGCGAAGCTCGGCCGTGACGGCAAGCCGCTCGATGGCGTTCCGTTCCATCCCTACTACACCGTCAAGGACACGGTGGCCGTCGGCGTGTTCTTCGTGTTGTTCGCCATCGTCGTGTTCTTCGTGCCGACGCTCGGCGGGCTGTTTCTCGAGTCGCCGAACTTCGAGCCTGCCAACCCCCTCTCGACTCCCGAGCACATCGCGCCGGTGTGGTACTTCACTCCTTACTACGCGATCCTGCGCGCGGTGCCCGACCAGCGCCTCGGGGCGCTGCTGATGCTGCTGGCGGTGGTACTGTTCCTGTTTCTGCCGTGGCTCGACCGCTCGCCGGTCAAGTCGATCCGCTACAAGGGCTGGATGTCGCGGGTGGCGCTCACGCTGTTCGCGATTTCGTTCCTGGCTCTCGGCTACCTCGGATTGCAGCCGGCGGAGGGCCTGTACGTCGTCCTGGCGCGTATCTTCGCGTTGGTTTATTTCCTGTTCTTCCTGCTGATGCCGTTCTACACCTGGCTCGATCCGGTGAAGCCCGTGCCCGAGAGGGTCACGTACCATGCCCACTGAGGTGGAGCCCGCCGCGCGCACACGCCTCGCTGGCGCGCTGCTTGCCGTGGCGCTGCTGTCGGGCGCAGCGCTCCTGCCGGCGATCTCGGCCGCCGAGGCGCAGGAGAAGGAGGCGGCGGTGCGCTTCGGCGCCGACTGGCACACCTGGCATGCCAACAACGACGTCAAGGACCTGCCCTCGCTGCAGCGCGGGGCACGCAACTTCGTGAGCTATTGTCTGGGGTGCCATTCGCTCAAATACGAGCGCTGGTCACGCCTCGGCGAGGACCTGAAGATTCCCACCGCCCTGCTGCAGCTGGATCTGCTGCCGCCAGGGGAGAAAATGACGGCGTACATTCTGACCGCCATGCCTGCCGGCGACGCCGAGAACTGGTTCGGCAAGACTCCGCCCGACCTGTCGCTGATGGCGCGGGCGCGCGGGCGCGACTACCTGTATCAGTATCTCAAGACCTTCTACGTCGATCCGACGCGGCAGACGGGCGCGAACAACCTGCGTCTGCCGGCAACGGCGATGCCGCACGTGCTCGCCGAGGTCGAGGGACTCAAGCGTGCGGTGTTCCGCGACGCGAGCACTGCGGTCGCGGGCGGAGGTGTGATGCACGAACAGGTGTTCGATCACTTCGAGCCATTGTCCCCGGGGCGACTGAGCGCGGCCGATTACGACGTCTTCGTGCGCGACACGGTCAACTTCCTCGACTACGTCAGCGAGCCGACGCAGGCGGCCCGCCGTGCGCTCGGCGTGTGGGTGGTGCTGTTCCTGCTGGTGTTCACCTGGCTCGCATGGCTGGTCAAGCGCGAATACTGGAAAGACGTGCGCTGAACGCCAGCGGCGCATTGAGCGCTCCGGCGTCGCAGGTCGAGGGAGCGGAAGCTTGTCGAGCAGACGATCGATCATGACGCTGTTTTCCGCGCCGGCCGACCCATGGAGTCACCGCACGCGCATCGTGCTGGCCGAAAAAGGCATCAGCATCGATATCGTCAGCGTCGAGGCGGGGCGGTTTCCGGAGGATCTGCTCGACCTCAATCCGTATCACAGCGTGCCGACGCTGGTCGACCGTGACCTGGTGTTGTACGACTCGCGGGTCATCATCGAGTATCTGGACGAGCGTTTTCCGCACCCGCCGCTGATGCCGGTGGATCCGGTGACGCGCGCCCAGTTTCGGCTGGCGCTCTATCGCATCGAGCGCGACTGGTACAGCCTCGCCCGCCAGATCGACGCCGAGCCGGACAAGAAGCAGACGGTGAAGCTGAAGAAGATCCTGCGTGACACCATCCTGCAAAGTACTGACCTCTTCAAGGTGAAGCCGTACTTCCTCTCGGATGAGTTTTCGCTGGTCGATGCGACCGTCGCCCCGATCCTGTGGCGGCTGCCGCACTATGAGATCGAGTTGCTGCCGCAGGGAGCGCCGATCGAGAAGTATGCCCAGATGATCTATGCGCGGCCTGCCTTCCGCGAAGCGCTCTCCGAGCGCGAGCAGGAGATGCGGCTGCTGTAAGCCATGAGCAAGGCCTTGCCCAAGCGCCCGTATCTGCTGCGCGCCATGCATCAGTGGATCACCGAGTGCGGTCATACGCCGCACGTGATCGTCGACGTGGCGCGCGACGGCACCGAGGTGCCGCGCGCCTACGTCAAGGACGGCAAGATCGTCCTCAACCTGAGCGAGGGGGCCACGCAGCGGCTGCGGCTCGGCAACGACGAAGTCGAATTCGACGCGCGTTTCGCGGGAGTCGTGCATCACGTGCGCTTTCCGGTCAGCGCGGTGCTCGGGATCTACGCCCGCGAGACGGGTGAGGGGATGGTGTTCTCCGAGCAGGACCTCGGCCCCGGGCCGCCGACGCGCCCGCCGCAGGCGGAAGAGGGCGGCCCGCGCCGCCCGCAGCTGAAGGTCGTCAAGTAGAGATTCTCAGCGGCGCGCCTGCGCGCCGGCTACATGTACGCGGTTCGCGTCCGCGCGAACCGCGTAAGGCCCGCGCGTCAGCGCGTAGAAAAGAGTCGGCCTGTAAGCCGGGTTCTGTCGAGGGCAATCATTCCTCTGGGGTCCGCGTCACCGCGAACCTCTAGCGGCCTACCCGAAAGCGCGCGCGAATCCACGCTGCACCCGCCGGTAAGGGCGGATGCTGCTTCCCTATTTGGCCTTGCTCCAGGTGGGGTTTGCCGTGCCGTCGCGTGTTGCCACCGACGCGGTGCGCTCTTACCGCACCGTTTCACCCTTGCCGTCCCCCCGAAGGGGGCTTGGGCGGTCTGCTCTCTGTTGCACTTTCCGTGGGCTCGCGCCCCCCAGGCGTTACCTGGCACCCGATCCGCCGGAGCCCGGACTTTCCTCCACCCCGCCTCGCGGCGAGAGCAGCGATTGCCCGGCCGACTCTCGCTGCGCACGATACGGGCACGGGCGCGGAAGTCAATCGGCGCTGGCGGGAACGCCGGCCTTGCTTGCGTTGGAGTCGAGCGCGTGGGGCGAGGATCGCCGCACGGGCGCGGTGCGCTTTACCTGCCGCGGCCGGTGCGGTAAAACGCCCACACTCCCTGCGGAGTCTGCTCGTGCGCACTCGTCAAGCTCGTTTAGCGGTGGTGATCATTCTCGGCGCCGCGCTCGCGGCGTGCGCCGCCTACAAGGCGCAGCACAAGTGCGCCAACGGCGGATGTCCGGACGATGCGCGCATCACTGCCGAGGTGCAGGCGCTCTTCAATCAGCATACCGAGCTGCAGCCACCGAACCACGTCTACGTGATGACGCTCGACAGCGTCGTGTATCTGACCGGCAAGGTGTCGACTGACTTGCAGCGCGAGACCGCCGTGTCACTCGCCCGCCAGGTGTCCGGAGTGCGCAGCGTCAACGACAACATCTCGCTCACCTATCGCAGCGGACCCTGAGACAGCCGGTCTCAGGACGGGCTCTCGCGCCTCGGTGGCACACTACTGTCGTCCCTGTCGGCAGCACGGGTAGCGAGGGCGTAGGCCGCGGCGCGCGTGGCGCCGGTCAGCCGTGCGGCGATGGCGGCCACGCGAGCGGGCGGCAGCTCGCCGGACAGCAGCTCCACGGTGCGCCGTAACAGCTCCGCGTCGACGGCACCGGCGGCCTCCACTGCGGCGGCGCCCTGCACGACGATCGTGATCTCGCCGCGCGCGAAGTTCGCCTGCGCGCGCGCCTGGCGCGCAAGCTCGCCGAGCGTCCCGCGATAGACGCTCTCGTGCGCCTTGGTGAGCTCGCGCGTTACCACGGCCGGACGCTCGGCCCCGAGCTCGGTGGCCATATCGCTCAGCGCGGCCACAATCCGGTGCGGCGCCTCGAAGAAGACCAGCGTCGGCGCCGCGCGCGCGAGCGCCGCCAGCCGCGCGCGACGCTCGCGCTGGCGCGCCGGCAGAAATCCTTCGAAGCAGAAGCGCGTGGTCGGGAGTCCGGCGACGGCGAGCGCCGCGGTGATCGCCGAAGGGCCGGGGATCACGCTGACGACGAAGCCGGCGCGCACGGCCTGCTGCACCAGGATGAGTCCGGGATCCGA
>Ga0307477_10002155_pt1 | contig 15489 bp, 14 predicted proteins | sample atmos_gasesECM2C_FD_203316 | JGI IMG/M metagenome (GOLD analysis project Ga0307477, IMG submission 203316) | Hardwood forest soil microbial communities from Morgan-Monroe State Forest, Indiana, United States - atmos_gasesECM2C_515 | ecosystem: Environmental > Terrestrial > Soil > Temperate...
CGGAAAACGTACTGCAGGTCTCGGCGAACCGCGGCGGTGCGGGCAACAGATCCGCAAATCGCGTAGCCGAGATTGGTTCCTGACGCATAGACCCTATGTAATTTAGCCCTGTCTCGAGCGGCAACTCTTAGGATATTTTAGCCACATTCATACCCAGAGGGGGCGCCGGGCACCCAAGGCCCAGTCCACGCTCAAGAAGTCCCGCGGGCTCCCAGCTGCTGGATCGCGTGCGCCACGCCAACCCGGATCGAAGAGCCCCTTCCATGCAGGTGTGGTCGCCGGCGAAGTAGAGGCGTCCCCCAAAAAGCTTCGGGAACTCCGCGACATCGCGATTTACGGTGTGAGACCACGCCGGAAATTCTATGAAGCGGCCACCAGCGGTGCCATGACGCCGTGGGAGTTCGAGTGCAACGGCGAGGTGGTGCGGGTGGATCCTTCCGGCCCCGCTCCTCGTGCAAGCCGGTGCGGCAACCGATCTTGCGGTCGAAGCGGCGATCGGCGGTACCGGCATCATTTTTCTTTGTGAGGATTGGCTGCGGCCGCATTTCAAGAGCGGTGCACTCGAGCCCATTCTTGAACTGTGGCGGCAGCCCTTCTCAGGGCTTTTCTCTACTATCCCGGCCGGCGTCTCCTCCCCGCACCGCTGCGCGCGTTCGTCGATTTCATCAGGTCCTCGGCTGACCACCTATCACATCCGTCCCATAGCGCAGATGGCTAGGACACGGAACGAACCCGCGCCGGGGTGCCCAAGTCGCACTCCAAGGCCGCCCGATCCCACTTGCCGGTCGTGGCGGCTGCCTCATAGGTCATTGCCAGAAACTCGAGCAATGCACCGTGCGGGTCGGCGGACGTACGGACCTTGTCGTAGGGCAGGATGAATTCTCCGAGGGTTGCGTCGTAGTACGCGCCCGCCGCGAGCGGAGCGTTTCGGAACCCCTCCGGTTCCGGGTAGGCATAGGAGTAGAACGCAGCCATCGGGAAAGTCGCACTGCCTGGCCAGAATCCGGCGCTGCTGACCTCGTGAGAATAGGCCTCACGCGTTACGGCATCCGGCAACCCCGGTACACCGCCGGGATGCAACGGAGCCCTGCGCCCGGAAAAGCGCGTGACTGCGAGGTCGAAGCTGCCCCAAAAGAAATGTACTGGGCTCACCTTGCCGAGAAAGCCGCTTCGGAACAACTTCAAGACACGATCGATCTGCACGAGGGCACGCCAGTGGCGGTGGGCAGCGTCCGCATCGTACGCGCCGTGCACTTGGTCATCCGGAAAGTGCAGCGGGTCCGGTAGCTCGGATGGCAGGTCGTTAATCAAGACCGGAACACCGATTTCGCTTAGCAGCTCGATTACACGTGAATAGAAGTCCGCAACCGGCTGCGGTTCGAGCGCTAACGTTCGTTCATCACCCCGGCTGGTGCGAGCGCGCAGGCTATGGCCGATGAAGTCGAACTCGATCTCCACAACCTCGGTGCCGAAGGGAATGGGAGATGTGCCGAGGCCGCGCGCGGTGACATACAGCGGCACCTGCCAGCTGTGGTTAACCCAGGGCGTCAGAGACAATCTGACCTTACCGACGATCTGGGTCCACAGATGCAAGGTGGCGGCCGTCTCGCGCCAGCTCAAATACGGCAGGTCGGGCCATACAGCCGGCTCAGCGCCCATCTCTGTTCTCCGCGGCAATCAAGGGTCTGCTTCGTGAGCATACTCGGTCCGCGCACCAGTCCACGCCCCACGCGAACCGTAAATGGCTCCAACTCGAGTCAATCGGCAAGAAGTTGGATTTCGGCATCGCCCCTGGCGCATCGCCCTCGTCTTAGAGGGGACCCGCAGGAATCCCGCAGAGCTCATCACTGCGGGCCCTCGAACGGGGAGCGCCCCCGACTCGACGCGTCGGGCAAGTTACAATCAGCCGGTACTTTGCCTTTCAGGTGGCCGGTGTCTTTGGTTTCAATTGGCCGGCCACTACCCAGAGCTTTCCCGAAGTGCGCCAGCCGTCAGGCAGCCTGCGCGGTGAACTTCAGGCCGAGTGCGCGCATGACCTTAAGCACCGTGCCGAGCCTCGGATTGCCGTCCTTCGACAGCGCCTTATAGAGCCCCTCGCGGGTCAAGCCCGTGTCCTTCGCAAGCTGCACCATGCCGCGGGCGCGCGCGATGTCACCAAGCGCCTTTGCCAGCAGCGCCGCGTCATCAGGCGCTTCCTGGAGACATGCCTCGAGGTAGGCCACCATATCGGCTTCGGATTTGAGGTAGTCAGCAGCGTCCCAGCGAGAGAAGGTTTCTTTCTTACGCCGTCTTGCGGTTGCCATGTTTTCACCTCTTCCAGTCATTCGCGATTTGGATCGCTCGCCTGATATCCGCGTCCTGCGTGCTCTTGTCGCCTGCACACAGCAGCAGCGCGATCACCGGCCCGCGTTGCTGGAAATAGACTCTGTAGCCGGGACCGTAATCGATACGCATTTCGCTCACGCCCGAGCCGACCGGCTTCACGTCTCCGGCATTACCGAGCGCGAGGCGGCTGATGCGTGCCGTGACGCGCGCCTGAGCCTGGCGATCCCTCAGTCCGTTGAACCATTTCTCGAACGTCGCGGACTTCAGGACTTCGAGCACGGATCAACTGTAATCCAGGGTTCACAGCATGTCAACCGTAGTTAACAGTGCCCGGCAACAAGCGGTCGACAAGGCGGTTTGCCAACCGAATCCGTGTGTACTCTGCAACAAGGCTTGCAGGCTCACACATCCGGCTGGAGAGCCCTTGTACACAAAGGCGCTGGAGATACGCTGACAGTCCTCCTCGCTTACGCCCTCTCGGCGGGCCACTTCGAGGATAGCGAGATCCGCGGGTGCGCCGTGAGCAAAAACGACGGCTAACCCCGACAACATTCTCCGCGAATTAACACAACGGTCGGCAGAGCACAAAGGTCTAGTCGGCACTGAGAAGCACATTGATGAGATCGAGTACGGCGCGCGGATCCTCGACGTGCGCGTTGTGCCCGACGCCGCAGATGTCGTGCGCCTGCCGTGTATGAGCGCGCAGCTCCTCGAGCGACACCATGGGATCGCGTGCACCCCGGGCCAGTACCACCCGCGCGTGGGCGGCCGACGCGAGCGATGTGAACGGGGCGCCGGCGACGGCGAATGTGCCCGGATCCTGTGCCAGGCGCCAACCCTCTGGCGTGTGCAGCACCCCGCGCGCAAGCGCCTCGCCCCCGGGTACGAGTTCCTCGCTTAGCCCCGAAACGCGCCGGTAGCGGGCCAGAGCCTCAGCCTCGGTGGGGTAGCAGCGCGCCGGGCGGGCCGCAAGATCCCGCGCCGCCTTGAGGTCGGCCTCGGGCCAGGAGATCTTCGGGCCAATACCGAGAACGGCGCGAACGCGCACGCCAAACCATCCACTCGCCAGGGCGAGTCCCACGTAGGCACCGAGGGAGTGGCCGACGATCAAGGGGGCCGGCTCCGGCCCTATCGTGTGCGCGAGCTGCGCGGCAAGCTGCCCAACACTATAGAACGGCTGCCAGTCCGAGCCGCCGTGTCCGCCAAGATCGGCCACGACCCAGCGCGCCCCGCCCCGCTCCAGCAGGGCCTCCAGCACGCCGGTCCAGACCGCTGCGGTGGCCCCCAGGCCGTGCAGGAAGAGAATCGTGCGCTCCCCGCTGCCACCAGATTCCTGCCAGATCACAAAGCCCGCCGCTGCGCCCCGAACAACCTACTAAAGCGCGTCGCGGGCGCGCAGGTCAACCACCCGCTTGGCCTTGCCCTGCGAGCGCGCGAGGCTGCCGGTGGCGGCGATTTCCACCTTCACGCTGATGCCGATCACCGCCTTGATCCGGCGTGCGAGGTGCGCGGCGGCGGCCTCGCCCTCGGCGCTGGCGATGCCCGGACGGCACTCCACGTGGACTCTCATCTCGTCGAGCCGCTCCGGGCGGCTGATCTCGATCAGGTAATGCGCCGAGAGCGAACCGCAGGCGAGGATGTGCTCCTCGATCTGGCTGGGAAAGACGTTCACGCCCCTGATGATCATCATGTCATCGGAGCGCGCTGCGACGCGCGCCATGCGCCGCATCGCGCGCGCCGTGCCCGGCAGCAGTCGCGTGAGGTCGCCGGTGCGGTAGCGGATCACGGGCAGCGCCTCCTTGGTGAGCGAGGTCAGCACCAGTTCCCCTTCCTGTCCGTCGGCAAGCACCCGGAGCGTCTGCGGGTCGATCACCTCCGGATAGAAGTGATCTTCCCACAGTGTTAGCCCATCCTTCGTCTCCACGCACTCCTGGGCAACTCCCGGGCCCATGATTTCCGACAGACCGTAGATGTCCACCGCATCAATGGCGAACGACTGCTCGATCTCCGCGCGCATGGCCTCGCTCCAGGGCTCGGCGCCGAAGATCCCGACCTTCAGCGACGTGGCGCGAGCATCGATCCCCTGGCGGACGAACTCATCGAGGATTGCCAGCATGTAGCTCGGGGTCACCATGATGATCTGGGGCTCGAAGTCACAGATCAGTTGCACCTGTCGCTCGGTCTGGCCGCCGGAGACCGGGATCACCGTGCAGCCGAGCGCCTCCGCGCCATAGTGCGCACCCAACCCACCTGTGAAGAGGCCGTAGCCGTAGGCGATATGCACCTTCATTCCCGGGCGGCCACCGGCGGCGTAGATCGAGCGGCTCACGAGGTGGGTCCAGGTCTCGAGGTCGCGCTTCGTGTAGCCGACGACCGTCGGCTTGCCCGTGGTGCCCGAGGACGCATGGATGCGCGCCAGGCGCTCATGGGGCACCGCGAAGAAATCAAACGGATACGCAGCGCGCAGATCGGCCTTTTGCGTGAACGGAAAGCCGGCAAGGTCCTCCAGCGACCTCAAGTCTGCCGGGTGTACCCGCGCAGCCTCGAACTTCGAGCGGTAGCGTGGATTGCCGGCGTTGGCGTGTGCGAGCGACCAGCGCAGGCGCTGCAGCTGCAGGGCGCGCAGCTCCTCGGGCGAGGCGCTCTCGATCGGATCGAGCCCGGCAGTGCCCGCCGCGCGCTGGCCAGACGCCTCAGGTGTCATGCGGGGCATTTTAGAACTTTGCGCGCACCTCGACTCCCAGCGTACGCGGAGCATTCACCACGATACGCGGCCGCCCGACCGTTTCGGCGGCGAGCGAGCGGTTGTCCCCGAGGTTGGCCTCGGTGTCGGTGAGGTTCTTGCCCACGAAGGCGAACTCGTAGTTGCGAAGGCGGCACGCGATCCGGGCGTCGAGCAGGTTGTAGCCCGGACGCAGGCGCGGGGAGTTGGCGCTGACGCTGGCACTGACGCTGTCGCCGGTGTAGGAGTAGGTCACCGTGCTCACGAGGGCGCTGTCCGTGGTGAGCGGGACCGTGTAGCTGGCCGCGGCATTGGCGGTCCAGTCCGGCACCTCGTACACCCGAGCGCCGTCCTGCAGTGCCGGCAGCAGCGGACTCCCCTGCGTGATCCGCGCATGCTGGAAGCCCGCGCCGGCGCTCAGATCGAGGTTGTCGGCTGGCCGACCGTGGATCTCCAGGTCGAAACCCTTGATCTCCGCCTGGCCGGAATTAGCGCGGAACTGGAACCCGCACGGCAGCGCCACCAGCTGCTGGATCTGGTCCCACTTGGTGAGGAACGCCGCCCCGTCCACGGTCAGCCGGTTGCCCGCCCAGGCGGTCTTGGCGCCGAGCTCGTAGTTCCACAGGCGGTCGGAGCTGTAGCTTTTTGTCTGCGCCGCGCTCGTGTAGCCGAGCGCCTGCAGCTGAGCGAAGCATCCGAGCGGATCGCTCGCGCTATTGCCGGGAATGGAGGGCACCAGCCCGCCGGGCCTGAAGCCGCGCGCGGCGTCCGCGTAGAGCAGCTTGTCGGATGAGAGCTTGTACTCGAGTGCGACCTTGGGGTTGACGCCGCTTTCGGTCGTAGAGGTGTTCGGATCCGTGATGCGCGGGCCGCCGAACGCGATGCCCTCGAGGTAGCCGCCGGTCTCTGTGCGCACGCGGTAGGCGCGCAAGCCGCCCGTGGCCCTCCAGGCCTCCGTGAATGCGTAGGAGAGCTCGCCGTAGAGCGCCGGCTCACTCACCTTGGTCTGATAGTCCTGGGCAAAGATCTCGTCGGGGTTCAGCGGGTTCACGGGGATCGGCAGCCCCGGGATCCCCTGCACGACGAACCCGCCGGTCTGGCTGATGCCCGGGGCGATCGACGGCGGGTAGTAGCCCGCGTACGGCACGCGGCCGCGCGTATCGGAGAAGAAGAAGCCGGCGACGTACTGCCAGGGACCCGACACACGCGAGGCCACGCGCAGTTCCTGCACGAAGCGATGGATCTGCTTGAGCTCGCGGATGGTCGCGGGGATCGGAACCGCGTGGTACAACGGCGTGTTGGGGTTGGTGACATCCCCCAGCGGGATGCCGTCGAAGGGCGCCTCGAGGGCCTGCCACAGAAAGTCCGTCTGGTCCTCGGTCTCATCGACCGTGCGGTCGAAGTACGAGCTCGAGGAAACGAAGCTGAAGGAGCGCGTATCGTAGCCGGCGCCGAGCGAGGCCAGCACCCAGGAGTCCTTGCTTTCTTCCGGCAGGTTGAAGAAGCGCGCCTGCAGGAAGCCCCGCGGATGCATGTCCACCGGCCCGACGACCCCCGGGACTGGATAGCTGCCCCCGTCCGCATACAGCAGGCCGTTCGTGTCGGATTTCTGGAACATGACGCGCGGAGTGATGACGAGCCCCTCGCTCGCCTTGATGGCAAGGGAAGCGGCTGCCCCGTAGCTGTTGTCCCGCCCGACGTCATCCACCGTGCTCGTCGGCAGGTTACCGAGTGTCGTGGGATTGGCGGTGGCCCCCACGTTGGTCGCGTCTGCTGGATTGGTCAGGAAGCGGCGCTTGAAGAAGCCCGCATCGTGCTGGTAGAAGGCTACGGAACGCAGGGCCACAGTGCCCTGGATCAGCGGGATGTTGACCGCGCCGTCGACGCCGTAGTCGGCGTTGCTCGTTTCCTGGGTCTTGCCGCCGTTCGCGCTGACCCGGCCGGAGAAGTTGTTCAGGTCCGGCTGCGTCGTGATCATGCGCACGGTGCCGCCCATGGAACGCGCGCCGTACAAGGTTCCCTGGGGTCCACGCAGCACCTCGATGCGCTCGACGTCGATGACCCGCGGGTCGATCGAATCGGGCACCGGCGTCTCGTCGATGTAGAAACCCGTCGTGTTGTCGCCCGACACGCCGCGGATGGAGATGGTGCGTGCCGTGCCACTGCCATCTCCGGTGGCGGCAAAGGCCAGACTCGGCACTTGGGTGGCATAATCGATGAAGGTTTTGATCGAGCGCTCTTCGAGGGTCGCGGCGTTGAGGGCCGTAATGGACAGCGGCACGTCCTGCAGGCTCTCGCTGCGACGCGTCGCCGTGACGACGACTTCCTCGATCTGGTTACTTGCGGGCGTCGCGGTCTGCGCGACGGCGATGGTTGCGGCAAACAGGCTCGCCAGCGCGAGCACCCAACGAATCGAACCCATATTTCCTCCCCTGCCGGCCGGGCGTCTCGTTTATTCGAACCTCAGGCGCCGCCCGCGGGTGCCGACAGCAGCTGCGCGCGCGTACCGCGAACATCCACGAGCGGAGTCTTGCGGTAACGGGCGACTTCCTCGGCACTGAAGTCCCGGAAATCGCTCGATACGGGCCGATCACTCAGATTACGGATCATCCAGGTGAGCACCTGTGCGAGTTCCAGATCCGATAGCGGCGACTGCGCCGCGCCGGGAACCTGCACCAGGAAGCGCCGCCCGGCGGCGCTGGCGGACAATGTCGGCAGCGATTCGCGTACCGAGGGTACACGGCCGGGAGAGCCGCTGCCGTCGGCCACGTGGCACCCCATACAGTGGAGCATGTAGTTGGCCTGCGGATCCGCGGCGGCGAGCGCGCCGGCGGGCGCCGCGGCCGCAAGGGCGAGAAGCGCACGCCGCAGCCGTCGTCTCACTTGGACACGCCCACGATCCGCGAGGTTGAGCAGTGATAGGAAATTCCCACCTGGCTGCCGGCGCACCAGTTGTAGTCATTCGAGGCAAACGGCATGTACAGCGGCTTGTCGTTCTCGTTTCGATTGCACAGACAGCGCCCGCAACTGGCCTTACCGCAGCAGTCGTTGTAGGAGACGATGTAGTCGCGGCCGTCTCCGGGGTTGTGGCAGCTGCCAACCCAGGTGATCGCCGATGGCTCGGTCCCCGGCGGGCAGCTGTGCGTCGAGCCGCCACAGCAGCTGCACAGAAAGCCGTCGATCGCGCAGTGGCGCCAGTATTCGCACGTCTCAGGGTTACCGGGATCCGCCCCCGTGTCACCGGCGGGCTTGCCCGGCGCGGCACCGCGCGCGACCGGCAGCAGCGGGAGGCTCGCGGCGCCAACGAGCAGCGCGCCCAGGCTGCCGAGCAGGCGTCGACGCGAGACACGCCGCGCCAGGTCCCGCGCGACCGCCTCGACCATCGCGTCAATGCGGTTCACGGGGTCACCATGACGGTGGGGGTCTGGCCGAGGCTTTCCACCGAGCGCAGGTAGCGACCGGAAATCGCGTCATAGATGTCGAGCACGTTACTCTCGATGAAGCAGGTGAACAGCAGCGGCTTGTCATCCTGGGACACGGCGATCGATCCGGCCTTGTGCCTGGTGCTGATCTGCTGCACGCGCTTGCGCGTTTTCAGGTCATAGACCCAGATATCCGTACCCGGATCCTTGTGCGTCTCCAGACCCCCGCGGTGCATGATCGCGAACAGCCGCCCGCTTGAGCGATGCACGGCCAGATGCTGCAGGCCGCCGGTCCGCCAGCCCTGGTCCTGCTCGGCGGCCGAGACGAGTGGCCACCTGGCCGCCAGCTGCACTGCCCCCGAACCGGCGTGCAGCGGGTAAACCGTGTTCTGAAATGAGGCGAAGTACCAGGTGTCGCCCACCCGCACCGCCTTCTCGGTCAGCGGATCCTTCATGGCATCAAACAACACCGGGCTGCGGACGCGGTTGGCGAGCTTGCCATCCTCGCCTAGCGTGACGAGCAGCACGGCCCCATCAGCGCAGACGGAAAAGAAAGTGCGCGGCCCTGTCGGGTAGACCAGCGCGCACCCGGCAGTGTCAATCTCGCCCACGAACTTGCGCGCGCGCACGTCGACGATGGATACCGACTGTGCGGGAGTGAAGTTGTAGACCACCAGGAATCGCTCGTCGTCGGTCAGCGCGGCGGCGGCGTTCATGGGCATGTTGGAAGAGCGTTTGGGCGGAATGAGGATCTCACCAAGGGGTTGCAGGTGTTGGGTGTCGTACAGGGTGACAACATCGGTGCGGGTCCCCCGCGTGCCGCGCGAGTAGTAGCTCTCCGGGGAATAAATCACGCCGCCGGACTTCGGCAGGATCAGCGAATTGAAGGAGGATCCGGTGCTCAACATGCCGAGCATCCGGCCGCTGTCGCCGTCGACCAGAAACGCCTGGCCGTCCGGCATGCTGAAGAAGTTGAAGTCGTTGACCCAGACCCAGTGCGCGCTCGCCTGGGGCGCGAGCTGCTCGGCACTCAACGACTCGGCGGGCAGCTGCGCCCGCGCGGCGAGCGCGGCAGCCGCCGCCAGGCAAGCGCCCACCACCGGAAGGAGGCGGCCTGAGGTGTTGATGCGACCCTCCCCTCGACGCTGGCTGCCCGCCCTGAAGGGGTGGCAACCCCTGATGCTTCTTACCGCGAGCCTCACGGCCCGTCTTGCACAACCGCGAATCGCGCTTGTACGAGCGCGACGCCGGGCCCGCCGGCTCAGGATTCCAGCGCGCTCCACATCTGCCGGTCACGCTCGGCGGTCCAGATGCGCGGATCGCGAAAACGAGTCGCTTCATCATACGCGCGCGAAACATCGAACGGCAGGCAGTGATCGAAGATCACCCATTGTCCGTATTTCGGCCGCAGTTGCTCACTCACATCCCGGTAGATCGCCTTCAGATCGCGACCGGCCGCCACACCCTCTTTTACAGCGGCGTAGAGTTCGGAGACGAAGTTGCGCGTCCCCGCAAGGCCACGCGCCACGGCCTCCGGTGTCTGTAATGCGGCTCCCCGACCGGGCACGAGCTTGGCGGGCTGCAGTGCCGCCACGGCATCGAGCGTCCCCGGCCAGTCCTCGAAGTAGCAGTCGCCCGCGTAGGGAGTTGCATCGAACTCGACCAGGTCGCCGCTGAAAAGGATCCGCTCGGCCGGTAGCCACACGACCGTGTCGCCCTTGGTATGACCCCGGCCCAACTGCATGATCTGCACCTCGAGCGAGCCGAGCCACAGCGTGAGTGCGCCCTCGAAGACCAGGTTCGGCCAGGTAAGTCCCGGCACCGATTCCACCGCGCGGAACAGGCGCGGGAAGCGCTCGATTTCGCTCTTCATGTCCGCCTCGCCGCGCTCGGTGATCAGATCACGGGTGTCGCGGCTGGCGATCACGTGCCGGGCGTTGTAAGCACTCGCCCCGAGCACGCGCACGGCGTGGTAATGAGAGAGAACCACGTAGTCGATCGGCTTGTCGGTCACCGAGCGGATGCGCCGGATGACGTCCGCCGCCATCACCGGCGTTGCCTGCGTGTCGATCACCAGCACCGCTTGGTCGCCGATGACGACGCCCGTATTGGGATCCCCCTGCGCGGTGTAGGCGAACGCGTGCTCCGACAAGCGATCGAAGCTGATCACCTTTTCGGCAAGATCAGCCTGGGAAGCGAACTCTTTATTCACGGACGGCCTCCGGCGCAGGGCTGACAGAGGCGCGTGCCGCGGCCAGGGCCTGCGCGAGGATTGTGCGATCCCCGATCTGATTCGCCAAGAGCAGGATAAGCCTGGCGTTCAGGGCGCCGCTCTGGCGCTCGCTCAGACCCTGGTGGGCCGCGATCAGGCGCTCGTAGAACTCATCGCCATACCCGCCGAAACCATCCGCAACTCGCAACTCGCTCATGCAGACGCTCTCCCCTCATCGTAACGGCCGTATGCGTCCCATGCGGTGCGCCAGGCGCGCGGGTCGCAGTGCGGCCAGCGCGCCAGCACGTGCTGGTCGGGCCGGATCAGGTATGTGACACCGGCGGCGTCGCCGTAGCGCGACCTGACGAGGCCCTCAGGATCCGACAGTCCCGTTGCGCGCATGGCGCGCGCGCCGACGGTGATCACCTTGAGGCCGCGGATACCGCAGTCGGCGCCATCCGCTTCAGCACGCGCGGCCTGCGCCTCATCGTCCACAAACACCAGGGCGCAGGGCGCCGCGCCCAGCTGCTCGAGCAGCCAGCCGGGCGTGCCGTCCGCGCGGATTACGGGTGCGTCGCTGCAGGGCCTGCCGGCCCTCATGGCGCCGTTGAGCGCGTCGGGCCCGATTCCGGGCAAGCCCGCGTAGTCGCACGGCTGCGAGAGCCTGCCGGAATTGACCAGGCCGCGGGCAAAGGGGAAGTCGGCCGCGAGCTCGAGCACGGCATCGCGAAACTGCCGCTCAACGGCTGAGCCGGGCGACATGAAGGCCGTGGTGCGCCGCGAGTTGGTGATGTTCTCGTCCGCCGCCCGGCCGCGTTCGATCTCGTAGCTCGCCAGCAGCTGCGCCGGCGCCTCGTCGCGTATCACGCGGGCCAACTTCCAGCACAGGTTGTCGACGTCCTGGATCCCGCCATTGCCGCCGCGGGCGCCGAAGGGGCTTACGACGTGCGCGGCGTCCCCGGCGAAGATGACGTGGCCATCGATGAAGCGCGCCATCCGAGCACACCGGAAGGTGTACACGGAGCACCATTCAAACTGGCACGGCACCTGCGGGCCCACGACCCGGCGTACCCGCTCCATGACGCGCGCCACATCGCGCTCCACGGCGGGATCGGCGTCGCGACCGAGCTGAAAGTCGATGCGGAACACATTGTCGGGCTGGCGGTGGATCAGCACGCTCTCGCCCCGATCGAATGACGGCTGAAACCAGAAGCGCCGCTCGCTGGGATAGCTCGCCTCCAGGCGCACGTCGACGATCAGGAACTTATCCTCGTAGGTCTGACCCGCTAAGCTGTGTCCACGCATGGCGCGTACGCTGCTGCGGGCACCGTCCGCGGCGATCAGCCAGTCACACTCCAGGTGATATTCTCCGTCTGGCGTCGCCACGGTGATCCTGACGCCATCCTCGAGATCCGCGACCGCGGTCACGCGGTTCTTCCAGCGCAGCTCGATGAGTCCCGGAAACTCGCAGGCCCGCTCGACCAGGTACTGCTCGACGTAGTACTGCTGCAGGTTGATGAACGCAGGCATCTTGTGGCCGCCTTCGGGCAGCAGGTCGAACCGATAGAGCTCGCGGCCGCCGTGATAGATGCGCCCCACTTTCCAGGTGACCCCCTTGGCGATCATCTGCCTCGCCACGCCCAGGCGGTCGAAAATCTCCAGCGTGCGTTTCGCCCAGCAGATCGCGCGGCTGCCGTCCGAGACCGAGTCGTTGTCGTCGAGGACTACGCAGGGCAGCCCCTGCTGCGCGAGGTCGATTGCAGCCGAAAGACCCACGGGCCCGGCGCCGACGATGGCCACCGGTCGGCGTATGGGCCGGCCACCGGCCAGTTCATCGGGCGTGCGATAGCGAAAGCGTTGGTAGGTGTAGCTGCCCATCGGACTTCACGGCGGCGCCCCGGGGTCCGCGCTCCACGCCCTCAGTGCGTTGCGAGCGGCAGAGAACGAAAGCCGCGGAACCTCGCGCGCGCACCGCGCACCCCCTCCCCCTCCAGGCGCAGTCGCGGAAAGCGGCCGATGATCCGCTGGATCGCCAGCTGGGCTTCGAGTCGCGCAACTGACATGCCGGCGCAGGCGTGGCTGCCGGCGGCGAATGCCAGATGCGGGTTGGGAGCGCGGCCAATTTCAAACCGGTCGGGCTTCGGGAACACCTCGGGATCCCGGTTGGCTGCGCCGATGCATAGGTGCAGATACGTCCCCGGTGGCAATAGTTTGTCCGCGATCCGAACGGGCTCGACGACCAGGCGGTTGCCGAGCTGATTCGGGCTTTGGCAGCGCAGAACCTCCTCCACGGTGGTACTGATCAGAACGTGCTCGGTACGCAGTTTCCGCAGCTGGTCTTCATGAGTGAGCAGCAGATGCAGCGCGTTGCCGATGAGGTTCGTCGTGGTTTCATGTCCCGCGTTCAGCAGAAATACACAGTTGTGGAGCAACTCCGTCTCGGTAATCGGCTCGGCGGCGCGCTCCTCGCGAATCAGCCGCGCGAGCATGCTCTGGTCATCGTCCGCGAGATTCCTGCGCCGCTCCTGGATCAGCGTGCGCAGGTAGGCGAGGAAATCGATGACGGCAGCGTTGCCGCGCTCCTGCTGCTCAGGGCTCAGCACCGGCTCAAGGGCTCCGAGAATGGCAAGCGACCACGCGCGCAGCGAGCCGCGCTCTGCCTGGGGCACGCTCAGCAGATTACCGATGACTTCAACCGGAATCGCAGCGGCGAAGTCTTCAATCGCATCGAATTCACGCCGCGCATCCAATTGCTCGATGAGTCGGTCGATCAGGGATATGAGGCCGGGCTCCATGTCTTTCAGCACGCGTGGACTGAGTGCACCGACGATGGCCCGCCGTACCCGTGTGTGATAGGGGGGATCATTGAATACGAGGCTGGTCGTGTGATGCTCGTACAGCGGCGAGTGCTCGCCGAACTTCGGCGCGAACACCGCCTTCTTGTCGGAGCTGAACGAGCGTCGGTCACGATAGATGCGATCCAGATCTGCGTAACGCGTTAGAAACCAGGAGCCATCCGGGCAGAGGTGTAGCGGGTCTTGTTCCCGAAGCGCCCGGTAGGTGGGAAATGGGTCGGCGTAGAACTCGGGGCCGAGACGCGAGGGATCGAAAGAGATCATGACAGACGGCCTGAACTCGCGACGTCGGTCCGGGTGGCTTATGTCCGCCTTGCAGCGTAAGCCTCACGCAGAAACGGAATCAGGGCGTCGAAGTATGCGCGCTGATCGTCGTACATGGCCATGTGACTGCCGTGCTCACACACCGCCACACGTGCATGAGGAATCAAGCTCCCCATCCGCTGGATTTGCACCGGTGACATTTCATCATTGCGCGCCGCGATCAACAGCGTGGGCACTCTGATTCCATGCAGCCGGTCCCAGATATCCCATTGTCTGAAATTGCCGACGATATTGAACTCATCGGGGCCTTGCATGGTGTTGTAGACCTGCGCGTTGATCAGGCGAAAGCACCTTTGCAGAGGCTCCGGCCAGGGCTTGAGGCGACACACGTGCTGGCTGTAGACCTCCTCCATCAGCACAGTCTGATACTCGGGGGCCTGGTAGTCTCCGTTTGCCCGATGACGCGCGATCACGGCCTGAACGGCCGGCGGGAGCTGGCTCACCAGGACCGCCGCATACTTCACGTACTCGGCCACGCTCGCAGTCATATTCGACACGACCAGTCCGGCAAGGTACTGCGGATAGCGCAGCGCGTACTCCATGCCGAGCATGCCGCCCCACGAATGTCCATACAGGATGAAGCGCTCGAGACCGAGTGCCTGACGGACCTGCTCGACCTCTTCTCGGTAGCGGTCGATCGTCCAGAGCGAGACGTCATCCGGAGAGTCCGAGAAGCCGCAGCCGAGTTGATCGTAGTACCAGAAGCGCATATCCGCCTGCGGCAAAAAATCCTCCAAACACTCCAGATAGAAGTGATTGAATCCGGGACCGCCGTGCAGAGTGAGTACCGGGGTGCTGCCAGTTCCGATCTGCTTCACCCACACATCATATTTTCCGTCGATACGGACGGTGCGGGAACCCCCCGTGCGAACCCCGTCCGCTCGAGAAGATGGGACCGCACGCGCGGCTTCGAGCTGCGGCGATGATCTCGATCCGGCGAGCACGGCTGAATTGCGCAGCCACGCAGCAGTTCCACCGGCGATCAGAAGATCCCGTCTCGATAAATCCGCCATAGCGGCTCCCGCCGACGCTGGTCCGATCATAGGCCGAGGCCATTGTAGCGCGGCCGCGACCCGGTCCTGACTTCGCGCGGGCGATCGGACCGGTTCTCACGCCGCGGAACGCTCGACATGGGACGATCAGCGCAGACTCCCACCGCCGCCACGCGAGCCAACTTGTGATGCGATCCCGGTGACTACGTTGAATACGCCACCGGGCGAGGAAATCGCTGTCGGCAGGCGTTGGTCCCCGGAGCAGTGGCGGTCGCTGGCGAGGCTGTCAATTGGCCGGTACCGGGACTTACGATTGGCCGGTATGGCTGCTTCCCTGTACCGACGCCTGGCGCTCGCAGTTCCGCTGAGCGCATTGTGGGCGCGCGAAGTCCGAGCTACACGGAGCTGGTACCCCGCGCGCAAGTGTTTGATTCTGGTGGGTGCTGACGGGCTCGAACCGCCGACATTCGCCTTGTAAGGGCGACGCTCTACCAGCTGAGCTAAGCACCCCGTGGCAGGCGCGCAATTCTACCCATCAATGCGCCGGCGGCACGACCTGCTTCGAGCGCCGGCCGTTACGCCGCGGGCCCTTGTCATCCGCCGCAGCCACGGCGGCGGCCGCGGCAACCGTCGCAGT
>Ga0307477_10002157_pt1 | contig 15486 bp, 11 predicted proteins | sample atmos_gasesECM2C_FD_203316 | JGI IMG/M metagenome (GOLD analysis project Ga0307477, IMG submission 203316) | Hardwood forest soil microbial communities from Morgan-Monroe State Forest, Indiana, United States - atmos_gasesECM2C_515 | ecosystem: Environmental > Terrestrial > Soil > Temperate...
GGGCCGGAAGTCGTGTGGTGTGGTGTCCGCTCAGGCGGCGTGGCAATAGTAAAACTTGAGCAGGCCGCCGAGGCGCTGGTTGCACAACACCGGCCCGGCCTTGCCGGCGGGATTCGATGGAAACAGAATGATGTTCCCTTTCCCCTGATGAGGGCGTTCCGCGTGATAATGTTCTACGAACTGGTCGATGGCGCGGCGGAGCGAGCATTCGCCAACGAGGATCAGCTTGTCGAGACATTCCTCTTTGATCGAGCGGATAAATCTCTCCGCGTGGGCGTTGAGGTTGGGACTTCGCGGCGGCAGCCGCAGGCACTCCACGCCCGCCGATTCAATGACGGAACGCCCACGATAGCAGCGCGAGGCCGCCCCGGTCTTCGCCTGCCTTCGATCTCGCCGACGCCTTCCAGGGCAAGGCGGACTTTTTCAAGGGCGCCATCGATTCGGGCCAGGGCGAACCCGACGTCTCCAATAGACCTGAAGATTCTGGAACGCGAAACGAGAAGCGCAGTAAAGCCGTGGACCTCGCTTGAACTTTGACATTCCACTGTTTTTCTGATTCTTGTATCCTTTACTCTATTCGTTGCGCGTCATGCCAATCGCCAGAGAGATTAAACCGAGGATAACCGATCGCGCAGCGCGCGCCGCAGGACCTTGTTCGATGCGGTCCGAGGCAGGACATCAATCAGGACGACATCATGAATTCGAAATAACGGATTCAGATCGCGTTTGACGGCGTTTTGCATCGCCGCCAGTAACTCGCTTTTGCCCGGAACCTGTCCCGCGGAACACACGACGAAAATCACCAATTGGCTCGGCCCGCCATCCGGCGACACGGCGATTACTGCCGCTTCGGCCACGTGCGGAACAGACTGCACGACACGTTCGATTTCAGCGGAACTCACCTTGATCCCAGCGAGATTCATCGTGTCGTCCGCGCGGCCCTGCGCGCGCCAGTAGCCGCCGGGCAGTTTCTCCATTCGATCGCCGTGCCTTCGAAGCGTTTCGCCCCGCAGCCCCTGAGGCGTATCGGCGAAATAGACTTGATGATGGTCTTGATTCAGCAGCGTCTCAGACAGGCCGATGGAGGGTGGCACGATAAACAGTTCGCCGGATTCTGCCGGCTGACCGCGTTCGTCAACAATCACGAAATCCAATCCCAGCGCGGGCGCGTTGAACGTGCCGGGCACGCAAGGTCGCGTGACAGTCCCCGTGATGTAGCCGCCGCCGATCTCCGTGCCGCCGCAGTATTCAATGACCGGCTTTCCGCCCGCCTGGGACATCAGCCATCGCATGTCGTCGGCGACGGAACATTCGCCCGTCGAACTGAATACTTTAATCTCGCTCCAGTCCAAGCCATCCATACAGCCGGTGTTGCGCCACGTTCGGACCAGGCTCGGCACGACGCCGAGCATTGTCGTCCCCGCTTGCTGCACGAACGTGCCGAACTCGCGGCCGGTAGGCGCCCCGCAATGAAGGCCCATCGTCGCGCGGTTCAACAAGCTGGCGAAGATCAACCACGGCCCCATCATCCACCCGATGTTCGTCGGCCAGACCAGCACATCGCCAGGCTGGACGTTCTGATGGAAATGCGCATCGGCGGCGCATTTGATGGGCGTGATTTGGGTCCACGGTATGGCCTTGGGCTCCCCGGTGGTTCCCGAGGAAAACAGAAGGTTGATCGGGTCCGACGGTTCTCGAATCACCGTCGCAATTCGGTCACCACTGTCCAAAAACTCGGACCATCGGCAATCACCCTTGCGCAATGGCAGGCTCATGGCATTATGCGCGGGTAACACGATCACAGAAGGCGCATCGGCTTCCAATAAGTTGGCATAGAGCGGAAACGTTTTTCCCCCGCGGACGATCACGTCCTGGGTGAATACCAGCGTAGCCCTGCCTAAGCGCAGTCGCGTGGCAATTTCCTTTGGCCGGAAACTGTCCGCGATGCTGACCACCACGCCGCCGGCCTTGACGATGCCCAGATAGATGGCCACGGACTCCGCGGTCATCGGCATCAGGATCGCCACCGCGTCGCCGGTTTTGCATCCACGTCGTCGGAGGCTTCCGGCCACACGGTCGGTCAGCTTTTCCAGCTCGCCGACACTCATCGTGTCGAGCGTGCCGCCCTCCGTCTGATGAAGGATCGCCGGAGAATCGGCGGGAGCGGCAAAGCAGCTCTCCACAATGTTGAGCCGTGCACCCGCAAGCCAGCGCGGATGCTCCAATCCGCCCGAGAAATCTCCCACCCGGCTGTAAGGGTGTTGAAACCGGACGCCCAGCCTTTCAATCGCCAGGCCCCAAAAGGCCGCGCGATTCTGCGCCGACCAGCCGTGCAACGCCTCATATGAATCGACGCCAACACGGCGCATTAGCCACGCGATATTCGTGGTGCTGATGAACCCCGGCGAAGGTGTCCACCCGGGTGACTCTAATTCCCGATCGATTTGTTGCTTCATGGTTCTCATTCTCGCACGGGAATCCAACGAATGATTTTCTCGCGCGTACAGACCTCCAGCAATATCCGCCCGGTGGAGAGTGAGAGATGGACATACAGCGTCCGGCGGCAATCAAGTCTGCTGTGGGAGTCACATCATGCGCATTCGAATCTTGATGCTTTTTCTGGCCGTTTGTTGTTCAACGACGTGCTTCGCGGCCGCCGCGGCGCCGCCCCAAGGCGTCAAGGTTGAGCGAGACCTTCAGTACGTCGCGGGCGGGGACCGCTCACAATCGCTCGATCTTTATCTCCCGGAGACGCGCAGCCCGAAGCCTTTACCGATGATCGTGTGGATCCATGGCGGCGGATGGAGCGGCGGAAGCAAGTCCGGCTGCCCGGCCGTCGGATATGTGAAACAGGGGTACGCAGCCGCGAGCGTCGAATACCGCTTCAGCCAGAAAGCGGTGTTCCCTGCCCAAATCCAGGATTGCCAGGCCGCCATCCGCTGGCTGCGGGCCAGCAGTAAGAAATACAACATCGACCCGGATCACATCGGCGTCTGGGGCGAATCGGCGGGCGGACACCTGGTGGCACTGCTTGGAACCGCAGGCGGGAAAAAGGCGTTTGCGGCGATTGGCGGAAACGAAGATCAATCGGATCGCGTTCAGGCCGTTTGCGACTGGTATGGGCCGACTGACTTCAATACCGTCATGGCCCAAGCCGCCGCAGACAAAAACATCAAGAGCGTCATCAAATTCAACACCAGGGATGATCCCTACTCCAATCTGATCGGCGTTCACCTTGGCGAAGACCTTGAAAAGGGAGCGGCCGTCAGTCCGGTGCACTACGTCAGCAAAGACAATGCACCGATCCTCATCATGCACGGGACGCGAGACGCCCTGGTTCCGTACGCCCAGAGTGAAGAATTCGCCGAAGCCCTCAAAAAGGCGGGGGTTGACGTCACACTTCAAAAATTCCCCGACGCCGGCCATACCGGCCCCGCATTTCATCTGCCGGCCGCCCGCGAACTGATGAAGGCCTTCTTTGACAAGAATCTCAAGGGAATGGACGTCAAGGTCGAAGTGCAGCCGGAGTCGGCCGTGACGGTCAACCCCTCCCCGACACCGGCCAAGTGAGAGGGCCCTTCCTGACGTCCCCGACGACTTCTCGCGCTAACACAGCTCGGCCGCCATCGCGACAACCGCAAAGGCCTCGTTGACCACAAAGAGATCCGCGTCGCCAACCGTCAACGAAAGCCGGCTCATGAGTTACTTTAACGCGGTGATCCGAGCGAGCGTAACCATTCTGGCTCGCCGGAAGCAGTCGCGTAGCCGACCTTCGTGCCTGGTAACTTCTCGATAAGCTGTTTCACGATTTTGGTCACCCCGGCCACAATCTCGTCGTGATCAAGACTCATGCTAAGCATCAAACATCGATTGGCGAATTTGTGATAGCACTTAGGCGAAGAGCGCCTCGATCGCTTTGCCCTTCCCGTCGCGGGTGACGTAGAACGGCCGGCTCTCGACCTCGTAGGCCGTTCGCGGCGAGATGCCCATCGCGCGGTAGATCGTGGCATGAAGGTCTTCGATCACGACGCGGTCTTTGATCGTCTTGCAGGGCCGCTCGTCGGCGGTGACGCCGTGCAAATGGCCCTGCTTGATTCCGCCGCCGAACAGCAGGACGCAGCCAGCATCGGTGAAGTGGCGGTGCATGCCGTAGAACCTGGGCGATTCGATCCTGTCCGGCACGCGCACCTGGTCGCGCACGAGCTTGTTGGGCTTACCCTCGATCAGGGCATCCCGGCTGAACTCGCTGGCCAGGACGACTAGCGTCCGCTTGAGCAAATCGCGTTCTTCCAGATCGCGAACCAGCGTGGCGATCGGCGCATCGATCATCGCCTTCATCGCCGCGGCGCGGGCGTGACCGCTCTCGTGCGTGTCCCAGTTAAGAAAGGGGATGTACTCCGTCGTCACCTCGATGTATCGGGCGCCGACCTCGGCGAGCCGGCGAGCCAACAAGCAGCCAAGGCCGAACCGGCCGATGGTCAGGTTTTCGTAGGAGCCGTTGCGACCCTGCCGTGCGTTGAGCTTAGCCGCGTCGAATCCTGCCGGCACATATTTCAGAAGCGACTCTTTAGGCTCGAGTGACAGGTCGAAGGCCTTGGCCGCCGGCGAGCTGAGCAGGCGGTGGGCGTTGTCCATCGAACGCAGAAACGACTCGCGCTGGTACGAGCTGACGTGATCGGCGGCGGGGCTGGCTTCTAACAACCGCTTGTAAAATTTCTCGCGACTCTCAAACCGCCCGGGCGTCATGCCGGCCGGGGGACGCACGGCGTTGGCCGCGTCCTGCGGGAACGGGATGTTGAAAGGGCCGTACTCGCTGCCGAGGAACCCGGCCGTGGTGAACGCCTTCACCTCCTCGCCCTCGCCGATGTCGAACCGCTGGCCGATGTTGATGAAAGCCGGCACCGCCGGGTTCGCCGGGCCCAGCGTCCGCGCGATCACGGCGCCGAGGTGCGGCGCGGCCACCGTCTGCGGCGGGGCGTACCCGGTGTGCCACTGGTACTGGTGCCGCGAGTGGAGGATGAAGCCCAGATCGCCCGCCGTGTAGGAGCGGATCAGCGTCCCCCGGTCCATGACCGCCGCCATTCCCTCCAGGCCATGGGAAAACTTGATGTCGTCAACCGCGGTATCGATGGCGGGGAACGTGCTCAACAGCCCCTTGGGTTGCATCCCTTTCTCGAACTCCTGATAATGCTTGGGATCAAATGTTTCCGTATGGGCCATCCCCCCTGCCATCCAGAGCACGATCAGGGTGTCGGCGGTGGGCGCGATCTTCTCCGGCGGCTCGGCTGCGTACAGCCGCGGCGCCCGCGCGGCCAGCGCCGCCAATGTCGCGGCGGAAGCGGCCTTGAGGAAATCTCTCCGGTTGCACGATTGCGGTGTCATGGCTTGCGCATCCTAGAAGGAGCCCTCAATTGATGAACTGAAACTCCGGCAGCATCGTGACCGCCCAGAGAAAATCGGCGACGCCTTCCTCGCTGACGGGGTCGCCCAGCATTTCACTGCCAACCTTGAGTTCCGCTTCACCGGGGTCGCGGCTGAGCATGTGACGATACACGTTTACCATCCACGCCCGCGGGTCTTTCGACGCCTGGGCAACCAGCCGGTGAGCGGCCCGCGTCAGTCGGTCGTCCAACGAGCTCCCGTGGGTCAGTTCCAGGGCCTGGAGCGTTGTGGCAGCAGTGAGACGGCTGGTAGCGACCTGCTCACGGTTGGGACGGTCCAACGCCGTCATCAAAGTATCGGCCGCCAGAAGCGAAGCCCGGACGCGGCCCGGCTGCGCCGCGGTCGCAATCGCCTTTCGCAACGGCTCGGCGATCTCGATCGGCTCGTTGGCAAAGTCCTTCCGCGTGATCGGCGGGAGCGCCGGCCCCTCGTCGAGCGGCGACGCGCCGGTCGCCAACGGCACGACCGGCCGCCACTCGCCGTCCTCGTACGCGGCTTGCTTGTACCTCCCCTCGGGCCCGCGCCACGTGCGCCACGTCTCGTCGGAGATCATCTCGAAAGTCTGGCCGTCCTGCTCGACGGCATGGAAGTAAAAGCCCACGCCGCTCACACGGTTCAGATGGTTGCGCGACGCGGGATACTCCTGCACTTCGACGTCGTTGAGGTTCTTTCCAGTGTGGCTGCTGACGTCCACGATAATCGCGTTTTGGCCGACGACCAGGTTGGGCCGCAAGTCGAACAGCGCGATGCGACCGGCACGTTCGCCATCGGAGCGGATCATCCGCGCTGATCTGCCGTTCACGGCCACCGAAAAACTCTGGCTGGCCGCGACGGCCGCGTACGCCTCGCACGGTAGCTCCTCAAGCACGAACGTTTTGCGGAACGAGACCTTGTGCCGCGGCAGCACGTCCTGCGGGTCGACGTCCGGCTTCTGCGCGTCGTCGCCCGCGTCATCCGGCGGGTTCGCGCCGTCATCCGGTTTCGCGGACCTGTCCGCGGGCGTGGCGGGTTTCTCACCCGGTCTATCCGGTTTGGCCTGCGGTTTCTTCTCCGCAGTCTGTGTGAATCTCGCCTGATCGTCGGCACGCGCTTGGCCGTCCTCGACCGGTTCGTCAGTCCAGATCCACCGAGGCATCGTGACGGCCCCGGTCAGACCCGCGTCGGTGAAGTTGACGTCGAGTGTGTCGGGGAAACGCGCCCAGTCGTCCGTCAGGCTGTTGACGGCGTCGCAGAACTGCTCGGCGGTCAGCCGCCGGACCCTCGGGCCGCGGAACAGGTCATTGGCCCTGGCGGCAGCAGCGTCGCTCGACGGCAGTTGATAAGCCCGCGAGGTCATGATGACGCCAATCGTGCGCTTCAGGTCGAAATGATGCGCCACCAGGTCTTCGGCCAGCCAGTCCAGCAGGTCCGGGTCCCACGCCGGCTTGTCCATGTCGTCCACCGGCTCGACCAGGCCGCGGCCCTCGAGTTTGGCCCACAGACGATTCACGATCGTCCGCGAGAGCCGTCCGTTGGACCGGCCGGTGAGCAGTTCCGCCAACTGCTTCATGCGTCCGTCCCGGTCGGCCTTTGGATCGATCGATCCGAGCTGGGGAAACAGTGGCTTGACCGCGGACAGTTGGCCCGTCGGCTGGTCGCAGCGGACCAACTCCAGCGGGCCGTCGCTGAACACCGCCGCCAACCCGTAAGCGTCAGCGAGCGTGTAGTCGTTGACAAAGCTGTCGTGGCACGAGGCGCACTTGAGGTTCACACCCATGAACACCTGTGCCGTGTTCTGCGCAGCCTGCATCGGTGGGAGCATGCTGGCGTTAACCGCCCCGCGCCAGATGATTCCGCGGGCAAACCCTTCGCAGGCCTTGGACGGGGCGACGAGCTGGGCGACGAGCTTGTCGTACGGCTCATTGTGGATCAGCGCGTTGTAGAGCCAGCCGGTGATTTGCCGGCGGCCGCCGTCGATAAAGCCGGTGCCGCGGTAATCGTTGCGAAGCAGATCATTCCAGAACGTCAACCACTGATCCGCGTAGCCTCGGTTGTCGGACAGCAGACGTGCCACGAGCCGGGCCCGCTTGTCTGGCGAAGAATTGGACAGAAACGTCTCAAGCTCCTCGACCGTCGGCGGCAGCCCGATGGCATCCAGATAAGCCCGGCGGGCGAACACCGCGTCTTCAACGACCGCGGCTGGCGTGATTCCCTTGGAAGCAAAATATGCCGACAGCAGCCGATTCACCGGGTGCTCGGACCCCTGGGGCAATTCCACTATCCTGACCTTTAGATTGGCCGGCTCGGGTCGGGCGAAGGTGATCTTCGGATCCCAACTGGCTCCCTGATCGATCCAAGCCCGCAGCAGACCGACCTGGTCGGGACGCCACCTGTTGCCCTTCTTGGGCATCTGCTCGTCGGGATCGACGCCGGCCACGAGCTTGACGACGTAGCTGTCCGCGCTCTTGCCGACGACTGCCGCGGGGCCGGTGTCCCCGCCTTTGAAGAACGCCGCCCGCGTTTCCAGGCTGAACCCACCCTTGGTTTTGCCCTTGGCGTGACATTGGGTGCAACTGGATTCAAAGAGCGGCTTGATGTCATTTGCAAAATCGACACGGCGCCGCGCCGGCTGCGGAAGCGATGGCGAAGACTCCGCCGCTTGCAGCGCGGAAGTGAATGACAGGCAAAAGACCAGCGGTGCAATAAGGGTGACCCCGCAGCTCATAATTATGACTATTGTATCAGGTCGGCTCTGCCAGATGTGACTTCGTTCGAGCTCTTTGCCCGCCGGGCGTTACAACATGCTCGAAGAACGAACTCGTCGCGTCCGTGAGGCGCAAACCCCCAATAAACCCGAGAACTACGCCCTGCGCGCCGGAGCAGGTGGGACCGCTGCGGCTCGCCAGCCGACGACACGAGTGCAAGCACGGCGATCGCCCAACCTGCCATCCAAGGAGACTTGCGCGGCATACTTGACTCCAGACGCGGATTCATTTCCGACGTCCGGTAGAATTCTGCATGAGCGAGCGTCGAAGACGCTGGACGGTCGGCGACGCCAAAACGATCGCCAATTCCGCGGGTAGAAGCATTCGAAGGCGATGACTATCAGCAGTCTTGCACCGGGCTGCGTTTCTCATGCCGCGAGAGCGATACATGAAACGACTTCTTCTTTTGACAGCCCTCGTCGTATCGATGTTTCTGCAAGCGGCAAGCGCACAGCAGTCCGCTCCACCGACCACACGGCGCGGCGGTCAAAGACGAGGCGGCGCGACGCCGGTTCCGGTCCAGGCCAATCCAGAGGAACTCGCGACACTCAAAGCAAAGACCGAGCAAATTCAATCGCTGGTGAATGATTTGAAAGCCAGGGGCGCCAAGCCGGAACTGGTGGACGATGTCCAGGTCTATGCACATGCCGGCCAGATGCTCCTCGAGTATCCAGATATGTTTGGAACACAGGCCGCCATCGCCCATGCGCTCAGTACCCTTGATCAAGGCATAGAACGGGACAAGCAGCTCCAGTCCAATCGGCCACAATGGAATCAGGGCAGGAAGCAGATCCTTGCTTATACCTCCGAAATCGACGGGGCAGTTCTTCCCTACGGCGTGACGCTGCCGGCGAATTACGATCCGAGCAAGCCGACACGGCTTTACGTCTGGTTGCACGGACGCCAGAACAACACCACCGAAGCGGAGTTCATTTACGGCTTTCTTCACAGCAGAGGGTCCGGCAATCCTCCGGTCGCGGACCAGGGACAGATCCAACTCAGTTGCTTCGGTCGCGTCAACGGGGCCGGCTGGCATTGGGCCGGCGAAATGGACGTCTTTGAGTCGATTGCCGCGGTGAAGAAGCGTTTCAACATTGACGATCGACGGATCATCCTTCGCGGGTTCTCGCAGGGTGGCGAAGGCGCCTGGCACATCTCGCTGCATTATCCCGATCGCTTCGTCGCTGCTGAAATCGGGGCGGGCACCGTCTCCCGCACCGCCTTGCGGCCTGGCCTCACCCCTTACCAACTAGCGACGTTGCGGATCTGGGAGAACATCTCCCAGTGGGCCCTGAACATCTACAATCTTCCGCTTGCCGGGCACGATGGGGAGAACGATCCGGGCCAATTGGAATCCTCCCTGCGTGCCCGCGCCCAGCTGGAAAAGGAAGGTTTTCCTTCGGTGGGCGATCCCGACTTTCTCCGCTCCCAGGGCGCTCCCGGGCTGTGGTTGCAATCCAAGGCCACGGGTCACGGCACCAGCCCGCTGGTCCGCCAGCGTCTCGACGCGTTCCTCAAGGAATACGGCGACAAGGGCCAAAGCTCGCCCGATCACATCCGCTTCCTGACCTACACCACACGCTACAACCACGATTACTGGGTTTCACTCGATGGTCTGGAAAAGCATTATGAGCGGGCGGAAGTAGACGCTAAGCGCTCCGGCGGCGGGACGTCCTACGACATCAAAACCAAGAACCTTACCCGGCTTGTTCTGCGCGAGACGGGAAGCGCCAGCGAGATCAATATTGATGGCCAGAATCTGAAGGTGACCGCTGGGCCGGAGATTACGCTCAACAAAAGCGCTTCCACCTGGACTGTGGTCCCGAAAGGACCCCAGATCGGTCTGCACAAGACCCACGCGTTGCAAGGCCCCATTGATGACGCCTTCCTTGATCCGTTCCTGATAGTCCGCCCCACCGGCAACCCCTGGAACGATGACGTTAATCAGCAGGCGCTTCGGACGATAGCCCACTTCGACTTCATGTGGGGGAAATTCTTTCGCGGCCACCCTTTTGTAAAAGATGACAAGGATGTGACCGAAGCCGACTTCGCCAAGTACCATGTCGTCTTATTCGGCGATCCGGGGAGCAATAAATGGATCGCGGCGATCAACGGTAAACTTCCCTTCACCTGGACCCAGCAAAGTGTCACGCTTGGCGGGAAGACCTATCCGTCAAAGGAGTGCTTTCCCGCCATGATCTATCCCAATCCCCTCAATCCGGCGAAGTATGTGGTGCTTAATATCGGCCTGACCATTGAGGATCGCGGCTACAACGGTGACTACGGCACGCCGCTCTGGGGCGACTACGCCATCGTCAAGGTGAAGCCAGGCGCAGCGGTTCCAGACCTGCTCATCGGCGGCCTGTTCGACGAGAACTGGCAGTTGCCAAAGTAACCGTTAACTTTAATCCTTGTCGCTTCAGGCGCGTCGCGTTACCCGCGATGGAGCGTCATCCCCACCTGGTCTCGCGGAGCCGAGAAAGACGGTTGAGACGGATGGTTTGACATGTCTATGTCGAATGCTCAAAGACGCATGCGGACGTGGACGATAGTGCCGTTCGCAATCGTTGTCATCATCTGCTTGCCCGTGCTGATTCCCGCGACCTTCATCCTTCACGCCCTGGAAAAGCACCGACTGCGAAGGGCCGCCAGCGTCTTCTCGTGCTAAAACTGTTGGACGGTTCTGGGACCGAAGGGCATCAAGCTCGCCGACGAAGCATGGAAGGAGCACATTCGAGAACCCACTCGCCAGGACCCTCACTTGCGATTGCCGCCGTGGCGAAGGCGATATCTCTTGCAGGTGACGTTGACGATGGTGGCGTGCTGGACGAAGCGGTCGAGGATTGCGGTGGCGGCCGGTGCGTCGCCGATCAGTTTACCCTGTCCTCCAGCGGGCGGTTGCTGGTCATCATAGTCGAGGGGTTCTCGTGGCGGCGCATGATGATCTCCAGGAGGCATTCGCCAGATCGGCGCGGAAGCTGCTTCATTCCCATGTCGTCAATGATCGGCAGATCCGGCTTGAGATAGCGGTTGAGGGTTTTAGTCAATGATGGAGCCGACGATCCAACTTCCTGCTGAGCAGACAGACGAACAAATCCTGAATCGCGTTCGCTTGTGGCTCGAACTGCTTGCCATTGACGACTATGCCGCAGCCGTACAAGCAGTCCAATGGCCTGGGGCTCGGTCGCCGGACGGGTCGCCGATCTCAACGGTAAGCCCTTTCGATTCGAACACTTTGACGATCTCCGGGACGGGGTGGGCGTACCGCCACCTGTGGCAGCCATCGACCGAGTTCGCTCTGGGTCCTCAGTAGCTCGCCCGCCTACGCAAGGTCGAACCGATCCAGGTTCATGACCTTATCCCACGCCGACACAAAATCGTGGACGAACTTCTTTTAGGCGTCCGAGCTGCCATAGATTTCGGTCAGAGCCCGCAACTGGGAATTGGATCCGAAAACGAGGTCGCCTCGGGAGGCGGTCCACCTGATGGAGCCAGTCGCGCGGTCGCGCCCGTCGAAGAGGTCGGCGTCGCTGGCCGTCGGCTTCCACTCGGTGGATATGTCGAGCAGGTTCACGAAGAGGTCGTTGGTCAGGCTCTCCGGCCGCTTCGTAAAGACGCCATTCTGGGATTGGCCCTCGTTGGCGTTCAGAACGCGCAGGCCGCCCAGCAGCACCGTCATCTCCGGGGCGGTGAGGGTCAGCAGTTGTGCCTTGTCGATCAACAAGTGGTCGGCGGGGATGGAGAACTTCCCTTTGAGATAGTTGCGGAAACCGTCTGCGACGGGTTCAAGCACGGCCACAGAGGCAACGTCGGTCTGCTCCTGCGAGGCGTCCATGCGGCCTGGCGTGAAGGGGACGGGCACCTCATGCCCGGCGTTCTTCGCGGCTTGCTCGACGGCGGCGCAGCCGGCCAGGACGATCAGGTCAGCCAGCGAGACCTTCTTGCCGCCGGTTTGGGCGGTGTTGAATTCGCTTCGGATGCCTTCGAGAATCTTGAGCACCTTGGCTAGTTGGGCGGGCTGGTTGACTTGCCAATCCTTCTGGGGAGCCAGGCGAATGCGAGCGCCGTTCGCGCCGCCGCGTTTGTCGGAGCCGCGGAACGTGGACGCCGACGCCCAGGCGGTCGAGACCAGTTGCGAAACCGTCAGGCCTGAGGCGAGGATCTTCTTTTTGAGTGACGCGGCTTCGGTGTTGTCGATCAGCTTGTGATTGACGGCGGGAATCGGGTCTTGCCAGATGAGTTCCTCGGCCGGCACTTCCGGCCCCAAATAGCGGGCGCGCGGGCCCATGTCACGGTGCGTCAGCTTAAACCACGCGCGGGCGAAAGCGTCAGCAACCCGGTCAGGGTTGGCGAGGAACCACCGGGAGATTTTCTCATAAGCGGGATCTACGCGCAGGGCGATATCGGTCGTCAGCATCGCCGGGGCGATGCGCTTGGACTTGTCGTGGGCATGCGGCACAGTGCCAGCGCCGGCGTCGCCCTTGGGCTTCCACTGGTTTGCGCCGGCAGGGCTTTTGGTCAGTTCCCACTCGTGGCCGAACAGGTTCTCGAAGTAGTTGTTGCTCCCCTGGGTGGGCGTGGGCGTCCAAGCGACTTCCAGGCCGCTGGTGATCGTGTGGGCGCCTTTGCCCGTACCGTAGCTGTTCTTCCAGCCGAGGCCCTGATCCTCGAGGCCGGCCGCTTCCGGTTCAGGCGCTACGTGCGACGTTGGCGCGGCGTAATGGGTCTTTCCGAACGTGTGACCACCGGCAATTAGGGCGACGGTTTCCTCGTCGTTCATGGCCATGCGGCCGAAGGTTTCGCGGATGTCGTAAGCCGCCTTGAGCGGATCGGAATTGCCGTCGGGGCCTTCGGGATTGACGTAAATCAGCCCCATCTGCACCGCGGCCAGCGGATTCTCCAATTTGCGACTGTGGATGTTGCGATCGGCGTTGTCGTCGGACACCGTCACGCCGCCCGCTTTTTCCGACACCCTCAGAAGCGTGAGCGTATCGGATATCGCCGCCCAATCAGGTCTTTTCGGCACCCCAGTAGACGTCGTGATCCGGCTCCCAGGTGTCCTCGCGACCGCCAGCGAAGCCGAAGGTCTTGAAGCCTATCGTTTCGAGAGCGACGTTGCCGGCGAGGATCATCAGGTCGGCCCAGGAAATCTTGCGGCCGTACTTCTGCTTGATCGGCCAGAGCAGCCGGCGCGCCTTGTCCAGGCTGACGTTATCCGGCCAACTGTTGAGCGGTGCAAAGCGTTGCTGTCCTCGACCGCCTCCACCGCGGCCATCGCCGGTGCGGCAGGTACCGGCGCTGTGCCACGCCATACGAATGAACAAGGGGCCGTAATGGCCGAAGTCGGCGGGCCACCAGGCCTGCGAATCGGTCATGAGCGCCGCGAGATCTTTCTTCACCGCCGCCAGGTCAAGGCTGTTGAATCCCTGGCGTAGTCGAAATCTTCGCCCATCGGGTTCGACCTGGCGGAATGCTGGTGCAGAAGTTCGACGTTCAACTGTTTCGGCCACCAGTCACGGTTCGTGGCGCCACGGACGGCAGAGTGGTTAAACGGGCACTTGGATTCGGTCGACATCGGTTGTACTCCTTCGGTCAATTGCAATGAGCCGGGTTCTGCTCGTTCAACTCAGGCTGGCGACGCCCGCAGCCGACTCTTTTGATTGCGTCCATCAGGGAACGATCGTTTACCGGCGATCTCCGCAGCCTGATCGAGCTTATACCCCGATCGCGGCATCGTGATCGCCCGCGGACCAATACCATACCGGGCCAATAGACGCCTGAGAAATAGGTGAAATCAGGTTGGATAATTCGCTTTGCCTATATCTAAGCGGCATTGATCGATAGCGTCCGGCTCCGAATTCTCGACTAACCGCGCCATTTTTCCAGAGAACTCGCCGCATTCATTCAGAAACGCACACGCGAGTTCTACTGAAGATGTAAGAAGTGCGGAGACGCCGATCGGATACGCTGTCTCTCGGTCACGGAAGGCCCATTCGGCCGGGAACGGACTTGACCTCCGCCCCGGGAACTTCTGCCGGCAGATCTACGCCACGACCTGACAATCGGGCCAAAGCGTCTTAATAAAGGCCGCGAAGGCACCCATGCCGGCGTCCATTTCGACGGCGACGCGAACTTCATCGCCGCGCCACTCGGCGAAGACGCGGTCATATTCGGCGCGGCTAGCGTCACGGCCATGCGCGCCCACGTAGTGATCCTTGCCGTGGAGCGTAAGCACGGCCTGACCCGAATGGCGGTGCAGACGATACTTGGGAAGTCTTGCGTTGAGCTTGGGCATGTGCAACTCCGAAGGCTGGGGAAAAACGGTAAATACCGTTTCTCCTGAAGCCCTTGAGCCGCACTGCCGCAGGCAAGCGGGTTACTTCTTCAGCGATCGGCGTGACTTACGGAACTGGGCGATACAGGGCTCGAACCTGTGACCTCACGGGTGTGATCCGTGCGCTCTGGCCAACTGAGCTAATCGCCCGATGCCACGAATCTATGCCTCGCGGCGGGCAAAATCAATGTTCGGGCCGGCGGTAGAACCCGCAATTTTCGCCGCGGCCACTGGAATTCAGGCCATTCATTCGATAAAAGGAAGCCAGCGTACGTCGGATGCGTGGCGGGACGAGGTGTCCCGGCCGACGGACCTGTCGATAATTTGGACCGTTTTCTTTTCAATCGCGGGACACTTTTCCGATAAGGGGCCACGGATGGCTAAGTGGAGCGCACTTCTCATCGTCGCGCTGATGGCTGCGGCAGGATGCCAGCAGCAGGCATCAGTCGCCCTGGTTGACAATCTTCCGCCGCCCAACTTTGGCGGGCCGGTTTACGAGCAAAGGCCGGCGGTGCCCTTATCGCCGCCGGTGGTGATCGCGCCGCCGATCCAGCGGCCGACTCCCGCGCCCTCCTTTGGCGCGATTCCCGCGGCGTGGATTCCGGCCGCACCGCCCAATCAGTGGTACTGGATCGTCATCCACCACAGCGCCACGCCGACCGGCGGCGCCGCCGCGTTCGACAAGATGCACCGCGCCAAAGGCTGGGACGAGCTGGGCTATCACTTTGTCATCGGCAACGGCACCGACACCGCCGACGGTCAGATCGAAGTCGGGCCGCGCTGGTCCAAGCAGAAATGGGGCGCTCACGACAAGACGCCGGGCAACCAATACAACGAGCACGGCATCGGCATCTGCCTCGTCGGGAACTTTGATGTCAGCCACCCCACGGGCGCGCAGCTTCGATCAGTGGAAAAACTCGTGGCCTACCTGATGAAGACCTATCGTATTCCGGCCGATCGGGTACT
>Ga0307477_10002159_pt1 | contig 15459 bp, 13 predicted proteins | sample atmos_gasesECM2C_FD_203316 | JGI IMG/M metagenome (GOLD analysis project Ga0307477, IMG submission 203316) | Hardwood forest soil microbial communities from Morgan-Monroe State Forest, Indiana, United States - atmos_gasesECM2C_515 | ecosystem: Environmental > Terrestrial > Soil > Temperate...
ATTCGGCCGATGGAGGCTTTCCGCCTGACACGTTCGTTCCCGATTATTTTGGGGTGTCCGAGTTCTCCACCTTGGCGACACTCTATAGCCCAGGCAGTCTGAGTGTTCGAGACACGGGTTCCCTTGAAACTATGGCATGCACATTGTGGGATGGCAGTACTGCGTGGTACTCCACGGAGGCGGTTACACGCCTGGTTTTCAAGGAGCCAGACGGGACGATACACGAGTTGCGTGATATAGCGACAGGCGGTGCACCGCAAAGTACCCAGTGTCCACCAATCAGCGGAGCCCCGCCGCCGCCTGGCTTCGACCGCGGTCGAGTCTTTCTGGCACAGGATTCATCAGGTCTCAAGTTTGTTGCCAGCCAGGACGTGGTGGATCCCTTTGACACAATCCCATGTAGCTGCAGCTATGGCGCGACCGGAGTATTGTATTTTCCAGATGGCAGAGTTTATACGGTCAATGTTGGCCAGGTGACGCAGATCCGCGATCGGAACGGTAACGTCGTAACGCTGACCTATACAGGCACCATCGGGTCGGTTGGCGGTAGTATCCAAATTATCGACTCCGCAGGTCGACAAATCACAGTGACGTCTTCGGGTACACAGGACCTGATCCGATATACAGGCTTTGCCGGCGCGCCCCGAAACATCGCGGTGAATTACGCTGCGTTAGGGGCGGTGTTGAGAACCGACTATACTATCTCGCCGCCTGTAACGTGCTCGGACGGTAGCGTAGCGCCTGCCGGTATCCAAACCCTCAGCCAGTTGTTCCCGGAATCAAGCTTGAATATGCCCCAATGCTCCAACCCACTGGTCGTGGCCAGTGTGGTGCTCGCAAACAATCAGAGCTATCAATTCCACTACAACCCGTACGGAGAATTGGCCCGCGTAGACCTTCCTACGGGGGGCGCTTACGAATACGATATCGGCAGCGTTCTCGGTGCCTCAACCAGCGGGGCAATCGGTGTCCACGGAAAAGCCGCAAACGACCCCAGTGACTCGTATAACGACACACCTCCATTCATGCTATATCGCCGAGTCACGGAGCGAAGAGTGTACAATGCGCCCGGTACTCTGGAAGGGAAAACCAAGATATCCATTCCGCCGTTTGCGCCGGGTACGGACGGCACGGTGACCACGGTTACTGCGTACGACGTTGCGGGTAATGCTCTATCGACCGAGATCCATAGCTTCTACGGGCTACCGACAACGGAGTTGTACTGCCAGGACAGCGGCAATCCTTGCTATTTGCGGGATGAGTTTGACCCATCATGGCAGGAGGGAAGGGAATTTGAGACTGATTGGCTTCAAGTGGGTTCGTCTACCGTGCTGCGTAAATTGAGGCATAGCTGGTTTAATGCCGCCGCATCGGCTTCTCCCAAAGCAGCGGTTGACCCGCCCCTCGTGAGTGACCCGTCTCTTGATCCTCATGTGCTTCAGACTGACACCACGTTGGATACAGGCGTGGTAGGGCGGCAAACATTTGGATACGATACATTCAATAACCTGACCGACTCGAGCGATTACGACTATGCATCGACTCCGCCAGGACAGCTCCTGCGACACGCGCACACCGACTACATTGCGGATACGAATTACACGTCCGGTGCCGTCTATCTGCCGAGTCTTGCGATTCTGCAACGTATCGATCTAGGAAGCACCACTACGATCTATTCGCAGACTCAATACAAATATGACAATTACGGCGCGACCGCCGCGTGTCCGGACTCCACCTCAGTGCCAGTCTTGAATGCCCCACAGCCAGGTCCTCTGTGCACTCATGCTAATATCGTCCAAATGGACCCCGCCTATGTCTCCGGCGACGTCACTCAACGTGGCAACGTTACCCGGGTGCAGCGGACCGGCTCACCCTCGCCGGACATCTTCACCTATCAAGAGTATGACGTCGCCGGCAACGTCGTGCGCAAGATCGATGCCAACGGCAATCAAACCCAACTCGATTACGATTCCAACTCGAATACCTATGCCTTCCTGTCAAGACTCACGAACGCCCTAGGCCACCCGACTACGCTGACTTGGGATCTGAACATCGGTAAGCCGGTAAGCATAAAGGATCCCAACAACCAGCCTACGGGCGCCGATTATACTGATCCCCTGGATCGTCTGAAGAGCGTGACCTACCCTGATGGCGGCACCACTGCGTACGGTTACAACGACGCTACCAACACCGTCACGGATACGAAAACCATCAACTCTTCGGAGACATTGTCGCAAAACTCCATCTACGATGGACTGGGCCGGTTAACACAGACGCAGCTTACCTCTGACCCTGAGGGAACGGATTACGCCGATACAACCTACGACGCTGGCGGACGAGTTTATTCGGTGTCGAACCCACACCGCAGTGCTGCCAGCTCGACCGACGGCACAACGTATCATTACTATGACGCTCTTGGCCGGAGCTGCGTTGTCGTTCCTCCTGACGGTACGAACCTTAGCCCTGGCACGCCTTGCCCCACCACTAAGCCCGCAGGTGATGTCGTCACGGTATACGCAGGCGGAGCAACCGCAGTCTTCGACGAAGGCAATGGCACGCAGTCCGTCGAGCGGATTTCCCAGACGGACGCTCTTGGTCGGCTCATTTCTGTCTGTGAAGTCAGCGGCGCGACTCTGATTGGTTCCGGCGGAACACCTGGAGCATGCGGCCAAGACATCTCTGGGACTGGTTTCTTAACCACTTATCAGTACGACGCGCTCGGCAACTTGCTCCAGGTCAACCAAAGCGGCATTGCTCCGCGCTCGTTTAGCTACGATTCCCTCTCTCGCCTGGTCTGTGCGAGCAACCCAGAGAATTCTTGGGCGCAATGTCCCACAACCGCACCTTCAAGCTATGTCGCAGGTACAACGGGTTACACCTACGATGCTAACGGCAACCTCATCACCAAAACGGACGCTCGCGGGATTACTACCTGCTTTGGCAACTGGACAGGAACAACCTGCAACAGCACGACGGGTTACGATGCTCTAAACCGCGTCCTTAAAAAAACCTACTCCGACGGCACGCCCGCTGTGACGTTCAACTATGACCAAACCTCGGCGCTGGGCGTCACTTTGACCAACACGATTGGACGAAAATCCTCGGAGAGCACGGCAGGCTCCTTGCAGAGTGGCTCAGTCTTTAGCTATGACAAGATGGGGCGTATCGCAGATAACTCGCAGTGCACTCCGCAAAACTGTGGCACCGGTGTGTTCACCATTCAGTACACGCAATACGACCTTTTGGGAAACCTGCTCTCTGCGACCAATTCTGCCGGAGTGACCTTCACCTACACCTACAACACGGCCGCTCGGCTTACCGGCGTCAGCAGCAATTTCGTCGATCCCAGCCATCCAGGAACTCTGCTTTCGAGCGCTCATTACACGCCTTTTGGCGCTCCCGCGAGTTCCACGTTCGGAAATGGCATCGGCGAATCCTTCGGCTACGACAAGCGCCTACGCCAGCAGTCCTATACGGCAACATCTGGAGGCACGACCCAATATTCATTTAATATCAGCTCCTTCGCACCCAACGGCGACATCCTCTCCGCGAATGACAGCGTTAACGGCACCTGGACCTATTCCTATGATGAGATGAACCGCCTTTGCAATGCCAACCAGAGCAGCACCCAGCCTGTGTGCCACCAGTCCGCTCTTTATACTTACGACTACGACCGCTTCGGCAACCGCTGGCACCAGAACGGGCCTCAATCTTCCCAGTTGGGTTTTGATTCCAATAATCACATCATCGGCGTTACTGGAGTCGGCTACGATGCTTCTGGAGATCTCACCAGCGACCGCGCTGGAACCGGCTCCCACCGGTACTTTTATGATGCCGAAAACCGGATAATTCAAGTGGATGGAACGCTCGGTAGCTGCTCCACCGCCACAGCATGCTACGTGTACGATGCTGAAGGACGCCGCGTGCGCAAGACGACTCCTGGCGGCGCGCTGGATTTCCTTTATGACAATGCCGGACACAAGGTGGCGGAAATTGATACCACTGCCACGTTCCAACGCGGGGAACTCTACGCAGGAAATCGCCACATCGCGGTCTACGCCCCGGACCCCGGCCCCAGCGGCGCAACCTTCTTTTTACACGCCGATTGGCTCGGCACCGAACGCACCCGCACGAACATGACCGGTACAGCCTGCGAGACCATAATGAGCCTGCCCTTCGGCGACGGGCAGACCATCAGCGATAGCTGCGGTGATAGCGCCGGCGATGTCAGCCCCATGCACTTCACCGGCAAAGAACGGGATGCAGAATCCGGGCTCGATTACTTCGGCGCCCGGTACTTCTCAGGGGCGCAGGGGAGGTTTATGACGCCTGATTGGTCTGAGAAACCCCAGCCGATCCCCTACGCTGAGCTGACAGATCCGCAAAGTCTGAACCTTTATGCCTACGTTAGGAACAACCCGCTAAAGAATCGAGACCTGGACGGCCATTGGTGCGTCATTGGCGTTGGGACGACATGCACTCCGCCGCCACCGCCCCCCCCAAAACCACCAGCGGCACCTGCGAATCCGGCGATCCCGGTATACCAAACTGTGGATCAAGCAGGCGTAGCGGCAGCCAAGGCAGACTCAAAGAAAACGCAGGCCCGAAGTCCTCACGTGGAGTATGGTAACAGCGTGTACACCCTCGGTGGCGTAGCGTATACCTACACGGATCCTGTCACCCAGAGCCAGCCAAACACGGTAAACCCAAACAAAACCACTGGACTTGATAAGCCGCCCATACCTGCTGGCACGTCCCTCGTAGGGGAAGCGCACTCTCATCCTGATGTCCTAACTGGTGTTAACGGTAGTCCGTTACAACCCCGGGATCAACTCAGCTTTCAGGATAGGAACCGGACTCTCACATATCCCGATTTCCAGAAGCAGTTTCAAGCAGAATACGTTGGACTGCCAAACGGAACAGTCATCAAGTACGACATCTACGATCAGACAACGGTCTTAAGATGAAACACACGATGAAATTGGCTCGGCGGGCATTCGCATCAATTATAGGGTGCTCCATCCTCGGATTGTCCCAAACCAGGCTGAAGCGACTGACGGAGGACGAGTGGCAGTCGGCGTACGACTTGGCGAGGCGTGCAAAATCGGATCGTCCCAAGAGCGGTTTCGTACCAAACGCTGAGATTGCTGAGCGGATTGGAGAGGCTGTCGCCAGTGGACTGTACGGCGAATCGACGGCGGCACAAGAGCGACCTTTTCGAGCCCGTCTGAATGGGGACGTTTGGACAGTCATGGGCACACTCCCCCATCTATCTTTAGGTGGTGTCGCAATCATCCAAATCAACCGGGATGATGGCCGGATTCTTTTTGCCCACCACACCCAATGAGGCGCCGTGCAACACCGGCAGAGGACGGAGCGTCGAAACGGGCCTCGATTACTTCGGCGCCCGGTACTTCTCGGGGGCGCAGGGGAGGTTCACCAGCCCGGACCCGGTGTACTTCCAGAAGGAAATGCTGAGCGACCCTCAACGGTTCAACCTGTATGCGTACGTTCGGAACAACCCGCTCCGTTATGTGGACCCGAAGGGCGAAGCGATGGAGCTAACCGGCACTGACGAGGAAAGGGCGAAGAAGCTCGCCGCTCTGCAGTCAAAGATCGGAGAGGCGGGGAAGTACTTGTACGACAACCTATATAAAGGTAAGCATTACGTTGGCGTTTACAAGAACGGTCAGGACGGAAAAGGGCCCGCGTTCGAATCGATCAACGATGCCACCAAGGCCCTATCGCAGATCATCAAGAACAACACCGTCTCGACGATCGAGTTTGCTCAAGAAGGATCGCAGATTCAGAGCGGCAACGGCCGAGTGCTCGCCACGATCGGATCGATAGACGTCGCCACGGGAAAGGGTCCGGGGTCGACACGGATGCAGCCAGACGGGAGTATCACCACATACGTCTTAGCCCCCGGCCTAAGTACGGGGCGACTCCCTGGCCCAATGATGTCCAACGGCGTGCCAGGGCAAACGGACACCGGGTTTGTCATCTGGCACGAAATGGGGCACGTGCTCGGATTGATGTCGGGCGAGGTCGGCCCTCAGTCTAACGATCGCGCGGATAACCTCGAGAATACGGTTCGACGGCTGAAGGATCCCACAGCGCCGGTGCGAATGATGCACGATCCGCCACCGGGGGTGCGCTGATGAGAAACGCACTTCAGTCTGGCATCGGGCTTGTGATCTTGACCCTTGTCGCTTGCCGAATAGGAACCGACAAGGATAAGGATGCGGCTGCGATTCGGAAAGCGATGGAGCCATTTATCTATGTAGGAGACTCACCTGTTCTTCCTGACGCCAAGGTTGCGGACCACGGATCGGAAAGGGTGGCGTTCCCGGACCGCCTCGAAAAAGGAAGACAATACATCTTCCATCGAAAACGTGAGTCCCAGGAATCATGGAAAGTACTTCAGAATTCGCTGAGGGCGAACGGCGCGGAGATCCTTGATGGACCGAAAGGTAATGTCGGCCTCGTGTACACGACCATTGGTGGCCCGTGGTACGCGATTGAGTTCCGCGTAGGGCGGCTCCGGTGTGCTCTCCAGAATCGACCTGCGGTGGAACTTAAATCGGCCAGCCTAGGCCCGGACTACGAGCCCGAAGACTACGTTCTGACGATCGAGTGATGCACGGAACTAGAAGCGGTCAGCGATCTGCCGTCCTGCTAGAAGTTGGCCTCGACTACTTTCAGACCCGTTACTTTTCGAGCGCGCAAGGCAGATACACCAGCCCGGACCCGTTGATGGCTAGCGCAAAGCCCAGCAATCCGCAGACGTGGAACCGCTATGCTTACGGCCTCAACAATCCGCTGCGGTACATCGATCCAGACGGGATGAAGGAAATATCGGTCGCAGACTGCCAGAAGGATTCCAACTGTACCGTAGTTGCCATGAACGTCATCCTGGACAAGAACGCCAACAATGGCAATGGGCTGACCGCAGACCAGATGAAGGACTTCAATAAAGTCCTACAGGGTGCCAAAGACGACCTTGGCAACGGGAACATCGCACTGAACGTTACGTACACGAGTGGTGAGGTCACCAGTTCGGGTGTTTCCGGACTCAGCTCATCGGCAGCCAATATCTTCCTGAGTTCGTACGTCCCGACGTCTGTTACTGAGAACGCGATGGTGAGCGGGCAGCTAAACGGTGCCTCAGTTCCAGATCCTAGAACACACGGTGATGTGATGTTCATATCCGCCAACAACGCACACGATCAGTACCTAGTAGGCCCTGGCCTTCCCTTCCTTGGATCGCTCACGAATACCATCACGCATGAGTTTCTGCACAGCCTTAGCGGGGACACCAGCAGACGGGGTGACAACGGGTTTACGACCGGATGGCATGAGTTCCAAATCGATCGCCAGGCCTCAGGCTTGCATCTGGACATAAACTACATCAGGCCCGAGCAAATGCAGCGGGCCAAAATGTACTCGCCGCCTGTGCATCCCGACGCCGTGAGGCCTGCAAGGCAGTAGGGCCATGTCTATGCCAATTCGGAATGCGGCCAGATATTTTCTTTGGATGGTCCTACTGATTGTAGGGTCGGCCGAGGCGCTGATTATACTCGGATACCTTATCGTCCTTGTCACACAAGGGCCGCGAGGGATCGTGGGTCACTTTGAGCACATCGCACTTTCTGGCCATTGGTTCCCGAAAACGCCTGAGGAATCCAGCCGAATCTTCTGGGCATCGGCCGGCCCAATTTTAGCGGCCGAGTTCGGCGGCCTTCTCGTTGTCTTCGGCGCGTGGAGGCTCCTGAAACGCTTGCCGCCGCAGCGTGACAGAGACGGGCGGCCTTCTGTCGTTCGCACATAGGCGTTCCTGTATAGGAACCACGGCAGAATCAGCTGATCGCGGTCCCGGAGCGGCACGGTCGCGCCGCTGGCCGCCAGGGTCCAGCACGGGGAATCAGCGGGTTACCGCGCAGCATCCGAAAGAAGCGAAAAGACGGTGCTAAAGCACCGGGAGAAGGGGTGACACGTCGCCCCGAGCGGGATGCTGCACGGCGGCGCGGCGTTCGGTCGTTGTTCGACGTTTGTCCGGCGCTTGTCCCCCGCTTGTCCGGTGGTTGTTCGATGGCGATGCGGCGCGGCGGCCACGAAATGAAGAGAAGACACCATCCCTAAGCCTGGCGGCTTAGAGATGGCGCGGCCGGCGGCGAAGGTTGGGCCATCAAGTATCTGTCAAGCATTCATCAAGTCTTTGTCCAGTTTCTGTCCGGTGTTTGTTCGGCGCGTCGCAGGTCGAGTTCGTCGCGGACCTCGCGTTTGGCATTCTCGCGGCGGATGCGATTGGACTCCTTCTTGGCGTCCCACCGGTAGCCCCGGTAGGTACCGTTGCTGCGTTTGGGGCCGCAGTGCTCCGTCTTCTTGGCTTCGTAGCCCATCAGCGGTAAGCCTCCTTGCGATCGAGCACACGTTTCGATCTTGAAGTAGTCGCCATGGTCGCGGAAGAAGATGCGGTGAATTCTGCGCCCGCAGCCGGATCAGCGGCGGCGAGACGCCCTTGAGTTGCTTGGTCGCGCCCTCGCCGGTGAGGACATAGCGGCCAAGCGTTTTGAGAATCTGGATGGCGATCGGCTGCTCGATGCCGCGGACGTCGGCTTGGGGGATGTTAAGAAATAATATGGACAAATGCTCGGGATCATGTGCGCCCGCGAGGCAGTCATCGGGATATGCTCAGCCGTTTCAAAATAGCTCTCATCGCCATGGACCTTGACGAATAGCTCGCCGAAGAACGGATCGACATCTACCGCATAGCGGACTGCGCAAAAGTACGGGTGATACGTGATGTGCAGCTTGCCGTCATGTCGCCGCGCATTGCTGTAGATGACCATGGCTTCAGTCCGGGCATCCCGCCGAAACCTCAGTTTGCAACGCGGAGATAGAGCCGACGACGAGGCTTCACACTGCTCCTTCAGCGAACTCCACAAATCCGTCCAGAGCATGTAGGCATCGGCTTGTCTGTCATCCAGCTCGAACGTCGCCATAATCAGCGGCCCGTCTTCAACGCGTGCGATTCCAAAACGCCATCGATCGTTCTGAGGAGGGCAAGCTGCCGTGTTCGGGGAAGCTGCTCTATCTGTTCCAGCCGCCGCAGGATTTTCCGGCTTGGCTTTTTCCCCTTCCCCTCGCGGCGGCCAGGCCCCAGCAACTCATCCATGCTGGCGTCGAGCGCCTGCGCGAAACGGACGGCCATCTCAGCCGAGAGACGCCGATCGCCGCTTTCCACGGACGAAATGATGGACTGAATGATCCCTATCTTGTCGGCCAGTTGTACCTGCGTAAGACCGCGTTCTTTGCGAATCCGTGCGATGCGCTCTCCGAGCGTTTCGCCGCCGAAATCGACGGGTGGCAGATCAAAACGGGAGACCTTGGGCATCGCCCACAAGTGTAAAGCCGGATCGTGAATCGCTTGACGTGATATCACGTAAAGTGATAGTTTTTGTGATGAGTTAAAACCCGCAGAACCACTTGACAGGGTCTTGCCGGAAGGGCCGGAAAGGAGAGCTGATGGCGCGTATCCCGGACGCAGACATCGAGCGGCTGAAACAGGAAGTTTCCCTGGAGCGACTGGTTCAGGCGCAGGGCATCGAGCTGAAGCGGCACGGTGCGGACCTGTTGGGGCTGTGCCCCTTCCATGACGATCACGAGCCGTCGCTGGTGATCAGTCCAAAAAAGAACCTGTGGCACTGTCTCGGCGCTTGCCAGAAGGGAGGCTCCGTTATCGACTGGGTGATGCGCACCAGGGGTGTGAGCTTCCGGCATGCCGTCGAACTGCTTCGCAACGAGCATCCGTCGTTGGCTGAGCCTGTGCGCATCGTTTCGAAGGGAACCGCAGGCGCGGTGAAGCTGGAGACTCCATTCGAGGTGAACGCCGGCGATCAGCGCGTCTTGCGCCAGGTGGTCGATTACTACCACGAGACACTGAAGCAAAGCCCCGAGGCGATGAAGTATCTGCAAGGCCGCGGCCTCACGCACCCGAAGATGATCGGCCAGTTTCGTATCGGCTTCTCTAATCGGACACTCGGCTACCGGCTGCCCGACAAGAACCGCAAAGCGGGCGCGGAGATGCGGAGTCGCCTGCAACAGCTCGGCATCATCCGCGAATCGGGGCACGAGCACTTCAACGGATCGGTGGTCATTCCGGTGTTCGATCTCGACGGCAACATCACGGAAATGTACGGCCGCAAGATCACGCCAGGCCTGCGCGAAGGTACGCCGCTGCATCTTTATCTTCCCGGCCCACACAAGGGCTTATGGAATGAGCTGGCCTTGCAGGTTTCCAAAGAAATCATCCTCTGTGAATCGCTCATCGACGCGCTGACGTTCTGGTGCGCCGGGTTCCGCAACGTGACAGCGAGCTACGGCGTGGGCGGATTCACGGACGATCACCGAGCCGCATTCCGCAAGCACAGCGTGCAGCGGGTGTGGATCGCATACGACCGCGATGAAGCCGGCGAGAAGGCCGCGCTGTCGCTGGCCGAAGAACTGATGGCCATGGGCATCGAGTGTTTCCGCATCCTGTTCCCGCACAAGATGGATGCGAACGAATGCGCGCGCAAGGTGCAGCCGGCGACCAAGCTTCTGGAGATGTTCATCAATAAGGCGCAGTGGCTTGGGAAGGGCAAGCCGCCCGAGAGGCTCACCGTGGAAGTAATCCCGGCGCCGGTCCCGATCGAAGAGCCGCCGTCAGAGGAAGAGCCGGAAGAAATACCGATACCGGAAGCGCCGGCAGCCGAAAGCTCTGAGCCTCCTTTCCCACCAGAGCCTCAGCCGATAGCCACAGAAGAACCAGCAGCTAAAGAAAAAACGGGTGAGCCTGTTTTTTCTTTAGCCGCCGATCCGCAGCCGCCGCCCGCCGCAGAGATCCCCGCCCCCGGCGTCCAGCCCGTCCCTGCTCACCAATCCCCAAATCTCGCTGACATCCCCACCGAAGTGAAAGGCGAAGAAGTCGCGATCACGCTGGGCGACCGACGTTATCGTGTGCGCGGACTCTCGAAGAATCTCAGCTATGCCATCATGCGGGTGAATCTGCTGGCCGGGCGCGGTGATGGCTTCCACGTCGATACGCTCGACCTGTACGCGGCCCGCCAGCGCGCCGTGTTCATCAAACAGGCCGCCGTGGAGATGGGTCTTAAAGAGGATGTCGTCAAACACGACCTGCGGCACGTGCTGCGCAAGCTGGAGGAACTGCAAGACCAGCAGATCCAAAAGACGCTGGAGCCGAAAAGGCCGGAGATCACCATCGGCGATGAGGACCGCGCCCCGGCCATGGAGCTGCTGAAAGATCCGTGCCTGCTCGACCGCATTCTCGCCGACTTCGAGCGTTGCGGCGTCGTGGGTGAGGAGACGAACAAGCAGGTAGGCTACATCGCCGCCATCTCGCGGAGTCTCAAAACGCCACTGGCCGTGATGGTGCAGTCCAGCTCGGCCGCCGGCAAAAGCTCGCTGATGGAATCGATTCTTGCGTTCGTGCCCCCAGAGCACTGCGTCGAATACTCGGCCATGACCGGGCAATCGCTGTTTTACATGGGCGAGAAAGACCTGAAACACAAAGTGCTGGCCATCGTGGAGGAGGAAGGCGCATCCCGTGCGGCGTATGCGCTGAAGCTGTTGCAGAGCGAAGGCGCACTCACCATCGCATCGACCGGCAAGGAGCCGGCGACTGGCCGTCTGGTCACGCATCAATATCGCGTGGAAGGGCCAGTGATGATCTTCCTGACCACGACCGCCATCGATCTGGACGAAGAGCTGCTGAACCGTTGCATGGTGCTGACGGTGAACGAGGGCCGCGAGCAAACGCAGGCTATCCATCGGTTGCAGCGGGAAGCCCACACGCTCGAAGGCCTGCTCGCGCAGCATGAGCGTGAGGACATCCTGAAAGTACATCAGAATGCCCAACGCCTACTGAAGCCGCGCTCGGTAGTGAATCCCTATGCCCGTGATCTCACGTTCCCGGACAGCCTCACGCGAACCCGCCGCGATCACACCAAATATCTGACACTCATCGACGCCATCGCGTTGCTGCATCAGTTTCAGCGTCCCGTCAAAAGCGCTCCCGACCATCGCGGCCGGAACGTCTCCTACATCGAGGTGGCGAAGGACGATATCAGGGTGGCCAACCGCCTCGCGTGTGAGGTGCTGGGCCGCTCTCTCGACGAGTTGCCGCCGCAGACCCGCCGTTTGCTCATGCTGGTTGATGAAGCGGTCCGCCGCGAGTGCGAGCGGCTCAAAATGGAACGAACCGATTTTCGTTTTAGCCGCCGCGATGTGCGGGCGTGGGCGCCGTGGGGCGACACGGTGCTTAAAAAGCATCTGGGCCGCCTGGAGGACCTGGAATATCTGCTCGTGCATCGCGGCGGGCGTGGCCAGAGCTTCGTCTATGAGCTGCTGTTCGACGGCCAGGGCATGGATGGAAAGCCGTGGCTTCCCGGCCTGATCGACGTGGACCGCTTAGAGTGCGACGAAAAGAAGTCGCCCTCTGAAGACGAGAAGGCGCGTCCAAGTCGCCCTCAAATCGCGGGGGTGTCGCCCGGTGGTCGCCCTCACGAAACCCGCGTCAATAGAGGTGCAAATGGCATTTTTCCGCAAAAACGTGAAAACAGCACTGATACCGGCCAAGCAGAAAAATCCAACGGAATCGTAGGCGAAGAAGGAGCGGCATGATCCAACACAAGCCCCACACGGGCGGCCGGAAAAAACGGACGACGGCGGAACCGCTCGATCCGCTCGAAGCCGCCATCGCGCAGTATCTCGAATGGATCGCCGTCCACGGCTTCTCCGAAGACACTGTGAACACGCGCCGCGCCTACCTGGGCTACTTCCACGAGTGGTGCCAAGAACGTGGCCTCAGCGAGGCCATAGAGATCACGCGGCCGATTCTGGAACGGTATCAGCGCTGGCTCTATCACTACCGCAAGACCAACGGCCAGCCCCTCGGCTTTCGCACGCAGCACACGCGGTTGCAGGCCATCAAGAGTTTCTTTCAATGGATGGCGAGGCAGAATCATCTCCTCCACAATCCGGCTTCCGAGATCGTGCTGCCGCGGATGGAACACCGATTGCCGAAATACGTGCTCACGGCGGACGAAGCCGAGCAAATCATCCAGCAGCCCGACATCCACGACCCGGAAGGCTTACGCGATCGCGCCATCCTGGAGACGTTCTACTCGACCGGCATGCGCCGCATGGAGTTGGCGCACCTGAAGCTTTACGACATCGACAACGACCGCACCACGCTGACCATCCGCCAGGGCAAAGGCCGCAAGGATCGCGTGATTCCGATCGGCAAGCGGGCGCTGGCGTGGATCAGCAAGTATCTCGAAGAGTCGCGTCCGTTTCTCATGACCACGGGAGGAGACGACGGCACGATCTTCCTGACGCACATGGGCGAGCCGTTCGACCGCCGCCAACTCACGAGCCTGGTGCGCGGTTACCTGATCGAGTCCAAGGTGGGCAAGATGGGCGGCTGCCATCTGTTCCGCCACACGGTGGCCACGCTCATGCTGGAGAACGGCGCCGACATCCGCGTGATTCAGCAGATGCTCGGACACGTCAACCTGACGACAACGGAACTGTACACGCGAGTGTCGATCAATCTCTTGCGCCAGGTCTACTCGGCCACGCATCCCGCCGCGCACCTGAAGCGGCCGCAGACGCCGGCAACCACGGCGCGGAATGCCGAAGCCGAAGCGGAGCTGTTCGACGCGCTGGCCGCCGAGTCCCAGGAAGAGAGCGACGATGAAGACGAGTAGCCGCGTTCCCGCCAAATCCCGAGCCGCGCTGGAACGGCTGATCGAAATCGCGCAGGGCGATACCGGGCAAAGCCGCATCGTGGCCAACTTCCTGCTGGCCTGGTGGAATGCCGCCGAGTGCGGCGGCTTCGACCTGACGGACCTATGGGGAGTGGACACGGCGATCGCGGTGGACATGCTGCGGGTGTTTGCGCTCGTGGCCGGAAACCAGCACTACCCGGATGCCCTGGGATACGGCGAATGCTTCGAGCAGATCGTGCGCGCATGGCGGCCGACCCGGGCCGAAGGGGACAGAAGGCAGGTAGAAACGCTATGATCCCAGGTATGGAGCCGCTGCACATCACCGAAGGCGACCTGGCCAGGGATGTACGATCCATCTTGAAACGGGTCGAGACCGGAGGCGAGGTTATCGTTGAGCGCGACGCGCAACCGGTGGCCGTCATCCGTCCGGCTGAGCCGGTGCGCCGCAAAATCTCCGAGTGCATCGCCCTGATGCCAGCCGACTCCACAGCGACTATCGATCCCGACTTCGCCAAGGATGTGGACGCAGCTATCGCCGCGCACCGGGAGCCGCTGGAGCCGCCCGCTTGGGACTGATGCTCGACTCGACGGCCGCCGTTGCCGCCGAACGCCAGGGCAAGAACGCCCGCCAACTCCTGGAAGCCGTAGCGCTGGAAACCGGCGACGACGGAATCGCCGTCTCTGTTGTGGCTGTGCTGGAACTCGCCCACGGCATCACACGCGCTGATACAACCGAGCGCCGCGAACGCCGGCAGCGTTTCCTCGATGATCTGCTGACCGGTGTCCCCGTCCAGCCGGTTACTGTACCGATCGCTCTCCGCGCCGGGCAGATCGACGGACAGAGCCAGGCGAAGGGCGTGCGCATCCCGCTATCGGATCTGCTGATCGGGGCGAGCGCTCTGGAGCTTGCCTACAGCGTCGGGACCGCCAACGTCCGCCACTTCCAACTGATCCCCGGACTGAACGTCATCCAGCTCTGAGGCCGAGCCCCCTTTCCCTCCAACGCTACTTTCCACAGCGGTCCTCGCCGTCAAGGGTGCCCTTCGCCGCTCCCTGCGGTCGCGCCCTTGACTGCTCCGGGCACGCTGTAGACCAACCCATCCTGAGAAGAGGGAAAGGGGGCTTCTGCTCGCGTGCGCCAGAACGTAAAATGGCATCCAGTGAACACGGCGGCTAAAGAAGAAAGCACATCAGGCCTGCTCGCCGTGTTGCTGGAAACTCGCGTCAGGGGGTCCGCTCCAAAAAACACAACCGACATCAGCCCTGAGCCGTCGGTAAGCTCCACACTGCGTTGGGATTCCTGGCAGGCTTACGACAGGACGGCGGTGGAACGACTAGTTGGCCTCGATTACTTCGGTGCAAGATACTTCTCGGGCGCGCAGGGCCGGTTTACCAGCCCGGATGCTCCCTTTGCGGACCAACTCCCTGAGGATCCACAGAGCTGGAATCTCTATAGCTATGTTCGGAACAACCCATTGCGAGCGATTGATCCCACTGGGAGATGTAGCGAAGCTGCAGGTGGTGGATATACGGACGAAGGCAGCGGTCTATTCCCAGGGAAGTGCTCAGAGGGGCAGATTGGCGGCACTAAACCGCAGCAAGTGACGGTTGGTGTTGGCCAAGAGGAGGCCAACCTCATCATGCTGCAGATGGTGGGTGAACGCCT
>Ga0307477_10002160_pt1 | contig 15455 bp, 17 predicted proteins | sample atmos_gasesECM2C_FD_203316 | JGI IMG/M metagenome (GOLD analysis project Ga0307477, IMG submission 203316) | Hardwood forest soil microbial communities from Morgan-Monroe State Forest, Indiana, United States - atmos_gasesECM2C_515 | ecosystem: Environmental > Terrestrial > Soil > Temperate...
AACTTGGGTTGAATTGATCGAGCATGAGCAGAGTGCGAGTTGATCTAATCCTTGTCCAAACATGATTTTCCACATGTTTATCATCTTGACACGTGTCTCTGGGACCGTCTCTTTCCCTTCTCCCGTCCGTCGTTTGACGGGGATAGCTATAGAGGCCGTGAAAATTCCTACACCCCCCACCACACCACTGAACTGGGTTTGACCTTGGTCCTGGCCGGGGCCCGCCCGCGCGTGGGGCAGGGAATCGCTCGTGCCTGCGTTCGTGAGTGTGCGGGGATCGGGATCGCGCGTGTCAGCGTGCGAGCGAGTGATCGTTTCCGGTTGATCAAACGAGTTGCTACGCGGGATACTCATGGTCTGATTAATTGCCACATGACCTGGAAGGAACTCGCGCCAGTCACCGATAAACAGACGAGGGACTTCGGTCGATTCAAGAAGAAGGCTCGATTCTTGATTGACGAAAGCCTCGGAGAAGCCGTCGCCCGTGTTCTTCGCGAAGACGGCTGGAATGCCATCTTCGTTTCGGATGTGGGACTCGACGGACATTCGGATGAAGACGTATTCGCGTACGCCTGGAAAGAGGATCGTATCGTGCTCACCCACGATCACGACTTCCTGGATGACCGGCGGTTTCCACCTCACCGAAACGCAGGTGTAATTGTTCTTCCTGGTGCGTCCGGTTCCGGCCAGGGTCTCGGTTCTGCCCTCCGCAGTGTCGTTTCGATAATTGGTCCGAACCGAGGTGCATTCCGACGCTTTAAGATTGAGATCACGAAAGACGGCATTTGGAACATCAAGAGTATGGCGCGCGTCTCGGATGAGGCACGGAACTGGCGCCTGCGCTTTGGACAGGCTGACAAAGTCTACGAGTGGGAAGATGAATGATGGTGCTGAATGTGGCCCGGTCCTTTCCGGGCAGGGTTTTTGAGTGCAATTGCCTTACGTCAATTTGGAGCGAAAACGCGGCCACCACTGGACCTGCCCGGAGTGTCTGGAGACGGGCTACTGACGTTGAGCCCTGATGACGTTACCGCCTTCACCCAAAGATAAACCGCAAATCCTGCCCTGACCGTCAGGAGTGAAGTCAACATAGTTATTCTCGGCTCCGACGATAACGAACCTTGTTGGGGACACCGGCGAGAGAGCAAGGCGCGGGTGTCCTGCGGCAGCCAGCGAAAGGTGATCGCCTTCGATCCGAATCGAAATCTTCGCCGATGGAGAGTTGGAGATGTATTTTCCGACATACAGCTCAAGTCGAAGCCAGATCGTCACTCCGCGGGTTCGGACGGGCGCAGCAGAAGCACGTGGGCTGCTGGACGCGATGCTCTTAGTTTGAGTACTTTCCGGTTCGACGGGGACCACATCGACCCGCAAGCGCTCAGAAATGTGATTTGACTTCTTAACGCCTTGAATTATCGGCTGAGTCGAATTGCCAGCTGAACCACTAGCGCGTGTCTGCGGGTAAACTTGTTGGCCTGAAACAAACTCGACCTCACGAATACGCAGATTCAATACATGAATCCAGCTATAACGAATCGCGAAGACAGTCATGCAGAACAGAATCAACGACAGCACCGTGCCGTTAATGATCGCCGATGCGCGAGGCCGGAACGTATCGAGTGTCCCGAAGGAGGGAATATGATCCGCCGTTGGGATTAGCAGAGCGGCGGGTAGCTCAATGTCGATGTCTGGTCGCAAAGTCCACTGCCTTAATAGCGAAAAAATACAGTCCAGCATTAAACCGAGTGCGACCAGCCTTCCCTTTTGCTGATCGAAGATGTCGAGCATCTCGTCTCCGAAACGTCGGCGAAAGCTGGAAGGATGCAAACGCACGGCACTGCGATATAGACGCCTAAGCATCAGACTCTCCTAGGATTTGGGATTCGCAGTCGCGAGCGTGCCTCGCGAACAACCCGGGTCAGGCGCGCGGTCTCGGCTCTCAGGACACCTCGCCCAGTATCAGTGAGCCGGTAATAGCGCCTGCGAGGATCATCATCTCCCCGACGTGGCCCCAATTCCTGAACCCATCCGCCCTGAATGAGCTTCTGCAAATTGTCGTACAACGTGCCGGGACCGAGTTTGTATACCCCCTTCGATTGTCTTGCGATTTCCTGCATGATGCCGTAGCCATGAAGGTCTTCCGCGGCTAGAGCGAGAAGGATGTGCAAGGCCGCTGAGGACAACGGCAAATCCGAATCTAATCGTTCAGCCATAGTCGGAAATAGATATATCGGATTCCGAGCTAATAGTCAATTGCTCTATCGAAGAACTGTTCTCAGTTGGCGAGAAATCCCCATAGCACAAGTCTGTGCTTTCCCTTCGCCTGTCAGGCGAACAAAAGGCGCAAGGTTGTGATAACGCCTGTTTACGTCAGTCCGTTGCTGAGTGCATAATCCGCTGTCAAGGCCATTCACTTTCCGCAGTGCCGATAACAGTATGCGAATAGCAGATCAGCTGCTTAAGTCTGTAGGCTTCGTGTCTCGCTATGATCCAGATCAGCCGCTTCAGTTTGGTGGAACCGCCTTTATTGTTGGCGTGAAGATGGCTTCGAATGCCAGCTTGGTGCACCTCGTTACAGCAAAACACGTTGCGGAGGCCATTGAACCCGCCGAAGCTGTAATAGCAATGAACGCGAAAGATGGTGCGCCAAGATTCCTTCGAACTGGCGACCAGAAATGGTTTTACCATCCGACAGAAAAAGACTCGGTGGACGCCGCCGTCATCCCGCTTGGATCGGCGAACATGGGACTTTACGATATTAGTTTCATTCCAGAGGATATCTTCGCGACCGAAAAGCGGATTGCCGAATATGATATCGGCCTCGGAGACGAACTCATAATGGTCGGACTTTTCACTCGCTTCACGGGTACGACGCACTTGATTCCGATAGTGCGCACTGGCAACGTAGCGATGATGCCACGGGATCGTTTACCAATTGCTGGTTTTGGCGAGATGGAGGCCTATCTTGCTGAAGGCAGATCTATCGGCGGATTGAGCGGATCGCCTGTTTTTGTTCGTAATACGACGAAAATGCCAATCCAAAACGCAAAGGGCAGCTCACATCTTTATGGGTTAGGAGAAGGACATCTTCTAGGCCTCGTTCATGGACACTGGGATCTCCCAGTTTCCTTTTCTGCTACCGAACAAGCAGAGGCCGTTAACATGGGAGTATCGATTATCGTTCCCGCCAAGAAAATTTTGGAAGTGCTCTATCATCCAGAGTTGGCCGCGATGCGAAAACAGCATTATGACAGGCTAGTAAAATCGGATACCCAAGGGTAGAGTTCTACCGTGATGTGCCAGTCAGTTGATGCAAAATCCCCATTGCGCTCATCCTCCGACCAGTTTAAAACTCTCCAGAAGTGAACGGAATTGAAAGAAGTTGAAATTTGAGCGCAAAGGCCTGTTAACAGAAATTGACCGCAGGCGTGTTGCTGGTAAGCCCCGTCCTGACGCGCTATGCTTTTTGAGGAATGTCCAATATCGACTGGCTGATCTTGGCCCCTGCCATCCCGGCTATACCCGTTTTCGCTACGTGGTACCTTCCATGGGAAAGATGGATACCCTGGGGAAAGTTGCCCAAAGCTATCGCCGGCCCATATGCGCTGTATCTCTTCTTCGTGGCGTTCCATTTTGACGATAACCATCGATATTGGTGGTTGTACTACGGGTGGCTGGCGATTGCAGGCGTGGTCGTGTCGGTTATGGCCGTAGTTGAGAAGGTTGAGGGAAGGGTGGAGAATGAGGCCAGAGAGCGAAAAGCAAGCATGTTGGTGCAGGCACAACGCTGGCCTGTTGCCGAGGGCTTTGTTCTTCACACCGACCAAGTCCCCGATGCAGACGGGACCCCGAAGGTGACCCTTCGTTACATGTACAAAGTGGATGAACAAGAGTTTTTTGGTTGCGAGTCGGCTACGTTCACGAGCAGAGATGATGCAGAGCGGTTTGAGTCCAGATGCAAAGAACGAAGGCTCAAGGTTCACTATCAGCAGGATAAGCCGGAGATTTGTGTGCTAGACAATGATGCATTGCGGTAACTGACGAAACATCCCGATATCACTCAATGACCATCGGTCAAAACGTGTAATGGCCTCGCCAGTTGACTACACCTATCCTCAACTGCCCTCTTTGCGGTGCCGAGAAAAAATGATTGCAAGGACAATCGAAACTATGCGTTCCAGATGAAATCAAAAAAACAAGGAGGCCAATGAAATGAAGTTGCGATATTTGCGATCTTCAAGCCTCTGTTTGTTAAGTGCCGCAGTATGGATTCTCTTCACAAGTTCGGCGAACCCGCAAACCGAAGATCAGTTCTTCAGTTCCGATGGCGTCAAGATCAGATACATCGTGGTGGGCAAAGGTGAGCCAGTAATTCTGGTTCATGGTTTTGCAGGCAATTTGGATATGTGGAGACCGCTGATAGCCGATCTCGCCAACGATTACGAAGTCATTGCCTTTGATTGCCGTGGACACGGAAAAAGCGATAAGCCCCACGAGCCTGAACAATACGGAGTTGAAATGGTGAACGACATCGTGCGCCTCATGGATCATCTTCAGATCAAGAAGGCACATGTCATGGGCTATTCGATGGGAGGATTCATTGTAGTGAAAATGCTTGTCGAGTATCCTGATCGATTTTTGACGGCGGTCATCGGTGGGAGCAAGGGGGTGACGGCGGAAGATCTCAAGGAACAGGAATCCCTCACGAAATATCTTCAGAGTGGCATGTCATTCTCGGAAGCAGTGATCGCAGCGGCACCGCCAGACGCGCCTCCGCTGAGTGCTGAACAGCGCGAAGCATTGAAGCGAGACGATCCTAACCACGACCCAAAAGCGCTTGCTGCCCAACGCCTCGGGAATAAAGAACTAATCGTCAACAATGAGTCACTCAAAACAAATAAAGTGCCAACGCTGGTGATCTATGGTGGCAATGACCACCCGGAAAGATTCGATGATCTAAAGAAATCACTTTCGAATGCCGAGTACGTGGCCATCGCTGGCGCCGGTCATGCTGGTGCGGTTCAGAGCCGCGAATTCTTAAAAGACATTCGCGCATTCCTTCAAGAGCATCAACAGCCACACCAGTAAGGCCCCGTTGATGTAATATCGCCATTACGCTCATCTTCCGACTAGTTTCAAATGGACTGAATCGAAAGAAGTCGGAATTTGAGCGCTAACGCCTGGTTTCGTCAACTGACATAGACTAGTGAAATGGAATCAGGTCCCGAACACATCAAGTTTTTCTTTGGACATCAGGTGGTGGGGTATTTCGAGGACCAACCGCCATCATCTGCGGGCAAGTATCGCTACATGCCTTTTCGCGGACCGGGACATTTTCGCTTAGGGCAAGAGTTGACTCGGAAGGGGCCTCAGTACTGCCACTACGTTGCCGATGGCGAAACTCGCTATTTCACCGTTGCGCGCATACCGAGCCCCCACGTCTTAGAGGTATCTGAGTTAGTGCCATCGCCTGTCTCTCGCATCCTTGGATCGATGTGAATTTACGAAACATCCCCATTTCACTCATTGACCCTTTTCAGGCGCGCCCAGCGCATGCACGCTCGGTTCTGAAACCTTAGGGCGCAAACGCCATGCTGCGAAAACCAACGCCATTACAAACATTCCTACTACCAGAGCAGCGATCATATGTACACCCGTTTCCGCCTTTTGTTGGGTGATCAGGTCGGGTGTTGCCGCTTCGTGAGGCCGATCAAGAAACACACGCATACTTCTTGTTTGTCGCCGTGCATTTCGCTCTTCGCGATGTTCTCGTTCCCATTGGCGCTTGTGTTCTGGGTCTTTCTAGGGCATCGCTTCAGTTCTCCCGTTTACTGAAGAATTCACGAACTTTTGCGAGTGTGCTCGGTTTCACGCGCTCACCCCCGGCGATCAACATGATCGTTTTGCTGTCTGTTTCAGTGACACGAGCTGTCTTTCGAATTCCAAATTCGACAATTCGTTTTTTTAGTTCTTCATCGCCAACAGTTTTACCATCGCTATACTCAGTGCAGTGGAAATCCACCAAACTCGGATCGTCTCCTTGTTCCCATCTCCGACAGGTTTCTTTCCCGATGTAGCGATGTTGATTCGCGACAATATGGCTCCGTCTCAACAAACCGCGCGTCAGCTTGTTACAAGGTTCGCCGTCCGACCCGAGAAACTTGGCTTCCGGATGTTCTCGATATGCGCCAAGAATGTTCCCATAGCATTTGACTTCAATCTTCTTCGTTCGTCCCCTCGGATCGAGCAGACAAATGGAATACTGTTTCCCGCTATGAGTGTCTGTCGCTTTCGTGGTCAGCCATTCGGAGCGATGCTTTGAAAAAGGCATGATGAGCCCGAAGCTCGACGGGTCCTTTCGAGCGGGATATAGACTCGGGAAAAGAAGAGGGACGTGCACGAAATTAAATGGTTTGGTAAAGCCCTTCAGCAATCCCAAGACGGCCGGGGTGCTAACGGTCGTGCGCATCATTGCGGGAAACTTGAACCATTCAGGAGCTGGACGGGGAGTCGCCACTTCGCCTTCTAGTACCCAGTGCCATCCTTGCAAAATCCAATCGCTTTCCGGGTCTCCTTCTACTGCATCTTGAGGCGGGTAGAGGTAGCCTAATCCGTGTGCCTTGGCATCAATGATAACGATGTTCCCGTGCTTGTCATAACGGTAAAGAACATATCGCTTTGCACTCGTCGCAAAGCCAAACAGGTCAATTTGTTTCCCGGCATCGAAATTGACCTTCTCGATTTTCAAGATCGACCCTGGCACTTTTGTTCGGTCATAGCAGTTTAGCGATTCGAACCGACCTACAATTTCTTCGACGTCTTCCCAAGAAAGAGCCTTAATTTTCGGTTCATTCGGACACCCGACCCATCCACCAGTTCTCGACGCAACGATGCACATGGAATCGGTATCACAAAACAGATAATGCCCACTCCTGTCAGTGATGCAGCGTTCGAGCATGGCTAAGAGCAGATGCGCTCCCCCGGTAATCAGGGATGCAATTGGAGGGAAGTACCATTCGCCCTGTTTTTCAATCGTGTTAACGTATTGCTCGTGAGAGTGCTCGCCCGAGAAAACTCGTACCTTGACAGGTTTTACCAATTTCTGTGGCGTCAACTCGTAAAACATTCCGTAGCTGGTCGAGTTTGCACAGATTTTGAGGAAATAAGAGAGGGCTTCATCTGATTTCTTGTGAACTTGTTTCTGCTCAACCATGCGGCAGAATAGGTCATCTTTTCGTGGGTCCACTTCAACCATTCCCCGGAGGTTCGTGGCCTGCAACCCTCTTTGCTGCCCGTGTGGAATCATCCGAATTGCTTTCTCGATCTTGGGAACTCTGCCAGAAAGCAACTTGGACTGAATCACGTCCGGCCCACTCAACCAAATCGGCTGATCGGAAGTGAAATAGTTAATCGCGATGTTCTTGGTGACCCCATCATCGCTGAATTCCGCTCGTACCGGCATAACGTCATTGGCGGGTTGCACGCGGGCGAAGAACTTCAACTGCTTCCATGTGTCTTGTTCGAAGCAATCGTCCAAAGTGATGTTCTCAACCAGCTTCCGAATCTCTTCGGTCGCGTCCTCGAAGGACAGGCTTTCCGCTACGAGAACCTCCGGATTCCCGAGTAACGAGTTGACAGTTGGGTACTGGCTGGAAAAGTCAGTCAACACGACAGGTACAGGCGTGTTGCGAATTTTGCACTCTGCACGACCGCCAAAGTACCCCTGCGAAGCGATGCCTTGGATTTCATCTGAAACGCCGAATTTTATAGCGGGTGGGATTATGTTCATGGCCCGCAAGTAGGCTTTGCCGATGCTGGCTGGGGAAACAGCTTTATCCGGATGGAGTTTGATCGGATGCCGGTCGAATTCTTTTTTCAGGCCATTCAAGAGGTCAACCGTACATCTCACGTCATGGCGGCCATATTTGAGTTCTTCGTTCGTGACCGTCCCGCTGGGTTCATGATCCAACTTTTGATTTTCGGTTTGCAGACCCTTGCAGGCACTCTTTAGGGAGTGCTGTTGGTTAAACAATGCCCACGCCAGAGTGCGCAAATCCAATATCCGACATACGAGCCGAGTCTTAGATCCCACCGTGTACGTGGGCCATTCTTCCGGTCGTACGGGTTTCGTTAAACTGAAGAATGCTGCTTTCGAATCCTTCGACGTGACTCGCATGCAGGGACGCTCTGGGTTCGGCTCCAGGTCGCCAGTCTTGCGAGAGATGCGTTCCGACAGAATCAGAGTCCAAGCGCGATTGCGGGAGACCCGATATCCAACCGCCAAGCGTGAAATGTCCCAGGGGGCGTTGAAAGCAACGATGAGGGACTTGGTTCTTATGGCATCGAAGAATATCCGCTCCACGAACACAGAGCGGCTGTAAACATGGATTGTTTCGTCATAATCCTTGTGCACCACCTCGGACGGGAAGGTCCGCACGTAGCGGGCGATGAGATCGCGGTAATCAGGCGCGAGGTCGTCCGCGTGTAAGATCCCCTCTTCGACGCAGTGATAGGCATCGTCCTGCAATCGGCAAACTCGATAGAACCCAAACAGGAGTGACTGGTCTTTGGGGTCCAGCGTAGTCTCAGTGTCAAAGATGAGGGCGTATTCTGGCCACTTCGGTTCGTTGTAGTTACTGATCAACGGTTCCTTGGGATCAACCTCAACGACATGGCTGCGAAGAAAAACGTCTTTGCTCAGTGGGACTGGCTGATCGGGTGGATTAGTCTTCACGTTGTTCCTCCGATTCCCTCAGGGATTTCGCTTGCGTCTCCCAGCCGTCTGCTAATCCGCGCAAAAAGACGGCATTTGCTCGCATCCATTGCGATGTACGTTCAATGACATCCTCTTCGCGAATCATCTCGATGCCTGCATCCAACAGGCGAGCGCCCTGCTTCCGGTGACAATTCCGGCAAAGAATGACTCGCGTATCCCGATCCCTCCTGAAGCCCGCGATTTCATGGACCTCAAGGCACTCGATTGCGTTCTCCCCACAGATCGCACAGCAAGGATTCTCGACGCCTAATAGACCTTGTCGCCTAGTCCTTCGCTGCTGTGCCCTGAGAGGATGGATGTTCTTCATAGCGCGTCCTTCAGCGAAGCGTAGAGAGAGTCGATCTGGAGAAGGCCAGCGTCACCGAGCGCCTTCAACGTTCGCGATGCTGTCATCAGTTCGAAATTGCCGATCCTCTTACCGTGGAACGGAGCCAGCTCATAGGACTTTTCCGTGCGTGCCCAACGATTCAGGCTTGCTAGATACGCGGATGCGAATTGGGCCTCTTTGAATCCATGCGCGGGCACCATGACCGGTCCATGTACATCCGGTAGCAAAATCGGGCGAATGTAGCGATCAGATTTTGTAGCGATCCACTTCCCGGATTTCGACCGTCGCAGTGCAGCTGGCAGGTATTTTCTTACAGTTGTTGGAGTCGTCCCCTCTTCATGCGAAGCTGCATCAAGCGAGAGGCCATCACGACGCATCCTTGCGACTGCGTGAAAAGCGCGTTTCTGCGCTTCAAATTCGCGATCAGAGGGCGGCTTTCTCTGTCTCATGCGTGATGGCTTTCGCTTCGATGACATGGTTTACCCTGTCCTGCGCATAGTTCTCTCGGGGCGGCTATCTGCGCTTTGGTCCCTAAGAAATGCTTCCAGGGCAAGAACTGGAATGATTCTTCGACGACCGACCTTACAGCTCGCGAGTTGACGCTGTGAGACTAGAGTCGCGACGGTTCGGCGCGAAAGTCCTAGCCTTCGAGCCGCTTCGTCCATCCCGACTGCAAGTACCGCTTCATCTCGATGCATATCAGTGCTTTCCCCTTTTTGCCCTTGCATAACCTGGTGTACAATTGCATAGTACGAGCCTGTGGCAATGCATCTCATCGTCATTGTTCTATCGGTAATAGATTTTGCCCTTTAATTATGGGAGCCGGAAGGAAAAGATTGGCTGATCCGGGAACACTCTATACATTCGCTCACCTGTTCTATTGGGACTTTCGAAGGATCGCCGAAGGAGGGCGTCGGTGGGTTCGGGACAAAGTCAAGCTTCAGGAATCCGAAAGGGAGCGGAGGAGCTTGAACATTCCCAAAGAGGCAGCTAAAAAGGCGGAGGAGGAAATCCAAGCTGGCCTTATACCTGCATCCAAACGGCAACGACGACGCCGTGAGCTCGAACATCAATTAGCCTCAGTCTTACCGCTCTGGCCTTTCGTGGCTCAAGAGGAGGCCATAAGAGAGGTCAAGATTCCGGGGGAGCCGGAGGTCATCGAGGAATTGCTGAATCCGAAAACATCGCCAGCTCGGATACGGGAACTGTGCAGAGAGGCCTCGATGAAAAGGGTGATTGAAGTTCAACCAGGCGTTAAGAGAGAAGTTGATTACCGTGCTTGGCCTATCCCCGTGGGTAGCACGTTCCCAACATATCTGGCGCAGTACGCTGAACAATACGTGGCTGCACTTCATGACCCACGCTATCCGGGCTGCGATGTTTCCGTCCGACCATCCAACAGACTGAAGCAATTCTGGTTTCTTTCGCGTGCGCTCGCTGGAGCGCTCTACGGGGTTAAAACTCGCACAGCTATCAATCTTGTTGGCTCTCTCAGGCCGGAAGAAAGTTTTGAGGAGTCACGGGCCGCCAAACCAGCGCGGAAACGGATACGCCGAAAATACGTAATCCGAAAAAAGAACTAGATTTCATCAAGCGGACCTGCCGACTGCTACCAGCAGCCGACAAGCCCTGACCACCATCGGAGGGTGCTCCAATGGCAGCTGGCAAAACCGTATCTCAACAGCCGAAATCCCACAATTCCCCAATTGATCTGCCCATTCCGCGACATGGCGTAGTCACTCTCTACGGTTACGGCATCAAGGTCTGCGTAGATCGTGGACATCTGTTTCTTGAGGATGGCATCGGCGCAGACCGTCGTCGTTACCGCCTTCCGCGTATCGGTCACGGGCTCAAGAGATTAGTAGTGATCGGGTCCGATGGGATGGTGTCTCTGGCGGCCCTGCGTTGGCTGGCCGATCAGGACGCGAGTTTCGTAATGCTTGAACGCGATGGATCGGTCCTCGCCACCACTGGCCCTGTTAGTCCCTCGGATGCGAAACTCCGAAGGGCTCAGGCACTGGCGCATCATTCGGGAGCTTCGCTGCGTATCACGCGCGAACTTATCAGCCGAAAGCTCATTGGTCAGGAGCAGGTTGCGCGTCACAAGCTTCTCGATTCCAAGACTGCGGACACAGTTGCCAAATTCCGGGCCGAAGTGCCTACCGCCGACAGCATCACGACAATCCGGCTGATCGAGTCACAGGCTGCTCGCGCATACTGGTCGGCGTGGAGCACGTTGCCGATCAACTTCCCGATGAACGACAAAAGGCGAGTTCCAGATCATTGGTGCAGCTTCGGAGCACGAGTCTCCCCGCTGACGGGATCACCCCGGCTTGCCGCAAATCCACCGAATGCAATCCTGAATTACCTTTACTCGGTCCTTGAGTCCGAAGCTAGGCTGGCAGCTGCCGCGCTGGGACTCGATCCGGGTCTTGGTGTTTTGCACGTCGATACACCAGCTCGCGACAGCTTAGCTTGCGACCTGATGGAGCCGATTCGTTCTCAGGTGGACGCTTATTTGCTCGACTGGATAACGCGCCAACCGTTGCGGCGAGAATGGTTTTTCGAGCAGGGGGACGGGAACTGCCGCTTGATGGGATCGTTGGCTGTACGGCTGTCAGAAACGGCTTCGATTTGGCGTCGCGCTGTGGCCCCAATTGCTGAGTGGGTTGCTCGTGCGTTCTGGTCAACCATACGTAGACCTGATACTCCAGTCGCAACGAGGCTGACTCAGAACAACAAACGAGCGACTAAAGGGGCTCCAGTGCAGCTACCTCACAAAAGGGTGCCTTCTCAGCAAAACGTCTGCGCTGGTTGTGGAAAGCCTATTGAGCGGAATTCCAAACATTGCGGCGAGTGTGCGGTGAAAAACTCCACCGCATCCCTTACCGTTGGAGCACAGTTGGGACGCATTGCCGCTCAAAGTTCAACGGCCAAGGCTCGCCGCAGTGAAACAAAACGTCGTCACGATTTGGCTCGAAGTAACTGGTCTCCATCCACTCAACCCGCGTGGCTCACAGAGGACACGTACACGAAGCAGATTCAGCCTCGTCTGGCGAGTGCGACACTCTCCCAGATTGCATCAGCGATCAGCGTCTCAATTCCCTACGCGTCCGACATCCGGAAAGGCCGACGCCAACCGCATCCGAGGCACTGGAAGGTACTCGCGGAGCTTTCCGGTGTTGTGTCTGTCTAGACAACAGAAAGCCGTGGGTCCCGTTTGCCGCCATCGGTTCTTGGTCGGACCAGCATCATCCTTGGAGACGCGCTTTGGAGGGTGACAAAACCTCATCGGCGGCTAGTATGCGCTGCTAAGGATGGCACGGGCCCCGTTCACTGAATATGAGGTGCAGCAGACTGATTGACAACCCGTAAGTTTGCATTCAGGGTAATGCAGGATAACGTTGACGGTGGTGATCCTCGCACCGAGCGTCGCACGTCATACGGCTCTTGCCTTTCTGCGGGCGTGAGCCGATAATTCGCTTCAAGGTCGGATAGCGGCTCAGCCCGCTGTCTGATTTGGCCCTTGCTGACAGCGGCAAACTAATGGCGGGGCGCTGATTGTGTTGGGGTGTCCCGTGGGAATCGAACCCACATCGTGTCGCCACCAGGGACCCGCTCTACCATTGAGCTAGGGACACCGCAAACGAAAGAGGGCTTTTTTACGTGGTTGGGACCTCGTAAAAAGCCCTTTTTCTCGTTGGTGGACCCCGAGGTAAACGGTATGGCCCTTGTGACATGCCCTGAAGTATGCAATATTGCATTCCGCAAATCAAGAGAAAATGTAATATTGCATAATGGTTTGGACTGGTGTACGATGCTTTTCTGGCGAGTGATGGATTATTGGCCCGAGCCGGGTGTCAACCTGATTGGGGACTGGTACGACTTACAGGAAGACGACGTAAGGGCCGAGTTCGATGTAGCTTTGCTCATTTTGTCGTCGAATGAGGATTGGATCAAGATTCCAGAATTCAACCCGCTCAGAGGGAAGAATGCGGGCCTTTACGAAATACTGATCGATATCAGGTTGCCACGCGAAAAAAAGAAAAGGCACTTTCGACCAATTGGAATTTGGCGACCAGATAGTCGAGACTTCATTCTGCTACTTGCTTGCGAGAAGCGCGGGAAAAACTACGACCCTCCCCTAGACAAGGCGCTGGAATACAAAGCCGATTGGGAGCAACACGAGAAGGGGGAAATCCGTGAACACAATTTTTGAGCGACTCTGGAAGAAATTCGCCGCAAGTAAGAGGTATCGGGAGCAGTTTGTAGCAGCTCAAGCGAAGAGAGCAATTGCTTTTCAGATTAGAGCATTAATGAAAAAAAAGGGATGGTCACAAGAGAAGCTAGCAGCCCAATCGAAGTTGACGCAAGGTGTGATTTCTAGGGCTGCCGACCCTAACTATGGAAATCTCACGATCAATACAATCGTCAAGATCGCAGGTGGGCTTGATGTCGCATACCTGGGAATTTTTGTCCCCTTTAGCGAGCTAGCAAGATGGTTCTCCACCCTTTCGGAAGAATCGGTGCAAGTTTTGTCTTTTGAAGAAGAGGACATGGCCGCCCCTTGCGTAGAAACAGCAGAAGGGCCCGACTCCCTCCCCGAAGATTTATCTAAAGCTCACTTTTGGCGTCCCCAAGGCCGCGTTCCACTTCCGTCGTCTTACGGAGCGTTAGACCAAGCTGGCATTCAGGGACAAATCCTGCAATAGCTCTTTTAGAGGAATGTATGGAACTGGTAAGCATTCAAAGAGCAAGATCAATTTGGCTCTTCGACATTAACGATCTAAACCCTCGCGGGAAGGACATAGGCTCTGATCTCCTCGATTGGCTCAAGGATGCCTACCAGTTCTCCAAGGTTCCCACCAATGTGAATGATCTAGATGAGACCAAGGCGCTTTACTTCGCTGGTGGCAATTTTCAAGTCCGAGAAGAGATATTCATCTCCGTAGAACTCAGGGTATACACCGATGGCCTTGTTGCCGATACTCGTTCGTCCACCGAGGACACTGATCTCTTCTTGTCTGACGTTCTCCAATCGGTGGGCAAAGAATTCAGTCTGCCTTACAAGCCCGAGATTATCCGCAAGAAGCTATATGTAAGTGAAGTGACCGTTAAGACGGACAAGAAGCTCGCGATGCTTAATCCTAAGCTGGCAAAGTTTTCGGAGAGCGTGTCTGCTGCCACTGGTGCGAAATCGCCTGTGGAGCTTGCAAGTATTGGGTTCTGGCCGGACATACTTCCTAATCCCAGTGCGGCCATCTTCAGGTTCGAGCGGAAATGGGGCGCTGAGTTCCCCGAAAATCGCTATTACTCTCGTGCTCCCCTCCAAACGGAAAAGCACCGGGAAATGCTCGACCAACTGGAAGAGGCTATTTCCTGATCAGAACGTTAAATTAGATCAGTACCCCGCGCTCCCCCGCTCGCTCCGCGCACGAACGCAGGCACGAGCGATTCCCTGCCCCACGCGCGGGCGGGCCCCGGCCAGGACCAAGGTCAAACCCAGTTCAGTGGTGTGGTGGGGGGTGTAGGAATTTTCACGGCCTCTATAGCTATCCCCGTCCGTCGTTTGACCCTTCTTTTCTGACGCCTGTAAGATCAGAAGTTACTCTTCCGCTGGCGGATTCTCCTGTGCCGGATCCCGTCATCGAATACAAAGATGCCGCACGAATTGCCTAAAGCCTACGAGCCGGGCGCGATTGAGATGCGCTGGGCCGACTACTGGATCAAAGAAAAGCTTTTCTCCGTGCCCACGCCGCCCCCAGGCGAGAAGCGCCCGGTGTTCACCCTGCTGCTGCCCCCGCCCAACATTACCGGGCGCCTGCACATGGGGCACATGCTGAACCAGACGCAGATGGATATCATCGTGCGCTGGCATCGCATGCGCGGATTCATCACGCTGTGGCTCCCGGGGACGGACCACGCGGGCATTGCCACGCAGATGATGGTCGAGCGTCAGCTGGCCAAAGAAGGCAAGAAGCGGCGTGACCTGGGACGTGAGAAATTTATTGAGCGCGTCTGGGAATGGAAGAAGCTTTACGGCGGCGCGATTCTTGATCAGATGAAACGACTGGGCGCCTCGGTGGATTGGGAGCGCGAGTACTTCACCATGGACGAGAATCTTTCGCGCGCGGTGCGCGAGGCGTTCGTCCGCCTGTATGAGGAAGGGCTGATCTATCGGGGCAACTACATCGTGAACTGGTGCCCGTGGCACGAAACCGCGATCTCCGATCTCGAAGTGAAGCATGAAGAGGTGGCGGGGAAGTTGTGGGAGATTCGCTATCCGGTAATTGGGAAGTCCGAGTTCATCACCGTCGCGACGACGCGGCCCGAGACGATGTTGGGCGATAC